>ERZ1292623.293-Hain-H51-01um-R1-293-length-55940-cov-10_pt2 | contig 16548 bp, 17 predicted proteins | sample MGYA00564398_ERZ1292623 | MGnify/ENA primary metagenome ERZ1292623 (study PRJEB36523, sample SAMEA6512633) | groundwater metagenome | collected 2019-01-07 | study: AquaDiva: Metagenomics assemblies of 32 groundwater samples | reverse complement strand
TCATGGCTTTCAATCTCATAGCCAAAAACCCTATCAGACACCTTTATCTCCCTAAGCCTATCAATAAGTCTATCACCTTTTTTCCCAGCCTTATACTTCACAAAAATCGGTTCTCCAACACTACAAAATAAATCAAGATCTAGACAACTATAATCCTTAAATTCCAACATACAATCAGGACCTCTGTTCGTAGAAACTTTCATCAATTCAGGCAAATCTCCAAGCGCGGGCATAATGCAAAATTAATTTCTCGCTTTTTAAGTTTTTCTATGTTAAAAGAGAATTCTCAAGCAAAAATTTTTTTATATTTATTAAATGCAATGAGTGCAGGAATCAAGAACATAAAAAAATGCAGAAACATAAACAAGAATACAAAAAACAGATCATAGCCTTGTAAGAAATATTTAGTCTGCAAGACAACTGAAATCAATCCCGCAAATATCAATGCCCTTTTATTCGTGCTCTCAATCCTATATTTCGAAGCAATCCACAAAGCAACAAGTCCCCATAAAGTTGCAAATATAATTTTATTCCTATAATATTCAAAATCAACAAAAAATTCCGGGCGGGAAGAATGAACTCCCCAGTCTATCAATGTCGCAACAACGACGATAAGTAATACAATCCCGACTTGTTTCGCTAAATTACCTCTTTTTTTAATCATAAAAATCACCTCTCTCTTAAGTACACTCTATCTTTTAAACTTATAACAAAATATAAAAACATCTATTAATTTATAAAAAGATGAATAAAAAAAAGAAAACAATTTTAATTATCTCATCTGTTGTAATTGTTTCAATAGTTATTGCCACAACATTTTATACCTCTATTCTCCTAGACAAAAAATGTAATTATAATTCTCAGACAAAAAAATATATCGGGAAATCCAAAACTGAATGTGAGAGACTATTGTTTCAATGCGAAGAAAATTCGCAGGCGTTTTTCGACGACTGTGGTTGTGGCTGCGAAACAAAAAATTCAAACAGTCCCCCTCGAACACCTGAAGAAACTCTTTGCGGCCCGAAAAGCGGGCTGGCAGAATCATGTACAGAGGTTTACGCTCCTGTTTGCGGCTGGTTTAATCCCGAAAAAATAGAATGTATAAAGTATCCCTGTGCCCAAACATTCTTAAACAGCTGTTTTGCCTGCGCAAACAAAGATATTTTATCCTGGACAGCCGGAGAATGTCCAGAATAAACAGTGTTTGAGCACCCAACACAAAATTTATAATCCTCCTCATCAATATCTTAAAATGAACAACAAAAACAAGAGATTTAAGCAAAAACCCAAAAGACAAATTTATAACTTTAATCATCAGGAAAGAGAAGCCCAAATAGAAAAAATAACTATGGAAAATACTGGAGAATTAATATCAATAAGCGGATTAATAGACAGCATAACACAGACATCAGGTCCGACACTATTTTCAATTACCGACGGCACAGGAGTTTTGATTCTAAAGGGATTTGAAAGTCCGGGCGCAAGAGCATATCCCTTCATTAAAGAAGAAGATGCAGTTCAAGCAACAGTTAAGATAAATGAATATAACGGCATGTTAGAAGGGGAAATCAAAAAAATACAAAAATTAACGCCAGAGCAAAAAGAGAGTATATACCATCAAATAGAGCAGATTGAAAGAAAAAGAGCCGAGCCGGAGAGAGTTAATTTTCTGGTAAAAAGCCCAATTTTAGATAAGCTAAGAGAAAAGTTTATAGAGGCAGCACGCGAAATCAAGCTCGCAATAATTCAAAATCGCCCAATAATTGTCCGTCACCACAACGATACAGACGGATACAGCGCAGGCTATGCTTTAGAAAAAGCGATTCTACCTTTGATAGAAAAACAACATGGCGAAGGAAAATCAGCTTGGGAGTTTTATCTTAGAGCCCCATGCGCAGCTCCATTTTATGAAATAGAGGACTCTATCAGAGACACGGCAATGTCCCTAAGAAACGAAGCAAAGTTCTCAAACAAAATGCCCATGATCATAATTGCAGACAATGGCTCTTCTCCAGAAGATTTGTTGGCAATAAAACAAGGAAAAGTTCACGGAATAAACTTTGTCGTTATAGACCACCATTATTTTGATAAGGATGTTATCTCGCAGGAGGTTTCAGTTCATATAAATCCTTTTCTTGTTGGGGAAGATGGTGCAAAATTTTCAGCAGGAATGCTTTGTACAGAACTAGCGCGCTTTATAGCCCCCGCAGAGAACCTTGAGCAGATTCCAGCGCTGGCAGGACTAGCAGACAGAATAAATAACCCCCCGGTCCTGGATGAATACTTGAAAATTGCTGCAAAAAAAGGATATAACAAAAGTCTCCTTTTGGATATTGCTACAGTTATAGACTTCATTTCTTCAAAATTAAGATTTATGGAGGCTCGCGAGTATATAGAAGTCCTCTTTGGAGAGCCGATGAGTAAACAAAAAACTCTCGTAGCTCTGTTGGCTCCCTACATAAATGGGCTGGAAAATAAGGGATTAGAAATAGCAAAAAATTCAGTGAAAACAGAAAAAATAAACAAAACAACTCTGCAGTTATTGTTTATAGAGGAAATCTATTCTAGAGGATTTTATCCAAAGCCTGGAAAATGCAATGGGCTTCTTCATGATTACGCTCAAGAAAAAAAAGGAATAAAAAATATTGTCTCAGCAGCTATCTTATCAGATATGGTAACAATCCGCGCATCAGATGAGGCAAATTTTTCAGTTCATGAATTTATACTTTTTATAAACAAAAAAATTCCAGACGCTTTCCCAGAAGGCGGTGGCCACAAGAACGCCGGAGCCATAAAGTTTGTGCCAAACAAGCAAAAAGAAATAATCACCTCTTTAAAAGAATTTATAAAAATTAGATAAAAATAAAAATTTATTATTCTGCTGAATTACATTGGTCTCTTGTTTCTGAAACAATCTCTGCAATAAACAGGTTTTCCTTCTGTTGGCTTGAATGGAACTTCGCATTCTTTTTGACATTCAGAACAAACTGCTTTGTGCATTTCTCTTGGACCAAAATTTCTACGCGATCTATCGTTATTAAATCGCGAATAATTGCCGCTCATTTTCGCTCCCTCCTTTCCATTGTTGAAAATTAATATTCCAGAATAAACGTTTGAATTTCCCCTTCACTTTATCTACTTTACTTCCATAGGTCTTTGTATATCCGCAATTTACAAAATAACCCCCTTTTTAAGTGTTTGCATCTTTAAAAACTCGAAAAATAGAAAACTATTTCCAGACAGCAAGAATTACTCCGCTAACAACAAGAGAAACAAGCTGATAAAAAACATTAATCAGATACAACTTTATAGGTTTCCCATCCCACAATACTGTTCCTAAAGCAACAGTAGCTATAAATCCCATCCAAACCCAAAACCCAAGTTGTATTCCCGATGCAATATCGTCAGCTCCAACATAGGCAATAAAATGTGCGAGTACATATACCATAACAAAAGAGCCAAAAAAAGCAATCAGATATGACTTTTCCATTCCTTTTTGTTTTGATTTGTCAATATCTTTTTTGTTTTTCCCGCTTAATCTCATCCAAATATTCCCAAACAGTATTGGAGAATACCATAAAGCTCCGATGATCATGGATGCTGCCGTAGCCGCTAAAACAGCGAAGTAATTAACACTAATATTAGGTATAGTCATAATATCCCATATAAAACATCTTTATAAATATTGTTTTTGTCGTATAATAGTGCCTCTATAGCTCAGTTGGTTAGAGCGCCAGTTTCGTAACCTTAAGAATGTAAATTCTTGAGGTGCTTGCGATTACGCAGCTAATCGGAACAACTGGAAGTCGAGGGTTCAACTCCCTCTAGAGGCTTTTGTCAATTATCAAAATAAAATGCACAAAAGTTTTTAAACTATCTGCACTGTTCTTATCACACACGAGGTGAAAATGTCAGGAAGTTGCAGAGATTTAAGAAAATATCAGGCTGATGAAGCAGTTCTAAACGCATTTTCCGCGCTTGTTTCCGGAGGAAGACCAGGGTATAAAACAGTAATAGAGAGAAAAAAAGAAATTCTGAAATGTTCTGGCTGTCAGTTGAATTTATCAGGCGATGAAAAATTCTGCCCGGAATGCGGGACAAAGGTAAAACAAATATAAAGAATAGTTTTATTAATTAAGACTTGCATTTCTACAAATGAGAGAAAAAATTTCTTCGATTCTGGAAAAGTTTGTCCCTTTGAAAAAATCAGAGATAAACGACTTAATTGAAATTCCCCCTTCCTTAAACCTTGGAGATTATGCTCTCCCCTGTTTTATTTTATCAAAAAAACTAAAAAAAGAGCCTGCGGAAATAGCGAAAGAGCTGGCAAGGAAGATAAAGTCAAAGGAGTTTGAGAAAATCGAGGCAAACGGCCCGTATTTAAATTTCTTTATAGACTCTAGATATCTAACAGAACAAACGCTTTCAAGAATAGTAAAAGAAAGAGAGAAATATGGCTCTTCAAACATAGGTAAAGGAAAGAAAATACTAATAGAAATGTCTTCTCCAAACATAGCCAAGCCGTTTGGAATAGGCCATCTAAGGTCAACAATAATAGGAAATTCAATATCCAATATCTGCTCTTTTCTCGGGTACAAAACAATACGTCTAAATTATTTAGGAGACTGGGGAACCTCTTCTGGCAAGATTTTAGCAGGCTACAAACATTTCGGCTCAGAAAAAGCTCTGAAGTTGAATCCTCTGCATCATCTCTACGACATTTATGTAAAGACTTCCAAAGACGAAAAATTTGAAGAACTAGGAAGACAATGGTTCAAGAAGCTGGAATCGGGGGACAAAGAAGCTGTCAAAACGTGGCGAAAATTCAGGGAGATAAGCGTAAAAGAATTCAACAAAATCTACAAATCTCTCGATATAAAGTTTGATGTAATATCTGGCGAATCCTTGTATGACAAGAAAATTAATTCTGTTGTTTTAGACTTAAAAAAGAAAGATCTTATCAAGAGGTCAGAAGGAGCAGACATAATAGACTTGAATAAGTATGCTCTAGGAGTTGCTTTGGTAAGAAAATCAGACGGCACGACATTGTATGTAACAAGGGATATTGCAGCAGCCATTGACAGGTATAAAAAGTACAAATTTGAAAGAATGTTTTATGAAGTTGGGCAGGAGCAAAAACTTCACTTTAAACAGCTGTTTAAGATTTTAGAATTATTGGGTTGCAAGTGGGTAAAATCATGCGCCCATATAGACCATGGTTTATACTTAGACAAAGACGGGAGAAAGTTTGCAACAAGAACAGGAAAAACTGTTTTTATGGCTGATATCCTGGAAGAAACAAAAAAACTAGCTAAAATAGAGATTTCTAAAAGAGGGAAATTACCTATAAAATATCTTGAAAAAAGAGCTCAGGCAATAGCAATAGCCTCAATATTTTATGGAGATCTGAAGAATCACAGATCAAATGACATTGTCTTTGACATTAATCGGTTTGTATCTTTTGAAGGAAACACCGGTCCATATTTGCTCTACACATATGCAAGAGCAAGAAATATCTTAAGAAAAGCAAAATATAATCCCAAACTAAGATACAAAATTGAAAAATTATCAGATGCAGAGAAGTCAATAATCTCAGAGTTGAACAAATTCGGAGAAGTTGTCTACCAGTCTTATATCTCCCTTTCCCCTAATCTTATAGCTAACTATGCCTACACTCTCTCACAAATCTTCAACGAATTCTATCACTCCTGCCCCGTTATCGGCTCTGAAAATGAACAATTTCGCTTAGCCCTTGTAGATTCAACCTCGCAGGTCATAAAAAATTCCCTAAACTTGCTAGGAATTAGCACTCTGGAAAGTTTATAATACTAAAACACAATAATTAAAAATCTTGATTATAGTCTTATTCTATGAATACTTCCGCATTATTAACGCTCAATGGAATACTTCTCTTAGTCTTATTAATAACTCTTCTTTTTGTCCTGACTAAAGATGGAACTATGAAGAAGAATGCTGGGAAAATTGAAGAAGATATAAAGAAGATAAAAGAGCAGATAACAAGCTCCTTTCTTGATTAAAAAGCTTAGGTTTATAAAATATCCTTTTTTGGTATTTTGGTGCAGACAAGTCGGCGCGTTAGCCCTGCGCCATTCGCAAACGGGCTTCATGGCGAACTTAAAGGAGCGCGTGAGATCGAGGGTTAGCGGACTCTTATCTAACGTTGACGTTTTGTCCTGCTCGACCGCGCTCTTGCAAAATGGGTCAGGCCGTGAAAGGAGCAGCCCTAAACAGGAAGCGGGGTGCTGGCAGGGTAGCAAAACCGAGGATGGTAAGAATCATCCGCTCAATCCAAAATCGAGCAATCTCCCCGTCTGCACACAATTTATTTAAATTCCCCTTTCTATCAATAAAAATGAAAAAAAGAGGGCAGGTCTATCTTTTAGCTACACTCATCTTAGTCAGTGTGATTGTAAGTCTAGGCACTGTTTATAACAAAGCAAAATTCAATAAAGAAGACGCAACAGCTTTTTATTTAGCAGACGAAATCTATTTCGAAGCAAATCAAATAATTGAGCATAGCATAAGAAATTCAGTTCAAGATACAGACACAAGCACTAGAATAAAGTCGCTATTAGACTACTATGCCTCCTCAAATCCCTATAATGACCTTATAGTTATTTACGGAACCCAGCAAACCTTAACAGCTTTCTTTTATGATAATCTCCAAGTCAGCACTCTAGAAATAAATAATCAGCAAATTTCCAATAATCCAACAACTCTGCTCTCATCTAGCAATCCTGGAACAATCAAAATTACAACTCAAGGCAAAGATATAAATTATCAGTTTACTCTGCATCAAGGCAAAAACTTTCTTGTATTAATAAAAAAGGAGAGACAAGGAGAAACCTTTATAGCAATCCCGAAAGGAATTGACATAACACATGTATAAAATACTTAATATATCTGCTAAAAAGAGAGGAATAAGTTTGATAGTTTCCTATGTGTTGCTTATCGTAATAGGAATAGCTGTCGCATTAATAGTATACACATATTTAAAATTATATCTTCCTTCCCAGACTCCAGAGTGTCCTTCTGATTTAGCTCTCGCGATTCAAGACCCAACCTGCGCAATTACAGCCAAAAAACTAACATTAACAATTATAAACAAAGGCTTATTTAATGTTTCAGTTTATTTTCTAAGATTTGGAGATGTCGACCGTGATGTCTTACAGCAATTAAATAGAAATCGGGAATATTTCCCCTATCCACTTGCTCCTGCAGATAATCTGGCAACTTCTCCTAAAGAAGAAGATAAAGTTACCCTGACCTTTAATCTTCCAAGTTCACCCATCGCAGGAAAAAAGAAAATTGAAATCCAGCCAGCAATTGTAGAGAAAGGTGTCTTTTATCCTTGTGAAAAAGCAGTTATAACACAAGAAGTTGATTGCGTCTGATAGAAACTGGAAATTTGTTTAAAACAATAATCTATATATAATCAGACAAAACTTCTGTTAATATGAAATTTGCTCATATAGGAGATTGTCATCTAGGCGGCTGGAGACAGCCGCAGCTAAGAGACTTAAATTTCAAAAGTTTTCAAGAGGCAGTCAGGCGCATAATAAAAAACAAATTAGAATTTGTTCTTATCTCTGGAGACTTGTTTGATTCAGCATACCCATCAATTGAAACGCTAAAATATTCTTTCAATGAGTTCAGAAAATTAAAAGAGCAGAAAATACCTGTCTTTTTAATCGCAGGAAGTCATGATTATTCTGTCTCAGGCAAAACCTTTCTTGATGTCCTAGAAAGAGCAGGATTCTGCAAAAACGTAGTTAATTACACTGAAAGAGAAGGAAAACTGCTGTTAGAGCCGACATTGCATAAAAATATCGCAATCTATGGTTTCCCGGGAAAAAAATCAGGTCTGGAAGTAGACGAAGTATCCAGAATAAAAATTCAAGACTCTCCAGGATTGTTCAAAATTCTTATGCTTCACACAACGATCAGGGATGCAGTAGGAGAAACACCAATCAAGGCAGTTGACGAACGTTTGCTCCCTAAAGTAGATTACCTCGCTTTATCGCATCTGCACATAAGATACAATAAAGAAGGAAGAGTTTATTCAGGTCCGACATTTCCAAACAATTTGTCAGAACTGGAAGAGCTAAAAGGGGGCTCTTTCTGCATTTTTGAAAATGGAAGAATTAGAAGAGAAGAGATAATAATAAAAGAAGTTCTTTTAATAGAAATAAAAATAACGAATGTGTTCACAGCAGCAGAAGAAATCTTAAAAATTATTTCAGACAAAGAAGTCAAAGACAAAATAATAATAGCCAAACTGACAGGAACATTAGACAAGGGAAAAATTTCAGACATAGACTTCCAGAAAATAGAGTCTTACCTATCTGAAAAAGGAGCATTTGTTTTTTTGAAAGGCACTTCAAAATTACACATGGTAGAGCCGGAAGTAAAGCTGGATGCATTAGATTCTGAGAATCTAGAAGAGCAGATAATAAGAAGGTTTGAAGAGAGAAATCCAAGCAGATTTAACTCGCTCATCCCTGATTTAATGAAAATTCTAACAGTAGAAAAATTAGAAGACGAAACAGCCTCTTCCTTTGAAGAGCGCCTTCTCTCTGAATCAAAAAAAGTCCTGAAATATGAGATTTAAAAAATTAAAAATAAAGAATATAAGATCTTACAAAGATCAGGAGATATGTTTTCCAGAGGGATCTCTATTGTTATCAGGAGACATTGGTTCTGGGAAAACCTCTGTTCTGATCGCTCTGGAATATTCCCTTTTTGGTTTGCAGCCGGGCCAAAAGGGTTCTTCCTTATTAAGAAACAAGGAAGACATAGGAGAAGTAGTCCTGGAAATGGAAGCAGGGGGAAAAGAGGTAGTAATAGAAAGAAAACTAAAAAGATCTTCAAAAGGGGTAGCTAATGACTATGCCTCTATAACAATAGACAACAATAAAAAAGAATCTTCGCTGACAGAAGTGAAATCAATAATAGTAAACCTTCTGGGTTATCCTCAGGAATTTGTCAAAAAAAACAACATTCTCTACAGGTATACAGTTTACAGTCAGCAGGAGCAGATAAAACAGATAATTCTAGAGGACACAGAAACAAGACTGAATATTCTTAGGCACATTTTCGGAATTGAAAAATATAAGAGGATAAGAGAAAACGTATCAATCTTGCTGACTAATCTTAAAACAGAGCTAAAAATCATGCAAGCAAGAATAAAAACAATAGAGGAGGACAAGGAGAATCTGAAATCAAAAAGAGCAAGTCTGATATTGCTAGAGGAAAAAACAAAAGAAAAAGAATCCGAGCTGCAGGAAAAAACAAAAAAATCCCAATATTCTGAATTTGAATTAAAAGATTTAGAAAGAAAATTAGAAGAGAAAAAGAATTTAGAAAGAGAAATAGAAAAAGCAAAGATTCTAGTTTCAGCAAAAAAAGATGCTCTTTACTCAGTATCAAAACAAATAATTGAGTTAGAAAAGACAATACTGGATGAAAAAGACCAGTTTAAGGAAGAAGAATACTCCGAATTATCCAATAAGCTCAATCTTCGCAAAAAAAAATTAGAAGAATCCGCCTCTTCTTACATGGAGTTAAACAGCAGGATAAACTCTCTTGAAAAAGAAAGAAACGAAACATTAGAAAAAAAAGAGCGCATTTTCAGTATAGATATATGCCCTACTTGTCTTCAGGACGTTTCAGAAACTTACAAGCACAATATATTAAATGAATCAGAGTCAAAGCTCTCAAGGACAAAAGAGGAGCTGTCAAGTCTCGGAGTAAATATATTAGAAATAAAAAACCAAACAGAGCAAATTAAAAAAGAAATCAGTTATTTGGAAAACAACAGGATAAAATTAGAGATTCTAAAATCCAGAATTGAATTTCTTGAAAAATCAAAGATTAAGTTGCAAACTTTCATCAGCGAGAGGGAAGAATTAGAAAAAGACATAATTTTTCTTCAGAAGCATTCTAGTGACTTAAAGGAGAGTGTTCTGAAATATTCCCTTACAGAAACTCTCTTTAATAAAAAGCTGTCAGAGGTTAAACAAGCTCTATTAGACGAGAAAAACCTGGAGATTTCTTTAGCCGGATATAGAAAAGAGATTGAATTATCTATCAAGGATATCAATGCCCTTGAAGATTCAATAAATAAAAAAGAAGAGATAAAAAACAAGCTTAATGAAATAAACGAAATAATAGAATGGTTCTCTTCTCTGTTTATGAATCTAATTGAGTTTACAGAGCGAAACATACTCTTAAAACTAAGAAATGAATTTTCAAATCTCTTTAGAAAATGGTTTCTCCTCCTGGTTCCTGAAAATGCGTTTGATTCTAGAATAGACGAGAACTTTACTCCGATAATCATACAGGGGGGGGCAGAAATAGACTATGACTTTCTTTCAGGTGGAGAAAGAACAGCAGTCGCACTTGCCTATAGACTGGCATTAAATCAGATAATTAATTCTATTTTAAGCAAAATAGAAACAAAAGGGGTAATAATTCTTGATGAGCCGACAGACGGATTTTCAGAGACACAGATAATGAAGATAAGGGATATTCTAGAAGAATTAAACGTAGAGCAGTTAATAATGGTCAGTCACGAGCAGAAAATAGAAAGTTTTGTTGACCATGTTATCAGAATAACCAAAGAAGAAGATACATCTATAGTCGAGGGGGCTCACCAGGTTTATTTAGCTGTCAAAGCAAGCTAAAAAAACAAAAAGCTTAAATACTAAATAATATCTTCCTTTAAACAACAGTTCTTATTAACATGAACCTGACAAGCGAAGAAATTTCTAAGAATGTATTGAAATCTGGTACAAGCATAGTCGGAATTGTCTGCAAAGATGGACTTGTTCTCGGGGCTGATAGAAGAGCTACTGCAGGCAATCTTATAATGTCAAAAAATACGCGGAAGGCAGTCCAGGTTAATGATTTTATAGCTGTAGCAGGAACAGGAGTAGCTTCAGATATAGAGTTAAGCCAAAAAATTCTTGCAGCAGAATTAAAACTAAAGGAATTAAAAACACGTTCTCAGCCGACAGTTAAGGAAGCTGCAAATTTGTTTGGCCTTATGACTTATAGGAATATAAGAACTCCTTCAATGATACCAAATATAGTTGGTACATTGCTTGCAGGCTACAATGAGGACGGCTCAACAGAAATGTATACAATAGAGCCAGCTGGCGGGATTTACCAAGTAGAAGATTATGATGCGAATTTCAGCTCTGGAATGCCCTTTATTTTAGGATTACTAGAAAGACAATATAAAAAAGGAATTACACTAAAAGAGGGAGTAGAGCTTGCAAAAGAATGTTTGAAATCTTCAACACAAAGAGATGTTGGTTCAGGAAATGGAATAGACGTCTTAACAATAACTCCTGAAGGCATAAAACACGTAGTTTCTGAGGAGATTGTACCTCATTTTAAATAAAAAGAAAACTCGCTTATAATAATGGCAGACATCTTAAAAACAATTAAAGAAGAATTACCCCCAAAAGTTGTAACAGAAGCAGTATTTGAGGGAGCAAACATAGTTCTATATACCGAAGACAAAGATTTTTTCAAAAATGGCGAGGAGCAGATAAAAAAGGCAGTTTCAAAAATAAAAAAAAGAATAGAATTAAGAGCTGACAGAACAATTCTTGCATCAGAAGAGGATACAGAAAAAACAATTAGAGCCCTTGTTCCTCCAGAAGCAGAAATAACAAATACAATTTTCGATGTTCAAAGAAGCATTGTGATTATAGAGGCAAAAAAACCAGGGCTGGTAATCGGAAAACAGGGGGCGATTCTTTCAGATGTAAAAAAATCAACTTTTTGGTTGCCATTTGTGCAAAGAAGCCCGGCAATACCCTCAAAAATAACAGAAAAAATTCGCTCGGTTTTATATGCAAACAACAATTATCGAAGAAAATTTTTAAATGACATAGGAAAAAAAATTTACAATGATTGGAACCCTGAAAAGAAAGATATGTGGGTAAGGATTACATTTCTCGGAAGCGGCAGGCAAGTCGGTCGTTCGTGTCTGCTTTTACATACACCAAATTCAAAAGTTTTATTGGACTGCGGAATAGATCCTGCAATTTCAGAAGGCCCTGAAAAATTTCCCTATCTTGATGTCTCAGAAATAGGAGATATAAACACAATAGACGCAATAGTACTTTCACACGCTCATTTAGATCATTCAGGATTAATCCCGTATTTATACAAGATGGGCTATCGCGGGCCAGTCTACTTAACAGCTCCAACTCGCGACATATCTGCTTTACTTCAGCTTGATTTGATTGGCGTTGCTTACAAAAAAGCAGAGTTTCCTCTCTATAAGGCAGAGGACATAAAAGAAATGGTTCGGCATTCTATATGCCTTGAATACAACGAAGTTACAGACATAACTCCAGACATAAGAATAACTTTCTATAACGCAGGTCATGTCCTTGGCTCAGCCCAAGTGCATATCAACATTGGAAATGGTCTGCACAATTTTGTTTATAGTGCAGACACAAAATATGCAAAAAGCCGTCTTTTAGATATGGCTGCAAACCGTTTTCCAAGAGTAGAAACTCTTCAATTAGAATCAACCTACGGAGCAAAACAAGATATTCTGCCACCAAGGCAAGAAACAGAATCGAGATTTATAGAAATGGTGAAAGAAACAATCGAGAAAAAAGGAAAGATTCTACTTCCAGAACTAGGCTTGGGACATGCCCAGGAAACAATGCTGAGAGTAGAAGAAGCAATTAGAACCGGAGAGTTGCCCCAGATTCCTGTATACATAGATGGTATGATATGGGATATAAACGCAATCCATACAGCTTATCCAGATTTTCTAAGTTCAAGTGTCAGAAGCCAGATTTTCCAGGACAATAATCCTTTTCTTTCAGATATATTCAAAAGAATTGGCAGTTCAGCAGAAAGAAAAAATGTTTTAGAGGGAGGAACGTGCATTATTATTGCAACATCTGGAATGCTTGTTGGCGGGGCATCAGTAGAATATTTCAGAAATTTCGCAGACAATCCAAAAAATTTGATTGCCTTCGCGTGCTACCAGCCTATTGGCTCATTAGGCCGCCAGATAAAAGATGGCGATAAAGAAGTAACATTAGGCAAAGATTATGGCCATGAAAGAGTAAAAGTAAATCTTAGAGTTGAAACATTATACGGTCTATCCGCGCACTCTGGAAGAAACGAACTCATGCAATATGTGAGCAGGATGATTCCAAGACCAAAAAAAATAATACTGAATCACGGCGAAGCGTCAAAATGTCTGGATTTAGCTTCTTCAATTTACCGCGCGAACAAAATAGAGACAATCGCTCCAAGAAATTTAGAAACAATACGGCTAAAATAATCAAAACAATTAAAAACGCCCTGCTCCAGATAAGACAATGAAACATTCTATTAAAATAACACTTATTCTCTTGCTAATGTTTTTTCTAGCCCAGCTTATAGGATTGTTCATAACAAGCCAGTATTCTCCTCAGGTTAAACAAATCACAGACTCAGCAGGAAATTTAGTAAATATAACTTCTTACAATCTTCCTTACGGCATGGACCCTCCTCCAGATATAAAACAAAAGAGTGCAGCCAGCATGGTTTTCTCATTTATTCTAGCTTTCTCATTCGCAATTATCATAATGTTTATTCTAATGAAGTATAATGCAGAAACTTTATTTAGAGTATGGTTCTTTTTTGTCGTCGCTCTGGCAATTGGAATAACATTAAACGCTCCCTTCTCTGGCAAGCCTTTCGCTTCATTAATAGCTCTCCTAATTTCTTTGCCTCTCTCTTACATAAAAATTTTTAAAAGAAACATAATAGTCCACAATCTGACAGAATTGTTAATCTACCCGGGCATTGGAGCAATATTCATCGCTTTAATTTTTTCATGGACAACGCATCCTCTAACAGCAATAATAATGTTATTAATAATAATCTCAATTTATGACATCTATGCTGTTTGGCATTCTGGAATAATGCAAAAAATGGCGAAATATCAGATAAACAAACTCAGAATATTCTCAGGATTTTTTGTTCCTTATCTAGGAAAAAAAGAAAGGGAGATTATATCAAAACTATCAAAATCAAAAACCCAGAAACTCAAGGGCAAAAAAGTTAAAGTAAGTATTGCAATTCTTGGAGGAGGAGATGTTGTTTTTCCAATAATCCTGGCCGGAATAGTGTTCAGACAACTTGGAATATTGCCAGCCTTAATAATTTCCATTGGCGCAACACTTGCTCTTGCAGTCCTTTTCTTCTTCTCAAAAAAAGGGAAGTTTTACCCAGCAATGCCCTTTATCACTGCAGGATGTTTTATTGCTTTGGCTCTAGCAAATTTAATTTAAATCCTCTCCGTCATTAATTCTTAAGTAATATGTTGTAACTTAATAATAATCACAAATAGAAAGCTTTATATACTCTATTTTATGTTGCCCCTATATGATAATAAAACAAGAACTCGTAAAGAGAATAAAGGAATACTTTAATCTAAATATTTACGAAACTAAAGTTTGGATAGCTCTGCTTTCAAAAGGCATTGCTTCAGCAGGCGAAGTAGCAGAACTTTCAGGCGTTCCAAGGTCTAGAACCTACGACGTTCTAGAATCATTAGAAAAACGCGGATTCTCGATTGTTAAGATAGGAAAGCCTGTAAAGTACATAGCAGTTAAGCCAACAGAAGTGCTGGAGAAAATAAAGTCAAACACTCTTCAAGAGGCGCAGGACAGAGTAAAAAACCTTTCAAATATAAAAGAAAGTGTAGAGTATATAGAGCTAGAGAAGCTCCATACAACCGGAATCTCCCCAATCAAACCTCATGAAATAGCTGGCTCGCTAAAAGGTCGCTCGAATATCATATCAAAGTTGCGCGAGATGATAGAAAACGCAAAGAGAGAAGTTTTTATTGCAACCTCTACCGTTGACTTTGAGGATAAAAGCAGAGTATTAGTGCCTGCTTTAGACACTGCTGTAAAAAATAATGTAAAAATAAAGATAGCTCTTTCAGGCTCCCCAGAAAAGCTAAAGAAATCTTCTCTAAAATCAGAATTAAAAATAAGTGCCATAGACTCTAACGCTCGCTTGTATATCGCTGATAAGTCAGAAGTATTGTTTATGATAACCCCTGAGAATTCAGAAGAAGAAATAGGAGTCTGGCTTAACTCTCAGTTTTTTGCAGAATCACTTCGCGGAATAATTGAAAATTCAATAAGAAATAAGAAGCAATAGCCAGTAAGATACAGATCTAAGTCTTCACAGAGAGGTTTGTTATGCTCATTTCATTAATCTTCTTTTTTTCCTCTCTGCTGAACTTTTCCAGAAATTCCCGGGTGCTAAAATCCACCCTGACTTTAGCATGTAATATACCATTTTTCTCGAAAACATTTTTATTTTTCTTCCTAAATTCAGACGCGCCTTTTTTCATTTCTTTTGGAGGGCCGATCCTAATAATCTCTCTTTTGGATTTGGCAACAATATAAAAATCAGCCTTTCGGCCTAGAGAATAAGAGAACTCCTTGCTCAAAACTTCAAAATATTTAGAAATCTCCCGCTCTAAGAACTGCGCAAATTTCTTCAGTTTTGTCCCGGCAATATCTCCTTCCTGCCTGTTTGTTTCCAGAATAACATGAACAAATTCAGCTTTCTTGCTCTTGGCAAACTCAAGAATTTTTTTCTCGTCTATACTCTCAAATTCAAAAAATTTCCCAGAAGGATTTTTCAGGAATCTTTTGCAATCGCTCTGAAACTTCATAAAACTCTCCCAATTAAGAGCTGCAAGAACATTGCGCTCTTTCCACGTGGGATCAACTAGAATTATAGGCCCATTTAACTTGCTTTCGTTCATCTCATAAAAAACATTCTCCTTTTTTTTGTAATGTTTTGCAGGATCTATAACAATTCTTTCTTTTATTTTGACAAGCTCGCGAATCATTTTCTCAAACGACTTATAATAAATAATCAGGCATTCCAGGCCATATCCTGAAAATCCATTTATATAGGATTCAGCTCCATAAACTCTCCGGGCCTTGCAGAACTTCTTTACAAGATTGATTTCTCTTGCAATGTTCTTGTTAAGATTTCTTTTAACATAATTAACATGAAAATAACTAAGATCAGTAACATTTCTTGCTTCCCTGACTTTCTTAATTCGAACAACAGGAATTATCTCAAAGCTAATTCTATCTCCAGCATCAAATCTAAAATAATCTCTGCTTCCATGCATCCTAAAAATAGATATCTTCATACTTTTTCCAACATCTCTTAAGAGTCCCTCCAGAATATCCGACAAAGACTCATACTTCCAGCCGAATCTGACAAAAATATCAATATCATACTCTTGATTCTTTGTTATAGTCCCCTTAGCAAAACTTCCTCCTACAAAGACATCTGCATCAATACCATTTCTAGAAATAGACTTCTTAATCATCTCCACAAAATAATTGGCTCTTTTTCTAATTTCTGAAATCTCTTTTTTTTCAAGGCCAAAATCCAACTTTTTCAAAAACAATTTAATCTTCATGATTATACCAATAATCTCTTATTTTTAATTATTCTCTT
>ERZ1292623.2465-Hain-H51-01um-R1-2465-length-16551-cov-5_pt1 | contig 16551 bp, 13 predicted proteins | sample MGYA00564398_ERZ1292623 | MGnify/ENA primary metagenome ERZ1292623 (study PRJEB36523, sample SAMEA6512633) | groundwater metagenome | collected 2019-01-07 | study: AquaDiva: Metagenomics assemblies of 32 groundwater samples | reverse complement strand
AATCGCAAACCAATAGCAGCTGGGAAGCTTTATCCATCTAGTTTTGACAGATTGGAGAATAAGATAAAGGTATGTTTTCTTGATAAACAAGGTCCTGGTGATTTTCCAGTAAGCAGAACAAATAAGAAGAAAATAGGTGTTATAGCGCCGTCTTCCAGTTATTCTGAATCAGGAGCTATCTCTGCATGGTCATTTAAAGAATTAGGAGAAATCAAACTTCCGAAAGCCTATATTATTTTAGGAAATAATGATACAAATTTGGGAGGCGAAATATCCGTCTTTACTTTCACTAACTGGGAAACTCCTTTTGGAGTTGTGAATATAAATAAAGAGAATGGATCAAAATTAGCGAGGTCATTCAATAAAATAATAAATGAAGCAGAACCTTTCTTAGAGAATAAAACTATAGAGGTGCAATTGCCTTTTTTACAGTACGTCAGCAGAGACTATTTCAGAGAACTAAGTTTTGTTCCTATAATTATTAAAAGTATAAACTATGATGAATTGATGAAATTAGCAAGTGCGGTAGCAACGATTAAGAATGATGATTATTTTAATCTGATGGTATCATCAAATATAATAGGAGATGAAGAAGCTTTGGGTTTTATAAAAAATTTAAATAGTAATGAATACTATAATTATTTAGTTAAAAATAATCTCATGAAGAAAGAGGCATCGCCATTAATAGTCGGAATAGAATGCGCTAAACTTTTGGGGGCAAGAAGAGCAAGATTATTAAACTATTGTAATGGTAATAAAGAAAATATTATCTACGGAGCATTTGCATTCGAATGAGAAGAATTGAAATTTATAAAGGAAATAAGAAAATATTTGATGGTAAATCTTCTGAATCTTTATTTTTTAAATTAAAAGGTTTAATGTTTAAGAAAAAAATAAGAAATAATGAGTGCATAATGTTTGAATTTAATAAAGATGAGGAGATAATAATACATATGCTGTTTGTTTTCTTTAGTATTGATGCAATATGGCTGGATAAAGATTTTAGAATATTAGAAATAAAAAGAAATATTAAGCCATTTACGTTCTTAATTAAACCAAGATACAGAGCAAGATACTTTATTGAGACTTCAGCAAATGCTACGAATAAGCTATCTGTTGGTGATAAATTAATCGTTAAGTTTAAATAAAGCCTTGAACTAGGCCATATTAATGCTGTTTCAAATAAGGGATCTTGAAAAGAGGTTTGGAAAAAACGTTGTTTTGCATAATGTTAATTTAGATATCCTAGAGGATGAAATATTTGGAATAATTGGAGTGAATGGGTCTGGAAAAACTACATTATTAAAAGTACTTGTTGGATTTTATAAACCTGATCAAGGGGAAATTCTTTATAACGGTCAAAAATTATCCAAGGTTTTGAAGACGTTAAAAAGGGAGATAGGATTTACAACACAAGAAAATAGTTTTTATCAAAAGTTGACAGTGGAGGAAAACATCAGATATTTCGGGGCTTTGTATGGGGTAGATAGCAGATCAACAGATGTGAATGTGGAGAGAATATTAACTTTAGTTGAATTGCAAGAGGAAAGAAATTCATTGGCTGAGAATTTGAGCGGAGGAATGCAGAGAAGACTAGATATGGCATGCAGCCTGATTCATGATCCTAAGGTACTGATTTTAGACGAGCCGACAGAAGATTTAGATCCAACATTAAGAGGCGGGATATTAAGGTTGATTAAAAAAATAAATAAATTAGGCACTACCATAATAATTACATCCCATTTACTTGATGATGTAGAACATCTGTGTAATAGGGTAGCAATAATACACGAGAGAAGAATTATAAGGGTAGGAACTGTAGAAGATTTAAGAGAAATGTATCGTAGAAAAGAAGAGGTTCACTTAGAGATTGCTTCTGGAAATTATGAGAACATTATAAGGAGTTTAAATTTAGAAGATTTCATTATTGATGAAGGAAAATTAGTAGTTTTTACAAATAAAGCTGAAGAGGTGTTGCATAGTATCCTGCATATACTTGAGAACGAGGGCGATAAATTAATTTATGTTGATATCAGAAAACCGAGCTTAAAAGAAATTTTTGAGGTGATCACTGATAAAAAATGGCTGTGAAATTAATAAGTTTAATACAGAAGAATTTTAAATTAATAATAAGAAGCAGGAGTTCTGCCCTGATTGTGGTATTTGGACCTTTGTTATTGATATTATTAATGGGGATTGCATTTAATACAGCTAATGTTTATGGAATAAGAATAGGATATCTTTCTGAGAATGAAGGTGAACTTGTAAAGTCAATTCTAACAGAGTTGCAAAACAAACAATTTAGCACCTTGAAATCTGGCACTAAAGAAGAATGTTTAGATGGCATTAAGAGCGGATTATTTCATATATGTGCGTATTTTACCCAGGATTTTGATATCAACATTGGTGAACTGATATTCTATGTTGATCCCAGCAGAGTCAATCTAGTGTATATGATTATGGATGCTGTAAGTGCTGGTGTGCAAGCTAAAACAAAAGAGGTTGGTGGGGAACTAGTTCAGTCTGTTGTGGAAAGTTTAGAGAAAACAGAGGCTAGTATTCAGGATAAAGGAAATATTCTGCCAAGACTAGTGGATGATTATAGTAAGACGCAGACTTCATTAAGAGGCGCGCTTACGGATTTAGGTGGTATAGAACTGGCTTTCGATATTAAAGATTTCAGGTTAGTGGAATTGAAAGATAAGATAAAAAACCTACAAGGAGATACCACACTGGCTACAAATTTAGCATTAGACCTAGAAGAACAGTTAAAATTCTTTGTTAATCAAGCTAATAATGCAGGTGCTGTGAAGAATAAAGCATATAATAGAATTACTGAAGCGAATAATTTAATTGAAAGTAATATCAACATACTTGCTTCTTTAGGTTCGTCATTACAAAGCATTATGAATGATATAAATCTTATTAAAAGAGGTGATGTGCAGAAGATTGTAGCACCAATAAACACAAGAGTAGAACATATAACAGGAGAAAAGACTTTTTTGAATTATTTATTCCCTACTTTAGTTGCGATGATAATAATGTTTGTTAGTATCCTATTGGCTTCTACGCTGGAAATAAGGGAGAGGTCTGCAAAGATATTTTTTAAGAATTTTATAACACCAACAAGCAATGCCATATTTATATTTAGCAATTATCTCACAAATTTACTAATTGTTTTTCTTCAATTAATCATTCTATTTGTTGCAGCTTTAATATTTACAAAAGAACAATTAATTGGTGTATTAGGCAGTATTTTTGTTATATTGATTATAGTTACCTCGGTTTTTATCCTTTTAGGTATGATAATCGGGAATATTTTTAGATCTGAAGAAACAAATATGATTGCATCAATAAGCATCGGGTTTATTCTATTATTTTTCTCGAGTGCAATTTTACCTATTGAGACGTTGCCAGGAGTTATTAAAAGCGTGGCAAATTTTAACCCATTTTACATCAGTCAGAATATTCTGAGCAAGGTGATGCTGTTTCATGTAGGATTAGCAGGCATAATGAACAGTATTTTAATCTTGCTGGGAACATTGACAGTTTTAATTGTTATAATGTTTTTGATAAGGAAGTTTGTTCCGTCTGAATAAGAAGGATTTAAAAACATGAAATTGAGCTGAATAATTATGGCAATAGAATTTTTCAGTGTTTCTGGCTACGATGAAGTAGGAAAGAACATGTGTATGGTGAAATATAAAGATGACGCTGTTATTCTTGATATGGGTTTTTATATGCAAAAGATAGCTGGTTTTGAGGAAGAAAATGGAAATGTAAAAGAGCTCAATAGAGACCAGATGATTGGAATAGAGGCTATTCCTGATGATTCTTGCTTAGAGATTTACAGGAAGAATGTCAGGGCAATAATATTTAGTCATGCTCATCTTGATCACATCGGGGCTACCCCTTACTTAGCTCCTAGATATAATGCACCTATAATTGGAACACCTTACACTGTTGAAGTATTGAAAAATCAGATGAAGGATGATAACCTGTTTGTCAAAAATCCAATTAAGATATTAAATTCTGGTGGCAGATATAAGGTAAGCAAGGATATGGAAATAGAGTTTATTAAGACAGCACATTCTATTCCGCAAACTGTGATGGTTGCTATTCATACAAAAGGTGGTACTGTTCTTTACACGAATGATTTCAAGTTTGACAACCATCCTGTAATTGGGGACAGACCAAATTATGATAGATTAAGAAAGTTAGATAATGTAAAATTAATTGTAGCTGATGCTTTATATTGCGGGAACTATCAGAAGACACCAAGCGAACAAGTTGCTAGGGAAATGTTAAAAGAAGTTATGCTGGGAACTGAAAACAGAGGAAACTCCATGATAGTTACTTGTTTTGCATCGCATATACCCCGATTAAAATCGATAGTAGATTTTGGAAAACAGATGGGCAGAAAAATTTTCTTTTTTGGAAGAAGTATGCATAAATACTGTGAAGCTGCAAGAAAGGTTGGATTGATAGATTTTAATAAATATGCTGAGATAATTGGAAGAGGAGACAAGATAAAAAAGAAATTACATCAAATAGAGAAACAAGGAAAAGGCGATTATTTGATTGTGTGCACAGGAGGGCAGGGAGAACCCAGAAGCGTTCTGTCGAGAATTATAAACAAAGCATTACCTTTTTATTTTTCATCTGATGATAGCGTGATATTTTCGAATAAGGTTATACCTGTTGAACCGAATATATCAAACAGGAATGAAATGGAAAAAAGACTGAGAAATTATGGGGTCAGAATATTTCGCGATTTGCATGTAAGTGGACATGCAAGTTACGAGGATTTAAGAGATTTAATTAAGATGACTAACCCTGAACATGTAGTGCCTTCTCATGCTTGCAGACCTATAGTAGATCCTATGGAGGATCTTGTTAAAGATATGGGTTTTAGCAAGACTGAAGTGCATTTTATGAATAATGCTCAAAAGATAGTGATAGAGTAAAGAAATTCTTTTAAATCGGTTTACTAGATAATATTAATTCTAGGGGGTGCATATTTTGATTGGACACGAGTGTGGAGTTGCAGCTGTCGCTCTGAAAAAGCCGATGGAATATTATCCAAAAGGGGGGGCAATATATTTTCTTTATTTAATGCTAAATGAATTGCAAAATAGAGGACAAGAGACATGCGGTTTCTTTTCTTTTAATCCTAATAGAACAAGAACTTTAGATGGTTTTAAGACAGTAGGTTTAGTTAATGATCTATTTAGAGTAAAAAATCCTGAAGATAGGGATAGAATTCTTTTTGAGTATGCTGGAATAAGGGCGGAAGGTCATGTAAGATACGCTACTTCAGGTCATTCTAAAGGTGAGAAAGACTGGTTAGACGAGGCACAACCATTCTATAGAAGAGATGGGAACCCTCATAAAAGGTTTGTTCTTGGATGGAATGGCAATATTGCAAATTATAGAGAACTAAAGTGCTATCTCGAGGAAAGGTACGGGGTTGTGCCAGAAACTAGTGTAGATACTGAACTTTTGATGTATTTGATTACATACAATATTGAAGAGTTTTATAATGGAAATAGAGAACCAAATTTTTTAGATGTTTTAAAGAGAACCCAAGAAAAAATAGATGGTGGAATGAGTTTAGTTTTAATGAACGGTCTTGGTCATATTGTAGCTTATAGAGGTGTTCCAGGAATAATGCCACTTTGCTATGGAGAAAATGAAAATTTATTTGCGGTAGCCTCTGAAACAAGCGCCCTTGCAAGAATAGGGATAAAAGATTACAAATTTTTTAAGCCTGGTCAGCTAATTTTATATAATGATTCTCTAAAGAGTGTTCAGCTAGGCGATCCGAATAATTTGAGAGCTTGTTTTTTCCAACACTTATATTTTGCTAAAATAGTTTCTGTGTTAGATGGTCTAGGTGTTAATGAATTCAGAGAAGCAATTGGTGATAAAATGGCGGAGATAGAACCTTTAAGGGGTAAATTGGATGATCGATACGTTTTAGTTCCAGTTCCAGATACATCTATTCCAGCAGCTAGAAGAATGGCGAGCAGATTAGGAATTGGTTATGAAGAGGTTTTAATTAAAAATCCACAAGCTGGTCGTACCTTTATTGAGAAAGATAATATGAGAAAAGAAAGAATGCAGATAAAATTTAGTTACACACCAGGAAAGGTTGAGGGAAGAAAAATAATCTTAGTTGATGACAGCATTGTAAGAGGAAATACTGCCCAGATGATAGTTAGCGAGGTTAGAAAAGCATTTGATCCAGAAGAGATTCATTTGAGATCAACGTGTCCTCCTATAGTTAGCCCATGTTTCTATGGTGTTGATTTTCCTACTTTTAATGAATTAATAGCTCATGGTTATAATGATAAAAGAGTTTTAGAAGAAGAACTGGCTAGAAGGTTTGAAGCTAATAGTGTAAGTTATATGACAATTGATGGGTTATTAGAATTATTTGATAGTTTAGGATTTTCTAGAGATAATCTTTGTACAGCATGCATAACCGGCAATTATCCGACTGATTATGGAAAAATAAGATTGGAAGAATTAGTCAGTAAATTATAAATATCTGTATACCTTATAAATTAAGATGAAATTTGCACATTTATCAGATTGCCATATCGGAGGATGGAGGGAGGATGAACTAAAAAGGTTAAGTATTGAATCATTTAGAAGAACTGTTGATATCTGTATTCAAGAGAAGATTGATTTCATAGTTATTTCTGGAGATTTATTTAATACATCCTATCCGAGTACAGATGCTTTAGAAGAGGTTGTTCATTCTTTAAAGAAATTAAAGGATGAAAATATTCGGGTTTACATTATTCCGGGAAGTCATGATTATTCCCCTTCTGGAAAAACAATGATTAATGTTCTGGAGAAAGCAGGATTATGTGTGAATGTTTTCAAATTTAAAGATAATAAATTACAAATATTTACTGATAAAGAGACTGGTGTAAAGATTGCTGGAATGTGCGGATTAAGAGGCGGGTTGGAGAAATTTAATTATAAAAATTTAGATAAGAGCAATTTAGAAAAGGAGGATGGATTCAAGATTTTCATGTTTCATTCTTTGATAAAAGAATTTTTACCGAAAAAATGGGAGATGATCAATGTTGATGACATCAGTGTATTACCTAAGAATTTTAATTATTATGCAGGAGGACATCCTCATTTTATTGAAAAAAAATCTTTTAAGGATTATGGAATAATTGCTTATCCAGGGCCTTTATTTCCTAATAATATAATGGAAATTGAGGAATTAAATCATGGTGGATTTTATATTATTGATGATAAATTGGATATTAAGTACATTCCTGTTAAATTAAAGGATGTTACTTGCTTAAAGTTTAATGCTGATAGCAAATCAGTTCAAGAATTTCAGGAAGAAATACTGAGAAAAATCGGTGGTCTTGATCTGAAAGATAAGATATTAACATTAAGGATTGAAGGAACTTTAGCAGAAGGAAGAACTTCTGACCTAGATTTCAAGAAAATTAATGGGTACGCCGAAGGCGCTTATACAATTTTAAAGAATACTTATAAATTTTCCAGCAAGGAATATGAGGAATTGAAAATGATGGAGGGAACTGTGGAAGAAATCGAGAAACAAATTGTTAATGAATTCAGCAAGAATGTTAAATTTAGTGGAATAAATGTAAATAAAATAAACGAATTTGTAAATCTTCTTATAAAATCTTTTGATAAAGAAAAAGATGAAGGAGAAACTAATACAGATTTTAATAATAGAATAATCAGAGACTCTTTAGATGCATTAAAAATCAGAGATATAATAAAAAATGTTAATCGAGAAAATAAAGTTAAATAATATAAGATCATATGCGGATGAAGAAATAGAATTTCCTAGAGGATCGATTCTTCTTTCTGGTGATGTTGGAAGCGGAAAATCTACTATATTACTAGCAATAGAGTTTGCATTATTTGGAATCACCAATGAAATAAGTGGCGCATCATTGTTAAGAAATGGCGAGGATAAGGGTTATGTGGAATTACATTTTAATATTAATAAAAGAGATGTCGTGATTAAAAGAAGTTTGAAGAGAGGATTTTCTGTGAATCAAGATCATGGATATATAATTATTGATAATAAGAAAAATGAACTCACAGCAACAGAATTGAAGCAGAGAATATTAGAACTTCTTAATTATCCTCAAAGCTTGCTGACAAAAAAATCTCTAATTTATCGATATACTGTTTATACACCACAGGAAGAGATGAAACATATTTTACTTACCAGGAAAGAAGATAGATTAGAGATATTGAGAAAAGTATTTGGCATAGATAAGTATAAGAGAATTAATGACAATACAAAAGTTTTATCGGACGAATTGAAGGGTTATCTGAAAGAATTTAGTGGCATGATTTTGGATTTGGATGATAAAAAAGGGCAATTAAATGGGAAGGAGAATGAATGCACTAAATTAGTGAAAGAATTGGACAAACTCCGTGATGAAGTGTCTAAAATAAATTCTGTGATTAAATCAAAGAACGATAAATACAATGAAGTAGAGAAGAATATAAAGTTATTAGAGAAATTAAGAAATGATCTTAATGTAAATAAATTAAAATTGGATTATAACACCGATACTATCAATTCTAACAATCAAAAAATTAAGCTGTTAAAAAATGAGCTTTTGACTTATATAAATTTAGATGGTGCAAGAATAAAGGAGCTTGAGGCGATAAATCTTGATGAAATAAAAATTAAGATCAAGCAGACTGAGAATGAACTTGATGGAATAAGAGCAAGGAAGCAGGAGGCTGAAATAAGCAAAAGAAATTCTGATGAGCTGATAAAGAAAATTAATTCTATGGAAAATTGCCCCTTGTGCAAACAAAATGTTACTTCTTTGCATAAGCATCAAATATCAAGTAATGAAAGCAATAAGATTGTTGAATTAAATAAGCAAATAAGCATCCTTAAATCACGTGAAGAAGAAATTAATGATAAAATTAAAGATATTAAAAATAATTATGAAAATATATTATCAAAGAAAAATGAATTGGAATTATTAAGATTTAAATTGATTGAGAAAAACAAGAAAGAAGGTGAATTAAATTCCATTGTGGAAAAGAGTTCAAAGTTAGAAAATGAGGTTGGGGAATTTAAGAACAAAATATCTGATATAGAAAAAGATATAAAATCACTGGAAAAATTGGAGGGGCAATTTAGTGATCTAAAAAAAGAAATTGATGAGCTAAGATCGAAAGACAAAGAGCTTTCTATTGAACACGGTAGAACGGCTAGTAAGATCGATGAAATATCATCAGAGATTAAATCTTTGAAATTAGAAATTGATAACAAATTAAATATAAAGAGAAATATAAATTACATTAACGAACTGAAGGATTTTTTAAGCAGCTCTTTTGCAAATCTAATCAGTAATCTAGAGAAAAATATAATGCTGAAGGTGCATCACGACTTTGATTCTTTGTTCAGGAAATGGTTTGAAATGATTGTGGACCCAGATCTGTTAAAAGTCAAATTGGATGAGGAATTTAATCCTATAATTGAGCAAAATGGACACGTAATTGACTATTGGTACTTAAGTGGTGGAGAGAAAACTGCAGCAGCTTTGGCTTACAGATTAGCTTTGAATCAGGTCATAAATAATCTTATGACATCTTTGAAGACTTTAGATTTACTAATATTAGATGAACCTACTGATGGATTCTCTGATGAACAATTAGATAGATTAAGAAATGTGATTGACGAATTAAAATTAAATCAATTAATTCTAGTTTCGCATGAGAATAAGATGGAAAGCTTTGTGGACAGTGTAATAAGAGTGCAGAAAAGTAATCATGTATCTAGTCTGGCGCATTAACTATTTGCTTTTCTGTCTTACTTCATTTCCGATTGCAACAATAGCAGTACCAGGATTATTGCCGTATAATCCTGCTAAATTATTAAAATCATTTAATTCTTTGTATGTAAATATTTGCTGTAAAAATGCAGTCTTTCTTGCCTGGTGTTCTTCAATTTTTTCTTCATCTACACTAGTCATGCCTTGTATCTCAGCTTGCTCATAAATATCTCCGGTAGCTTCTTGACCTTCATAGTTTTCTTTAACAACGCGAACAATTTTTCCAGAGTAGTTATTTATTAAATATACTGCAATAATCAATAAGATCATTATGATAAATATTTTTTTATTATTCATTTTCTCATCTCATGTGATTGTAATTTGGTATGGTGCTGAAACAGCGATTACTGATTGTGTTGAAGGATCATAAGTCACAAAAGCGAAATAATGGTCACTTCCGCCAACCAGAGGATTATTTGGAATATTCCAAATAGCTGTTGCCTGACCTAAACTATCCAATATTCCCTGTGAGTTTATTAGCCCCATTACATTTGGATAAAATAATGATAATAAAAAATAAAACCCATCATCTGCTAAAAGCAAGGTAATACCACCAGGTATTTGCATTGATGGATGGGTAAATGCTGATTTCACTAGGATATAAACCTTGCCGGGATGCAATGGATCAGACATTTGTATGGTTATAGTCTGTCCTAAACTTGCTGAGCTAGGCATATTTATTATAGATTTTGTGGCTTTTACATTATATATTTCGCCACTATATACATTAGCACTGTTTCTACTCGTGAGGTAAATCTCTCCATTAGGACCTTCGCCGAAAGAGGTTATTGCGAATACACCATTTGGATCGTTGAGAGTTAATTGTTCTGTAGTGGACCATGATCCTCCAGGTATAGTTGGTGGTGTTATTGACCAGATTTTGTCTTGAGAATAATCTCCAAAATAATATCTACCGTACATTTCAGGATATTGAGATCCACGATATATGTAACCGCCCATAACTGCACCAAATGGATTATGGCTGTAGCAGTATATCGGTGGGGTGTAAGCAGGGAATGATGCAGGATTAAAGCAACCTTCAGTCCATGGCCATCCATAGTGTTCGCCACCATTACTAATCGATGGTTGATAATCTATTTCCTCTTGATCAAAATTTCCAACATCACCTATGTAAATATCCCCAGTTAAACTATCGAAGCTAAAACGCCAAGGATTTCTTAAACCGTAAGCCCAGATTTCAGGAAGTGCTCCTGGTGTATTAATGAAAGGATTAGTCAGTGGAATTAAGTATGGTGAACCACCATTTACATCTATTCTTAGTATTTTTCCGAGAAGTGAATTTAAATTTATGGCAGGATCTGATGAACTGCCTGGATTAGAGAAGCCACCATTGCCTACGGCAATATAAAGATAACCATCGGGTCCGAATTCTATCATTCCCCCATTATGGGTGCCTCCACAACCGGCGGGTGGATGATCGATGAATAAAATCTGAATACCACTAATTATATTAACAACTGGAGGATTACCTGATGCAGTATACCTCTTTACGATAACATCACCATTTAGGTCTGTATAGTAAATATAGAGGAAGCCATTAGATGCGAAATTGGGATGAAATGCTAAGCCAAGTAATCCTGTCTCTCCACCAGATGAGTAACAAATCTGTCCACCTATATCGAGGAAAGGTACTGATTGAATTACACCATTAATTACTTTTTTTATTATTCCATTCTGCTGAACTGTGTAAAGTATCCCATTTCCTGTGCCATCATGGGTTACATAGAGTGGATCTTGAAGTCCGCCAGTAATTCTTTGAAGAATAATTGGAGGTACAGTTTGAGCATTTACTATATTAATTAGGAATATTAATAATATTAAAATTTGAACCTCTCCTTTAAAATTCATTAAATATCTTGAGTTATTTTTATTTTATAAATCTAACGTTTTTTATAAAGTAAATAGCATAAACCAATTCCAATTAAAGCACCTAGAAAATTATAAACTAAATCCAGCATTGTGTTAATCCAGTCTGAACTAATCCAATATAAAGAATAATCTCCTGCTCCTCTTCCTGTTACACCCTCACCTTCTCCAACAAAAAAGTAACCTGCAAATTCGTAGATTTCTCCGATAGCGCCTATGCCTTGAGCGATTAAGAAAATTGATAATATTATGAAAAAATTATGCAATTTATCTTCTGTAAAGAATTTTTTGAAAAAAGAGAAGAATAACAATGATAATGCAATTCCACTAAATAAATGAGTGATATGATCCCATTGGAATGGATGAGGTGAAATATGCTGTTCCCATATTGGATCAAAATATCCTAGTGGAGACTTGTAATAAAATCCGAAAACACCTGCATTATGAAGAGCAAGTGCAAGAAGCATAATCAAGTATGATAATGGATTTTGATTTAATTTATCATATAATATATAAAGTAATGTCATTATAATAAATATAATTATACTGTCCGTGATATAACCATAGACTTTTGTTAATAGTGCTGAGGTTACAAAAAATAATATGACGATTATAGAAAGCAGATATAATCTTGTTTTTGTTTGCATGCATAAATGTTTTAAACCATGATTTAAATCTATTTCGATACGGGGTTGTAGTCTAACTTGGCATGATACCAGCCTAGGGCGCTGGCGGTCGGGGTTCAAATCCTCGCAACCCCATATACCAAAATGTTTATAAATTATTAACCTTAAAGGATTGGGCAGTGAGGGGGTTTATGAAAGGAATGAAAATATTGACTTTTATTGCAATATTAATAATATTTTTACCATTTGTTCTTTCTGAAGATGGAGTAAAATTAGAATTAGCTAATGCTATTACAAATGTAGAGGCAGGTGATAAGGCAGTTTATACATTGAGGTTAACCAATGAGAAAGACATTAGAGATACTTTTATAATAAATACCGAGGTTTCAGCGCTTTTATTCTCAGACGTACTTGATGATATAACAATATTTCCAGGGCAATTAAAGCTAGATCCGGGACAAAGTAAAACACTTAATGTTACAGTATCTACTCTTGAGACAGCTAGATCGAATACTGTGTTTGATTTCAAGATTAATATAATATCCATTGATAATCCAATTGATGAACATAGCTATAATCTTTCAGGATTTGTGATAGCATCGAAGGATATTGTGCAGATAATTCCTGAATTGCCAGATAAGATAGCGCCGAATGAGGACCTGATACTTAAAGTAAAATTCAAGAATAAAATCAATTCCATATTAAGAGATTATAAACTCCTTTTTTCTAGCGAAGTAAATGATCTAAATAAGGAATCTGATATAACATTGATGCCGATGGAAGAAAGAATGGAGGAGTTTTTATTCAGATTAGGCAATATAAAACCAGGGGATTATGGGGTAAGCATAGGACTTTATGAGGGAGATAATCTCAGAGGGTCTTTTTTAGGGGCATTCACAGTTATCGAGAAACCTTTAGCTGAGGAGAAAAAGGATGAGATTAAGAGTTTCTTAAAGAATAAACTTGTGATTACAAAGAAAAATGTTGGTAATGTGATGAGCAGGCAAAGAATTGAAATGAAACTATCTAGCTTTAGTAAATTATTTACAGCTTATAGACCCGAACCTAATATAGAAGATAGTAAACTCGTATGGGAATTTACATTGAATCCAGGGGATGAATACGATGTGGAGGTTGTTACAAATTATAGAAGCATACTCTATGGATTATTAGTCATTATTATATTCATCTTAGCTTTGTTATTGCATATTGATAGAAGCGTAGTAATAAAGAAGAGAATATTCAGAATAAAGGAAAGTGCAGATGGAATATCTGAATTGAAGATATTATTACATATGAAAAATGGAAGCGGAAGCGTTCTAGAGAATACAAGGATAATTGATTTAATACCAAATATTATTGAACCTACACAAGAATATGGAACTTTGAAGCCAACTACAGTTCAGAAAGGAATGCATAGTATAAGATTGATATGGGATATTGGAAAGATAGAGCCAAGGGAAGAAAGAGTAATAACATATAAAGTTAAAGCTAAATTAAAATTAGCTGGTGAAATAATATTGCCTGCTGCCGCCGTACATTATATGAAGGGAATAAAATTAGTAACTGTGAAATCTGCCCGATTGCAATTAAAACCGAAAGTAAACATAGAAGGCACTTAATTTTTTGTGACAATTAAAGATCCGAGAACAAAAGAACAATTAAATCTATGTAAAAGGGTTAGTGCTCTTTTAGATAAGTTACGTGGAAGAAATGATCCGAGATTGAGTGAAATAATAGATGTTTTAGCAGAAGCAACAAAAACAAAAAGTTCCGATATTCATTATGGACAGATTTTATATCGAGGCAGTATTGCTGTCTTTAGTTATGTAGAGGGCAAATATCCAGATTTATATAGACTTATTCAAAGCGTTCGTAAAGATTTAAAGTCTGAATAAATGTTTCTTAACTTAACAGTACTTCCGAAAGTGGAAAGTGAATAAATAAGTTAAGCACTCCCTCCTTCATCCATTTGATGTTTAATAAACCAAACAACCATTATTATAAGTATAATTAAAAGAACAAATGATAAAATTAATAATAATAAACTCTTTAAGAAAGCAATAACTACAGAACCACCTAAAACAATAGCTATAACAACTAAAACAAAGATTGACTTATTGGAGGGGGCAACAAGCTAAACTGGCAGAACAAGAATTAGAATTTAATGGTTACAAGCCTTGTACTAATGGTTTAGATGATTCGTTTTCCACTTTTGGTCTTTCGGATCAACTGCTTAAACCAACATATTTAAAAAACCTTTAAACACAATAATATCCAGCCCCGTCTAGCTCAATTCAGTTTAACTGAGAGCAGTGGTAGAGCGCACGGCTGTAGATTTCACAAGCAGAGGTTCTGGAAAGAAACAATGAATGCTTGTTAGCCGTGACCGTGATGTTGCTGGTTCGAGTCCGGCGACGGGGATTTTTATTATTATATTTTTTAACATAGAAATATTTATAAGTAAGAATGACTATATGATAATAAGAAAAGGTGAAAGTAGGTACTTAGAGGAGTATTTCTTTTAATAGAAAGATTTAAATATTAGTTCCGAGGCTCAAAACTTAGATGAAGCAATCTTTCTTAACCCAGACAGTAGTGTCAATCTTGGCTATAACAAGTATATTTCATTGATAACCGAGATAGAAAGATTGCTAGATTTTGCCCTAGTAGTCTAGCGGTTAGGATACAGCCCTGTCACGGGCTTGATGATCATAAGAAAGGCCCATAGATCGGCTGCGACGCGGGTTCGACTCCCGCCTAGGGCGCATGGGCCGGTAGCTCAGGCTGGCTAGAGCACTTGAAAATATGGTGATGCTTTTATGCCAGAACAAAGTGATGAAACCAAGGGGTCGTGGGTTCAAAAATCAGAAAGAGGCTAATGCCTTTTGAATGAAAGTCCCATCCGGCCCGAAATAATTAAAGAAAATGGCTGAAAAGGAAATTAAGATTGAAGATCATTTTTTAGTGCCGAAGCATGTAATAATGACAGAAAAAGAAGTAGAAGAACTTCTGATTAAATACAACATTTCGAAGAAGCAAATACCCCAGATCAGAGTGAAAGATCCAACACTCAAGAATCTAGATGTGAAGTCAGGCGATATAATTAAGATCACAAGAAAAAGTCCCGTTCAAGGAAAATCTATTTTTTTTAGAGTTGTGATAGAATGAAATTTGATAAAAATTTATTAATTAAAAAATACTTTGAAGAGAATTCCTTAATTGAAGCTAATAAGAAATCTTTTAATAATTTTATCGAACTTAGAATGCAAGACATAGTAAAAGAGATTGGTGACGTAATTCCTACAGTTATACCACCTGAGATGGAAGATTTTAGAATTAAATTAGAGAAAATTAGTATAATCAAACCAATGATGATAGAGGCAGATGGGAGTAAGAGAGATATTTATCCGATGGAGGCAAGATTAAGGGCCTTGACTTATAGCGCACCGATATCATTAGATATAAGTGCACATGTGGATGGGGTGCAAAGAGAAAGCTTCTCAACACAGATTGGAAGAATTCCTATAATGTTAAAGAGCAAATATTGCCATCTATTTGGATTAAAAGAGGAAGAATTAATATCAAAACATGAAGATCCACAAGATCCCGGTGGTTATTTTATTCTAAATGGCAATGAAAGAGTTTTAATTATAGTGGAAGACTTAGCAGCAAACAAATTATTTGTAGAGAGAAGCAGTGCTGGACCAAGTAAATTTGTAGGTAAAATATTTTCTGAAAAAGGAAGCTACAGAGTTCCGCACACCATAGAGCAGACCAAAGACGGGCTGATTTATATAAGTTTTACAAGGTTTAAAAGGATGCCAATAATCGCTGTGATAAAGGCCTTGGGCATGACTAAAGATAGTGAGATTGTTGGCACAATCTCTGAAGAGAAGCAGTATGATGATGTTTTCATAAATCTTTATGAAAGCATGGATCTCAAGACAGAAGAAGATGCAATGGAATATCTTGCAAAGAAAGCTGGAATAATGCAGCAGAAAGAGACAAAATATGAGAAGATAAAAGAAAACCTGGATAAATATTTGTTACCTCATCTTGGAATTGAATCTCGTGGCAGATATTACAAGGCTGTAAATCTTTGTAAAATAATAAAGAGATTCTTGATGATAACAAAGGATGATATAGACAATCAGGATAAAGAT
>ERZ1292623.2462-Hain-H51-01um-R1-2462-length-16563-cov-7_pt1 | contig 16563 bp, 22 predicted proteins | sample MGYA00564398_ERZ1292623 | MGnify/ENA primary metagenome ERZ1292623 (study PRJEB36523, sample SAMEA6512633) | groundwater metagenome | collected 2019-01-07 | study: AquaDiva: Metagenomics assemblies of 32 groundwater samples | reverse complement strand
CTTTTTCTATTTATGCCCCTGGCAAGTGGGTGCCTCCCAAAGTCGCCTATACACTACCAGGGGCTTTACTTTAAAATTGCCATAAAATATATGATTGAAATTTCTGATAAAATTAAAATACGCCGATTATTGGAGTTTTGTATTAAACGTGGAGAAGTTGCTTCGGAATCATGCAATCAAACGCACATTTTAGCCGTTATTAATCAAATTAGAGGTGCTCTTTGGTATGCAACTGGGTCTGATCCGGGCTGTGCGTTTGATGATTTAGAAGATGTAGCAAAGTTCCTGGAACTTGACTATACGATGAAAGAAAATGAAATTCATTTTAAACTTTTTCCAGATTTATAAAAACTAATATAGTGAGCGATCAGAAACGATTGACATTTGAAAAATAAAAAGTCATCATATCGGCAATGGCTAACTTCGGTCATATAGGATGCAAGCCGCGCCGAATGTTTCGGGGCGGATTTTTTATTCCACTTTGCCTCCCCTCCGGGGTTAGCCATAATTCCAGATAGGGGAGGCTTTTTATTTTATGGCAAAATCGGGAAGAAAACAATTAATCGGAGAAAATCCAAATCCAAGCGGACTATGTATGTGTGGGTGTGGGAATAAAACAACAATAGCATCAAAAGGACAAACAGAAAAAGGTTGGATTCGCGGTTGTCCTAAAAGATTTTTTTTTGGACACCGTGTTAAGATAAACCAGACACCGTATATTCCACCAAATCCATCAGGATTATGTTTATGTGGCTGTGGACAGAAAACAAATTTATATAGAAAACATCCATTGAAATATTTAAAAAACCATAATGTAAAAAACCGTGGGTCTAAATACTGTCTATCAGGTAAAGATAGATGCTGGCCCTGGTTGTTTACTGTTAACAAACAAGGATATGGAATCACCAAAAAAGAAGGTAAAAACAAATTTGCACATCGTATAATTTATGAACAATTTCGAGGAAATATAGAAAAAGGTATGGAATTGGATCATATGTGTTCAAATAGAAAATGCGTAAATCCAAATCATTTAGAGCAAGTTACGCCGCAAGAAAATAAAAGACGCATTCGCGATTTGACAAGATTGATTTTTTTACCTAACTAACTGGTGGCTTAATTTTTCATGGCAGACCAAAAGCGATGGTTCAAAGTTTGGAGTTCAATTACGTCTGACCCGGATCATGCAAACCTTTCTCTTGAAAACGTTGGAAGATGGGCTAGGTTGGGCGCATTGATTGTTGCCAATGGAACAAACGGCAGTATAGATATAACAGCCCCGGCAAAAATGATCTTGACTTTGATGGAAGTTGATAGTCTGGAAAGCCTAAAAACGGCTATGGAAAGCTTGCCAAATGTCTCCGTGACATGGCAGTTTGGAGATGCAAAAAATGATAAGTCAAAACTTCGACTTATCATGCGAAATTGGTCTAAATATCAACGCAGATATGACTCCTATAAGTTCGTCAAAAACTCACGTACTAGGATGAAAAAAAAGAAGAAAGAAGAAAAGAAAGAAGAAAAGAACCAAAAGAAGAAAGAAAAGAAGAAAGAAGAAGATATCTCTCTATCTCTCTTTTCTGAAAAAGAAACGGCCAAGTCAAGTTCTCATCGAAACCATGCCGGGTTCGACAAGTTCTGGATCGCTTACCCGCGCAAGATCGCAAAAGGAGCAGCTTTGAGAGCGTGGCAAAAGAACGTTCCTAAGATGCCAGGGCTGGATCACGTCCTCGCCGCCATTGAGGATCAGATAAACAGCAAGCAGTGGCAGGACGGGTTCATCCCCAATCCCGCCACATGGATAAACGGCCACAGGTGGCACGACATCATAAGTCCTAAAGACATCAAAGGAGGTGCTACCGATGACCTACCTGTTGAGTGATTCTACCAAGATATTTCTTGAGAGCTATGATGGGCCCGACCGTGTGGTGTCCGCTGCTGAGTTTCGTGAGAACAACGCCTCCACACAGGACGACCTCAAACTGAAAACAGGGTATCCGACCCTTGACACCCTTATGGACGGCGTGATGTTCGGGGAACTGATTGTCGTGTCCGGACCGACGAAGCACGGGAAAAGTACGTTCTGTCTAACCTTGTCCCGTAACTTCGAGCGCATAGGCATCAAGACGTTGTTCTTCAGTTTTGAAATGCCGGCCAGTATACTGCTATGCCAGCGGTACAAGACCCTGAGCACTCACGTGCCGATGGAAAATGTGCCGGGGAGCATTGAGTGGCTGGAAGAGCGCGTCATTGAGGGCGCCTTGAAGTTCCATACGCGCGTCGTTTTCGTTGACCATCTTCATTTTGTGGCTGACATATTTCGGATGAAACACCCCAGCCTTGAGATCGGAGCCGTCATGCGTTCGATCAAATCGATGGCCATGAATCACAAGATCGTTATTTTTCTGATTGCTCATACCGCAAAACTTGGAAGGGACTTCCAGGGCGCTTTGACTGAGCATGACGTGAGGGACAGTTCGTTTATTACTCAGGAGGCGGACAGCACGCTCATGGTGCATAGATTTTTCAAGGACGAGCAGACGAAGAAGATGATTATTTCGGAAACAAAGAGCCAGATCATAGTATGCAACCACAGGCGCACGGGCGTTATGGGAAAGAAAATGATCGTAAACAAGATCGGTGATTTTTACGAAGAACACGATAACATGGAGGTTAAAGATGGCATCAACACAGAAGATTTTGTTTCCAGTCGCGGCTGGGAAAGCTGAAACGGAACAGTGGTGGTTGGAAGAAATATGGGAGTTGTCCTGCCTCAAATATGGAAAGTCTGACTGGATGGAGCGAGCCAAAGACGTTTTCGCTTTATCGGATGCCGATATGTTTAGTCTGAAGCGGATCCACAGCGAGCGAATGCTGTTTGGAGGATGATATGGTCGTGATTTGTCACCAATGTCCTGTGTGTGATGGTAAGGGTCTCGTTGTTCCTGGATTTTACACAAATATTGGCAACAGCGAATATTCTTTGTCGAATTTAACTCCTGAAACATGCCGGTCGTGTTGCGGTAAGGGCTATGTGTTGGAGGATATGACGCCAAGCGCAACTGGCCGGGACTTTTCAAATTTTGGGTGATAAACATATCTCGCGCTAAACCTACAAAGGAAGAAGCCATGACCGGCGCGGAGAAGGAGCGCGACGAGTGGCGACGAGCCTATGAACGGTCAAAAGAATATGGCGAGAGCATGGACAAAGAATATCTTGTCAATGAAATACTCGCACAGATTATTGCCATTTCAGAAGGATTGGATGAGATATAAAAATGCCGTTCGATAGCTCGAAGTATCCGAAGAATTGGGAAGATATAAGGAAAGAAATACTTTTGCGTTGTCTTACTCCTTTGGGATCAACTAATTCTGTTGAACAGTGTGAGTGTCAGTATGAATGTGGATTGCATCCAGATCATAGGTGTGCTGAAATAAACTGGCGGGATGCGATTTATGCCAAAGGGAAAATTGTCCTTACAATCGCACACTTGAATCAAAACACGAAAGACAATCGACGAAAAAACTTGAAAGCCTTATGTCAACGCTGTCACAACCGCCTCGATATGCCATATAGAATCAAGCATCGGTCGAAAACACTGGCAGAGAAGAAAGCAATTGGCACGTTGCCGCTATTCAAATGATCCTCTGCTGTATTGAGTGCAAGCGTATCTATGGCCACAAACAGCCGTATTCCATCCCGGACATTGTGACTCGCGGCCTCTGCCGAATCTGCTAACTGACGCAATAAATTCGGCTATAACGTGAAGAGGAAAACATGAGAAAAGAAATGCTTTTGACAGAAGAACAGAAAGACAAACTTTTTAAGACTAAGTGGAAATATGTTCCACGAAGCGATGTATGGATACATAAAGATTTTCCGTGGCTGAGATATTCAGAAAAGGCGGCATGGGACATCTATTTGGACGAAATGAAATATGAATCGGATAAAACACATGATCTTGGTTGATATTTTCGGCTTATGTTGTTCCATCGGTTTATTGTGCGGGCTATTTATAATAGCGATTAAAATTTACCGTTGGAGGCGCTATGAAAATAAAACTCACAATCGTATTTCTTCTTGGAATTATATTGGGAATGATGGCAGGAGACATACGATTAAAAGCTGGCGGGACAAACGAATGGACGCGCTGGGATATACAAAAAGTGATAAAATTGCTCGAAAAAATTGAATCGAATTTAAGGCGATAAGTGGACACATTCGACATTGTTTGCACAGCAGCAATTATTTTTTTAGGAATAGCAATCGCTTGGCAAATATGGAGGCCTTGACAAACAACAGGAATATGACTAAGATTAACGCATGAAATCTGAATTGTTCATGGAGCATTTTTGATTTAGTGAAAAATAAGGGGATATTATTATGAAAGAAGTTTTGTTAAATGAAAAAAGATGTTTTTTTTGGGAACCACACGAAACTGTTCAAAGAAAATGTTTTGAAGAAGCTTTTGTTGGACAGGAATCCGTGGATGCCATGATGCAAGCATTTTTAAAGGCGATGCAGGAAGCGGCAAAAGAAAAACGCAGGGCATGGGAACAATTGCTAAATCTTTTACCAGAAGATGCTCGCGGAAATAGATTGAGTTATCGTTTCATTGAAGGATGTGTTGCCGTTGACAAAGACAAACCAAAGGACGTTAAAAACATAAATGTTTGATACCCATGAATCTTATCGCAACGCTTGGGATAATGCCTACGTTGTCGATCCAGAAATCCCGCTGAATATAGATATTGAGCTGGCTTCCATTTGTAATCTTCGGTGTCCGTTTTGTTTTTATGGAGAAGCTGATTGGCTCCATTCTATGGAAGATAAAGCATCGGATGGAAAGCCGAAAAAAAGAATCATGCCGACTGAAATGGCGATGAAAATAATTGATGACGCCGCTAATCTTGGTGTTCCAGCTTTAAAATTTAACTGGCGTGGTGAATCGACGCTTCATCCGGACTATTCGGATATCTTGAAATATGCAAGAACTAAAACAAATTTCATTGTTGATCTTTTATTTACTGATGAAACCGGTGGCGGCGCCGGACACCATGTAATTTCATTTCATGATATTCTTGTTAATACAAATGCAAACTGTAAAGACAATGCTATTGATGGTCTTATGGCGGCGACGAAGTGCATGATTTCGCTTGATTCTTGCGTTCCAGAAACTTATGCCAAAATGAGAGTCAACGGCAGATTGGAGAAAGCAATTGAAATTACGAAAGAACTTATCAAAAGAAAACATCCGAATCTCTGGATTAGGCGGGTCATCACGAAAGAAAATAGAGAAGAAAAATTCACGGAAAATGTCCACAAAATATTCGGCGGGGAAGGTTATAAAGTCTCAGAGCATCACTGTGTCGATAGAAGCACAGATTCCAGCCACCAAATCGACAATCCAGATGCTTACGAAAGGACTTATTGCGGGTATCCCTCCCAAAGGATTATGGTCGCGAGTGACGGCACATGTTACCCGTGTTGCGTGGATTACGACGGAACCATGCCAATGGGAAACATACACATGGAAACCATCGAAGAAATCTGGAATGGGGAAAAGTTTAAAAAACTCAGGAAAGAATTACGTGATAACATTTTCACAAGCCTAGCTTGTCAGAAATGCACTTCGTGGATGGCCTATGATGCGCCGCATCGTGCGAATGTGCAAGACAAATAAATTTTAAATGCTTGAACCGCTTATCATTTTTGCTTTACGTGTTACCGGCATAACATGCGGGACATTTCGTCTGATCGCCATTCGAGATAAGAAGATAATCCCCGCCGTATTGTGGAGTTTCGTGGAGATGATTTTCTTTTGTTGCGCGACAGGGATGGCTATTTTGGACTGGAAAAATCCGTTTAATGTGGCAGCTTATGCTTGTGGCTTTTCGTTAGGAACTTACATCGCCATGAAAATAGATGCAAGGAGGAACAATGTCGGAAATGGATGCGGTTGATAGCGGTCAGCAGAGGGAGATTGAAGAATTAAAAAGCGTTAATGCACGGCAAGACAGTTATTTAAAAAATGTGATATGGGCCTTTGTAGTGTTCGGAGTCATTCAATTCAGTTCTATGGTCATGTTTTTACAACAGTTTGGTGTGAATGGGCTCGGCTTGTGCCCGCATAAGGATTGCCCGCACCACGTTGTAAAATGACAGACGCCGCAATAATTATCTGTTCACGCAGAGATTCTAAACGTATTCCTAATAAGGCATTTAAAAAGATTCGCGGAATTTCAGCCATAGAACATATTCTTGGCAGGATAAACAATTGTGGCTTGCCGATTGTTTTGGCTATTCCAGAAATAGACTATCCTCATTACATCCATTTGCAAGAGAAATACAGCTTTAAATTTTATTTGGGCAACCCGGATTCCCCGCTTCACCGTACGGCAAACGCTTTAGCTTCTTTAGGAACCATCCCAAAATATTGTATTCGCATAACCCATGATGATCTATTTATCGACAAACAAACAATGCTCGATCTTCTGGGTTTTGTTGATAAAAAGGACGCCGGCTATGGCATATCACCTTCGATCATGGAAGGAGCCGGCGTTGAAGTCATTCATTCGGCGAATCTCATGTATGCCGCGGAAAGTATAATAGAGCCTGTTGAGCATATTTCTTATTTCGTCAAAGGCGAAGGATTGCCAAATCCTAAAATTTCCATAATTGAACCACGTCAGTCTATTGCAAGAAAATACAGGCTCTGTCTGGATTATCCAGAAGATGCGGTTGTGCTTGAAGCCATATTATCCGAAATTGGAAATTACGCCACAGTCGATACCATATGCAATTACATCGACAGCCACCATTCCCTATTGCGATATAATAGACTTCCGCTTGTCAGTATTTATACATGCGCATACCAGGCGTCCAGGTGGGTCAGGGAGACGGTGGATTCAGTGGTCGAAGCAATGGATGGGACAGAATCCGAGTATGTTTTTATAGATGATTCTTCCGTTGATAATACGATTTCATGCGCGCTTCGTGGATTGATGGGGATTGAAAAAAGCAGATGTAAGATTATTGTCAATGATGAAAATCTTGGTTTGGCATCTTCGTCAAATGTTGCGTTGGATAATTGCCGAGGTAAATATGTTATGCGCGTAGACGCCGACGATATTCTGAAACCTTACGCGATAAAGAAGTTGTTGGCTTTAGGAAATGGCGCAAATTCTTTTGTTTATTCCGCTTATGACGAGATAGGAGAAGATGGTAAAACATTAAAACATAATTTTCCGCCTCAAACAAATCATCATGTGGGATGTGCTTTAATGGAGCGAAATTTATTGAATCATTTCCGATTTAAAGAAGGGCTTAGAAATTGGGATGGAAAGGATTTATATAACAGAGCAATCGCGGCTTCCAGGCAAGTTTCTTATGTTCAGAATGAACCTCTCTGGTTTTATAGGCGACATGAAAATAGTTTAAGCGCGTCGAATAGCGAACAGCGCGCGCTCGATAAGGAAGCCATTGAACGATGAAAAACTCAGAAAAGTTGTTGGATTTGATTTGCGAAGCTTATGACAATCCGAAATGGAAACCACGCAACGGGACGACATTCTGCAACCTGGCGGTTCAGTGGATTATGGAAAAAAGCGGTTACGCTGGTTTTAAAAATATGGTCGCGAATCAAATGGTAGACAAGATGCGCGATGGCGGGAAATGGAAACCAATAGAAATGGAGGATGCGCAATTCTTTGCCAATCAGGGGAATATCGTTGCGTTAGGAATCAAAGACAGTCCGCATGGCCATATCGCTATAGCGCGACCCGGTGTGCAAGTCTATTCGAGCAAATGGAAAACTTATTGTCCAAAACTTATGAACATTGGAAGTCAGAACTCAATTTCCAAGAGCGCGAATTGGGTATTCACTAAACAGCCGAAAGTTTTTATTTATTTAGGATGAAAGAAACCCCGCGTATTCATATCAAAAGCACCTCATTACGTTTTGCGCTCGCGCGACAAAACAAAACATTGAAGTGGCTGGCTCATAGGATTAGCGTGTCTCCGCAATATTTGACAATGCTTTTGAATGAGACAAGATTCCCGTCTCCCGGTATGAGAGATAAAATAATGGGTCAATTTGCCGGCTCGCCATGGGATCGATTTTTTTACATTAAAGAAAAAGATAAATACGATGTCGGCTGAATTAAATGCGACTTCCAATGGTTTGCGCGGATGCCGGAAACTGCCATGAGGGAAGTCTTGATGTCGCGCTTAAGTTGATTGATGAAGCAAAGAAAGCGAGCGCCGATCTCATCAAATTTCAGGCAGGAACAGCAGCGGGGTTCGCGCGCGTTCCAGAAGACATTGAACGATATAAAAAATATGAACTCGGCAGAGTCGGATATCAATGCCTTATTGGACATGGAAAGAAAGTCGGCATCCCCGTTTTCTTCTCTGTGTGGTCGCCTGAATTTGCCGACCTCTATGAGTTGGAATGGAAAAAAATTCCGTCTCGTCAGTGCGCAAATGAATGGATTGAAAAATATGACAGTCTCAAAACGTTTATCTCAATTCCAAACGATATGCCGAAAGAAGAAGTTAAAGGACTCAAAATCAAACAAGGAATACCTTTACATTGCGTACCAAGTTACCCAGCAATAGATTCGGATGTAAAACGTTTTTTATGGCTTAAAAATTATTTCCATGAAAAAAATTTGGATATTGGCTATTCAGACCATACAATTGGCATTGAGGCAGCTGTGGAATTGGTATCTTTGGGAGCCGTCGCAATCGAAAAACATTTCACGCTCTCCCACGACTTCGGGCCACTTAGAGATCATAAGCACGCAGCTACACCAGACGAACTCTCCCGACTCGTCGAACGAGTCAAAAACAATTGGTGATTATGTTCCACTTAAAAGAAAATGAAGGCTGAAAAAACAATACCACTTCGGCCATTGTTGAATATATTAAATGCCGGGATACGGGACGCGAATCATTATAAAGATATTCAGATTGACGGTGAATATGTTTTGAAATGCAAATTCATTATGCTAAAGGAGAGAGTGATTGCATTATCTAAAGACAAAACAAATAAGAAAAGAGTTTAAGAGATATCTAATTAAGAATGGGTTTCATGCGGCCTATTTAAAAAAAGAATACAGGCGAAGAATTCCCGTTCATTGCGATTCTCTTAAAAAATATCTATCTCAACTGCCTAAATATTTGTTCGGCGAGTTAGGCGTTCGTTGGGATGTGGTTTCGGTCAGAAAAGTTTATGACTATTTTAAACGACATTGGCGAAAATTAATTCCTGAATTCATGGGATACCTTGAAAACAAAACGTATCTGTCTTATGAAATAACTGTTGCGCCGAAACCGTTAAAAATCAAAAAGCGTTTTACAAGAAAAAGCTATAGAAAATATTTGAATGAACGGGATGAAAAAAGTTGGATAAAAGGAAAGCTGGCGGAATTCGTTGTTTTGATTTTGGCGGAGTATGTGATTCTTCATAATTACTCCTGGGCTTCCGGCCTGAAAACAAAAGACATGCGGTCAATTGATTCTTGGCTTAAAAACATTTAATGGCGACCCTTTACACTCAAACTGATTTATTGAATATGGTCTGGTGGCTGAAACCGAATGTGGAAGGATTCAGGTACCGTATTTATCGCTGGCTTAGAAAGAAGAATACAACGGCAGACCAGGCGATGAGACTTCGCCGGCAATTACAAGAGGAACTGGCTGAATATTCGCGCGGGAAGCCGTATGACTTCGTGCAGGATGGCATGGTGCGCATTCTTGGCTTGATAGAAAGTTATGCAAAGAAACTGTATTTTAAACAACTCATGCCGAAGTTATTGGATAAATACGGGCTGTTTTACAACTCTAGGCGGCGCAGCCTTGACTCTGATTTGAATTTGAAATGGGAAAAGTTCACGCGGAAAGTTCTGGAAGAAGGCGGCGTGAATACTCTGAAAATGGATATCAAACGCCAATGGGAAAAAGAAGCGATAAAGGCGGCTTATTAAATGCTGATCCATATTTTGAAATATAGATGCGACGTTTGCGGGCATGATGAAAAAATCACTAGGCAGGACGATTACCCGGTCAAATGCGCGGCGCATGACCAGGGCGTCGTGCCGAAGATTATAAACGCCAGCAAGCTGGAAATGGCGGAAATATTACAAAGGCTTCGGAAAGGAAACATCGTGTCGGCGATTATGAGACTCATTAAAATACGGAGGGAAAAACGGTGAAATGTTACGTCTGCGAAGCGGATAAATTCAAAGAGATTGAGAAGATACATTCGCAGAGCAAGATTGTTATATGCCAAGTGTGCGGGAATTGTGCGCATTTAAAAGAGCCGGCGGATGAACAAAAGATGCTGGACTATTACCGAAAAGAATACCGCGCCGCGCCCGATTATCGCAACTTGGTTACGACAGCCCACAAGCAATTTTATATCCAGCTTTTCCTTGCTGAATTCCTTACAAAAGCAAAAACAGAAAAGCGCGTCCTTGTATGCGGAGACGTTGGCAGTGCGACAGGATATATCCCGAATTTCTTACGCAGGAATGGGCATAAAGCGACGGGATGTGAATTGACCCTTACATTCAGGCGCTTCTCAGAACATTTTTACGGCATCCCGCTTACTGAGGAACTTGAGACAAAGCACAAATATGACTTGATAACTATTTACCATGTCTTGGAACACATGATCGAGCCGGATAAAAAGCTGGCGCATTATGTTTCGCTCCTGTCCGATGGCGGCCATATCATGGTCTCAACACCGGAATGGTTTTATACGCTGGAAGAATCCAGCGGAAAAGCGTTTGAGGGCTTTGAAGGGTTCTTTGCCAAAGACCATATAAATTTATTTTCCAAACAGTCCATACATAATTTATTTTCTAAATGCGGCCTTGTCATTGAAAAAGAGGATCACATACAGTATGGCCAGACTTATTTATTGAGAAAAGCCGTGCCAAACGAAAAAACAGAAATCATATTGCACGAAAATCCGGTTACGGTTGAGGAAAATTTGTGGAAACAAAAGAAAGCGTCCGACCTTTTTATGCAAAAGAAATTCAGAGAGGCTATCGATATGTGGCCCTGTTTCCCGGACGCCTGGCTGCATTGGATACTCGATGTGCATGGGAAAGAGCCGAATGAACAGACGCGGCTGTTTGAAGAGGCCAAGAAACATCTGGAGAACAACGCACGCACGCGCCTGAGTCTTGGAATTTGGTGTTATCAGCAGCAGAAATATAAAGAAGCTCTGGAATTGTTTTCCTGGGTTATGAATTATAGGCCTTCAGAAGACATCGTAATGTATATGGGCTGGTGCCATTCGATTATGGGAAATAAAAAGGAAGCCATGAATGCATTCTTTAAATGCGCGGAAATGAATCCTCAGAAATGGATTGAGGCGATGAATTGGGTGTGCGCGGAAGCGTCTAAAATGCCGACCTGGGACGAACGAGCCATGGAAGAGCTAAAAAATCAAATTGCCTCAAAAGTCGTTCAAAAGCCACAGCTTGTCGATCCGCACATGGATGGAGCCGAATGGCAGGGAGAAACGGGAAAAGAGGCCATAAAAGAGCCTGTGGGTGGCAATGGCGCGGAACAAACAGCGAATAAGGCTCTAGAAATTCACTAAAAAGGCCTTGGAAATTCGTTTTAGAGGTTAAAATGCTGAAAACGTCTCATTGGTCGACCAACGACACAGTAGGCCTAGAATCGCATCCTGCTTCGCCTGGCACGCTCTGCATTAAACGCATACCGCTTTCCGCAATCAAAGCCGCCGTTTATAACCCGCGCAGAGAGTTAAAGCCGAGAATGCCGGAATATGAGAAATTAAAGGCGTCGATTATTAAATTCGGCTATGTTGACCCACTGGTATGGAATGAGGCCACCGGGAATCTCGTAGGCGGCCATCAGCGCTTGAAGATACTAAAAGAAATTGGCGTACAAGAAACAGAAGTCAGTGTGGTAAATATAACTGATTCAAACGAAGAAAAAGCGTTGAATATTGCCTTAAATAGAATAACCGGAGAATGGGATATTCCGAAATTAAAAGAATTGTTGGTGGATTTAGACCAGAATAATTTCGATTTGAAATTAACCGGATTTAACGAAAATGAATTAAAAAATTTAATTGATTGGACTGGATATAATGACGGGAATGCGAACGCTGACGATATTCCGGATGTTTCACGTGAAACAATTTGCAAAAAAGGGGATTTATGGCAATTAGGGGATCATAAATTATTTTGCGGCGATTCCACCGATATTAAATCATTTGAAGTTTTAATGCAAAAAGATAAGGCGAAAATACTTCATACGGACCCGCCTTATATGGTTAATTATGGTCAAGAGAAAATTAAACTTAAAGGATTGAGAGAAATGTCTGGTGATTTTAAAAAAGCCTGGAGTGAAAATTATTCGGAAATCGATGAAAAACAATTATTCCACGCATTGGAAAACTCTATTAAATATTGCCATGAGTATTTTCCTATTTATTTGTGGCACGCCGAATTGAGGAATCCTGAAATTAGGAAAGTATTTGAAGAATTGAATTTACTTCATCACCAAATAATTGTTTGGAATAAACCTAAATTTGTATTGAGTCGTAGATTTTTTCCAGAACAATATGAGCCGTGCGCGTTTGGCTGGATTAAAAATTATCAGGCTAAAAATATCAATGGAAAACAAGGAGCCACTGAATTTTCTATTTCATCCGTTTGGAATATTGATTATGACGGGAAAAATGCCAATGTCTTAAAAGAACATCCGACACAAAAGCCGGTCGAATTATTCGCCATCCCAATGCGCATTCATACTCAACCGGGAGACATCTGCATAGAGCCATTCGCTGGCTCAGGCTCTCAACTTATAGCAGCAGAGAAGTTACAACGTAAATGCTATGCAATAGAACTCTCCCCAGTATTCTGTGACGTTATTATAAACCGTTGGCAAAATTTCTCCGGCAAAAAAGCCGAATTTCTTTCTAACCATGCTTGAAGATACAGTACCCGTTGTACAGCCTGTAGTACAAGAAACAGCAGTACAGTTGTACAAGAAGGGTTATAAGTATGATTGGCTGGCTTTAGAAGCAGAATATAAAAGTAACACTACTTATGAAACACTTAATCAGTTTAGAATAAGACATGGAATTCAGAATCAAAATAAATTTTATTTAATTGCAAAACGTTGGGAATTGGAAAAAGCTAATCTTCAAAGAAAGGCGCTAGAAAAAAGCGCACGAAAAAAAACGCGCGAATATTACGATAAGGCAATACCCCACATTCAGGACGCATACTTGGGTTTGATCGGCAATGCAAAGAAGACGGTTGCGGACACAATTGATAACGGTCAAGTAGTGCGCGCGTTATCGACGAGAGAACAGCTTCAGCTTGCCGAGTCGCTTGACAAAATTCTGAAAGCGAGTAGGCTGATGGCAGGCTTGAGTACCGGCGATAAAGAAAAAGAGAAACAAAGTGTAGACGTGAACATGGCGATTCGTCTATTGCTTGAGGACAAGAATGAAAAAAAAATCGGTGAGGTCATAGACGTTGGAGATGTTGACGGCACCGTCGAGCACGACGAGCACGTCTTCGACACGTGAACTGATAGAAAAGTACAAAGACAAATTCAAAAAAAAACTTTGGCGAATACAGAATCTTTATAAGATACGAGATAAAAACAGAAAGATAGTTCCGCTTCATCTCAACGCAGTTCAACGCCGCATAGTAAATCAAATAGCTCCTACGCTAAACGCGCGTCTACCAGTCAGACATTTCGATCTTAAGAGCAGGCAACAAGGCATATCCACGTTCTGGCTCATCTGGTGGTTCGACGACACGTTATGGCGGGCGAATACAGTGACAGGCGTATTGGCACACAAGCGCGAATCTCTAAACTACCTCATGAATATCCCACGGATTGCCTATGACTATTTGCCTGGAATCATCAAGCCGAAGCTTGTCGAGGACACAAAATGGGGAATGAAGTTTGATTATAACTCTCAATTTTTCGTGTCGCTTTCTATCAGATCAACAGGCGTTCATAACCTGCATATAAGCGAATGGTGCTGGTGTGAGGATGAAGAGGTACAGGCGTCCATAGGCGCGGCCTCAGAGCTTACAAACATCACTGGAGAAACAACCGGCAATGGCGTAGGCAATGACGGATATGTGACGTATCAGCAGGCAAAGATAGGCGAGAACGGCTTTACGCAGGCGTTCCACCCGTGGTACTTCTCACCCGAATACGTCAGTCCTTTGAATGGCCTGATACTCAAGCAGACAGACAAAGAGAAGGCCTTGCGCGCGCGTGTGCAGATGGAATATGGCATAGCGCTGACAGACGAACAGTTGTTATGGCGCCGGCTCATGGACGCTAAACTTAAAAGCATACGCAAGCAAGAATATCCTGAATCGGACGACGACGCTTTTCGCACATCCGGCAACAAGTTTTTTGACTACAAAAAGGCGCATACGCTTATCATGGAAGCCAAAGAATTCTTGCGCACAAATGAGCCGATAGAACAAACGGACGATTATATCCAATTCGAAGTGCCTAAAAGTGGAAGCATATATGTGGCGGGCGCTGATACGTCTGAAGGCGTCGGTGATTATTCCGTCCTGAAAATAATAAATGTAACGGAACAGCGGGACGCATTTGTCTATCGGGCCCGTTGCGGCGTAGACGTGTTCTACAAAGTGTGCGACAAGTGGTGCAGGAAATTCAATAACGCCTTACTCGCCGTTGAACGCAATAATCACGGACACGCTGTTTTATTAGGACTCGAAAATGATTGTCGCTATCCTCGTCTCTATCGCACAACCACAACTAAGCGCCTGAAGGTGGATGAAATACCGATATACAAAACAGGATGGGAGACGAACGCCACCAGTCGGCCTATTATGCTGGATGAACTGAAGTGGGCTATCGAAGGAGATTCCGACCAGGATGAAGAACACTTTGAGCCGGAATTTACTGTGCTTGATATTCAGTTACTTAAAGAGTTATTGACATTTACAGAAAAAGATGGCAAGTTTGAGGCAGAGGCAGGCGAACATGATGACGACATTATTGCGACCTCTATTGCGTACCAGGTATATAAACGCAATAAGCGATACACACGCTTCCAGAATTTACCTTCAGGTAATGGACACGACAATGGCAAAAAGGGAGGCATAACTTTTGGCATCCTCGTTGGCGGAACCGAAAGAGAAGAAAAGATTTGAGTTTGTAGATAAAGAAAAAAGCAATTCCTATCCCATCTTGTCCGGCCAACTAGAGGCCGAGACGCTATTTCAAACTCCTTATTTTACTGATTCCTACGCCTACCCATTCAATCCCGATCCATTAGCCGAGTCAAACGCATACACGATTTATGATGAGATGCGCCTTGACGATCAGGTCAAGGCCGTATTGTCCATCAAGAAAGATATGGTCGTAAATACTGGATGGCAGATAGTTTGTGAAAAGGAAGAAGTCAAAGATTTCGTTGTGAACATGCTTAAAAACGTTAATACGGAATACACGGCGGAAACAGGTCTGGATAACACTTTTGAGGATACGCTCAGGGACATTCTTTCTTCATACGACTATGGCTTTTCTCTTAGCGAGCCTGTATTTGTTTTGAAGGATGGCAAATATGTCATTAAGACCATCAAAACAAGGCCGCCACACGGATTCCAATTTCAACTTGACGATTATGGGAACGTGATAGAAGTCATACAGGTCACAAAGCGCGGTGAACTGAAATTCGAAGCCAACCGTTTTATCCACCACATTTACCAGCCTGAATTCGGCAATCCGTTCGGCAAGTCAGACCTTCGCGCAGCGCATACGCCGTGGAAGACGAAGAAATTCGTTACGCGCATGTACGCAATCTACATAGAACGGTACGCAAGTCCTGTTGTAATAGGTAAATTCCCTGACAATTTTGTAGAAGACGAGATAACGCGATTCCACAACATGCTTGAGACGATACAGAACAGGACGATACTTTCAATCCCGGAATCGTGTTCTGTTTCCTATCAACAAGCTACACTCGGAACATCGGACGTATTCCTTAACGGCATGGACTATTTCAATAGGCAGATAGCGCGGTCTGTTCTTATTCCAGATCTACTTGGACTCAGTGGCGCAAAGACTGAAGGCGGGTCATACGCATTAGGGAAAGAACAGTTCCAGGTATTCCTGGGCACGATCAAAAAGGACAGGGAGAGCCTGCAAAAGAAAATCACCAATCTCATAAAGAGAATAATCTTGGCGAATTTCGGGGATATCCCATGTGAGTTTAAGTTCATAGATTTCTCGCGTGATGACGTTCTGGAATATCTCAAGGTCTGGATACAGGCCATCACTGGCAAGATATACGATCCCAACCCTGAAGAGATAAGCCATTTCAGGACTGTGGCCGGATTCCCTGACGGGCCCGTAAACATTCACGAGCCTGAAATGCCTGGATTTATGCCTGGCAAAAAGCCTTTCCCTCTAAAAGAGAAAGAAGAAAAGAAAGAGGATAAGGAAGAGGAAGAAAAAGAATTTAAAAAGAATGGCTACACGTCATTCGAGAAGAAAGTCAATTTCGC
>ERZ1292623.1756-Hain-H51-01um-R1-1756-length-20344-cov-5_pt1 | contig 16575 bp, 18 predicted proteins | sample MGYA00564398_ERZ1292623 | MGnify/ENA primary metagenome ERZ1292623 (study PRJEB36523, sample SAMEA6512633) | groundwater metagenome | collected 2019-01-07 | study: AquaDiva: Metagenomics assemblies of 32 groundwater samples | reverse complement strand
AGATGATCTACGGCGTCATCGCGCTCTTCGTGATGGCCGCTGTTTGGGGCTTGGTAGGCGTCTTGAGTAATACCTTCGACGTTGGTCAGGGCGATGCTCCTACGGCTAATGACCTTCTCCCGAATCCCATTCCGTAGTTTCGATTACTAATAGCCCTATGAAGAAGATAATAATTGCCACCACCCTTTTCTTCCCCTTGGGCTTTGCGTTGGCTCAACCTTACTATCCTGTCTATGGGGTAGACACCAGTTCGGGTACGGTGGGTGGAATCGTGTCGACGGTCCAGTACCTTCTCGACATTATTATCCCTATCATCATGACGCTCGCCCTCATTTACTTCTTCTGGGGCTTGGCCAACTACATCCTCTCGGCCGGTGATGAAGAGAAGAAGAGCGAAGGCCGCAATCAGATGATCTACGGCGTCATCGCGCTCTTCGTGATGGCCGCTGTTTGGGGCTTGGTGGGGGTGCTTGATCAGACCTTCCTCGGTGGCACCGGCACCGACACCGGACCAGAATCCTTCGAAGGTTTGTTGATCAAATAATTAGTGACTAAGTGATCGAAGAACTACCTTTAATTACGAAAATTAAGAGCGAGATCGTGGACCCCTTGATCTCGTTCTTATTCGTCTTCGGACTCGTGATCTTCCTCTATGGCGTGTGGGAGATGATTCGTGGTGGTGAGAGTAACGAAGCGCGCGCCCAAGGCAAGCAGCACATCATCTGGGGGATTATTGGTATGTTCATCATGATCTCCTTCTGGGGCATCTCGAACTTGATCTGCGGCACCATCGGCGCTTCGTGCTAGCCGGTAAATAGTAATTTAGGCAAAGAAAAAACTCCCCGATTCGATTCGCCACGCGGCGAAAACGATCGGGGAGTTTGGGTGTCGCTTGGGAGCGCTACTTATTTCGTCTCCCATTTGACGTAAACTTGAACATCACCTCCTGTGAGCGATCGGAAAGCCAATCGCATCTTGCCTGACGGTGGCTGCTTCGGGAGGTCGAGCTTCGAATTGAGGCAGTACTTGTGGTAGGACACATTAGTTCTACCGAAAGCGTCCTCGGTCGTCGCTTTAATCTCGACACAGCCAGCCGAAATGTCTCCCGTGTACTTACTTTGGCCGGGGATCTCGACTTCCTCCGAGAATTCAGTTGGGTGAACGGAGAATCGTTTCTCCTGCCACTTTCCCTGATTCGTCCCGGTGCCCACGTCCGCACCATTTGCGGCTGAGGATTGCCCGACCGGATCAGTTGCCATCACGGGCGAACGACTTTCACAACTCGTTCCCTTGAACCCGAGATAAGTAATCCCGAGAGGGAGAACGAGGAGTGACCATCGCCACCCAGCCGGTACCAGTTTCTTCTGCTCTGGTCCTTTATGCATTAGCTTCCTCCTTTGGGTGTAGTGGTGGTCGGCTTAACGGCCGGACCACCTAAGTTGATGATGGGTAGGGTTCCGCCGCCGCTAAGACCACGAATTTCGCTGGTTTCAACGCGGGACGTTATCCCAACTAGGACCTTAGCTGCTTCCGCTGCATCCTTATCCGACAAGCCCTTCCCTCCGCCCTTAGGTTTCGTTAGGGATTCAAACGTAGCCATCAGAGCGTTCGCCTGTTCTGCGATTCGAGTGTTTTCGGCTTGTTGTCGGCGAGCCTCACCAAGAGCTGTTGTTGTCTTCTCATCGAAAGCAATACTCGCGAGAGCAAAGGTCTCAATGTCGATTCCATAACGCTCTTCGAGAGGGGAGATGGTCTTTGGATCTTTGAAGGCGCTGCGGATCGTTTTGTCGATGATTACCGCATTTTCCTCATAGAACTCAATCCGATCACCAGGGGCCACAGGTTGCCCGCTCCACAGTAAAGGAAGTTTCTTCAACGTCAATTTGTTGGCTGTGAAGAATTCCTCGTCCGCATGCGGTGCAATTTTTAGCTTGAGGTAAGAATTGATGATTCTTACCAGGGCTTCTCGTTTGGCGATAAACTCATTGGCATCATGGCAACCAGCGATCGAGCCCAGAGCATCTCTGATGGCGTCACGTAGCCCACCAGAGATCGCCGCCTCAGCCGCTTCCAAGAAGTTGAAGAGCAGGGGCATTCCGTCATCGCGGAATGTTCCAGGCTTGGCTGGTCGATGTTGAACCGAGCCGGCTAGAGTGATGTCGACGTTGTCTTTAGAGAAAACCTTCAACTTCCCCGTGTCTTTACCAACTCCCTCGCTGATGTCGGTCGTTCGGAGATCGAAGGTGATTTTTTCCACCTTATTGATCCCGAGCGGCCAAACTAGGTGGATCCCCTCCGGTAGAATCCTCGTTGTTCTCCTGCCGAAGAAGGTGACCACCCCATAGCTGATGGTGCTGATCCGAATGATCGAATTGACAAACAACCCTAAGAGTAGAAGCCCAAGGCCGACAATAATCAGGGCTACGTTCATCGCTTATCCTCCAAAAAGGTGAATGTTCGGTTTACAAAGACCGAGTGGCAACATGCCGCTGATCTACCTATAATTATATCATATATACAGAAAAAAGCAAGTAAAAAGCCGCCAACCCGAAGGTCAGCGGCAAATTGGCCGAAAATGGCTCTACGGCCTCATTTTTTGATGACGAGCGTGATCTCGTCGGCGGCCGAAGTGGCCGTTACACTGCTTGGGCAATTGATGCCCAAAGCGGGGATCTTGAGGCCGCTTAAATTGATCGGCCCCGAGTTCTGATGGTTTGGGATTGGGTTTGTGGCGAAGTTGACCACCGGAACGGGATCATTCGCCGCCGGCTTGGCGACTACGATTGTTGGGGAGACGGAGACAGCCGGTTTTTCTTTACCCGCGCCGGACCGATAGTTGAGCGCTTGAATTGAGAAATGGACCATCCCCCAAACGTAGATGATCGCCAGCGCCACCCACAGAAGCAGGAATCGCTTCTTCGCCCACATCTTGACGAGGGCGGCGTCGTTCATCACGCCCTTCTTGGGGGAGATGAGTTCGGGTTTGGCCGCCTTGCTCTCCAAGGTCTCGACTCGCTCGGTTAAGGATTCAATGCTGGTTGAAGCCCTCTCCACCAGATCACCGGAATGAGCGATGCGAGCGACGAGATTGTCGAAGCCAGCCTCCATCACCTCTTGCAGACTATTGAGGTGAGCTCTGAAATCTGGGGTCGGTCCGGGTTTGGGAAGGGGTTCGGGAATCAGTGCTGGGTTTGGCATTTGACTAGTCTCCTTCGTTTTCTTGGCCTCTATTTCGATTATCAACTTGGCCACGATGGCCAATTTCAATCCGGCGCTATTATAAACTAATCACTAGATAAAGTCAAGTATTTTTGTCCGACACCGAGTGTCCGACAAGTCCGACAATTATAATTCTGGTGCTGGGAGGGAGACTTGAACTCCCATGGGTTGCCCCACTAGCTCCTAAGGCTAGCGCGTCTGCCAATTTCGCCATCCCAGCCTACTAGTCCGCTTGGAAGGACTTGAACCTTCAACCGTCTCCTTAAGAGGGAGCTGCTCTACCAATTGAGCTACAAGCGGTTACTCCTATAATCTACCAGATGCCCGAGGTGGGAGTCGAACCCACACCCGCATTAGCGGACAACATTTTAAGTGTTGCGTGTCTACCATTTCACCACCCGGGCGACTTTTTATTTCTACCACGATGTGTAGGTTTAAGGCTATGGCAGTTAGGGCAAAGAACTCTTAAATTAACTAAACGATTATCTCGCCGATTACCATTTTTGTGATCCAATTCTAAGGGCAGGTAACCGTCAATCGTCTTCTCTGCCCAGCCACATTCTTCACACCATGGATTCTTTAATCCTACCATAAACAATCTTTTTTTGAGCTTGAAGCTCTGGTAGGTACTGTTTTTTACCAAAATTTTTTCAAGAGGAATGAATGGTTTTCCTAGACCAACCAAACCCTTATTCCAAGCTTTTCCCTTGAAGTGTTTGGTCCCTAGGTCAAATTCCTCGATGTACTTTTTGATTTGATCATAATTACCACCAGCCGGTATGAGACCCAATCCTTTAATAACTTGCCTCACACTGGTGGATTCTTTAACCAGTGCAACTAATCGTTCCTTATCCCACTTTCTTTTTCTAATCACTTTTTAATGGTAGACGAATTCTAATTATTAATCAATACGTTTACCCTTGTAGTGGCGTGATTGCTTCGGAGGCGCGGGCGGGAATTGAACCCGCGTATCGCGGTTTTGCAGACCGCTGTGTTACCACTTCACCACCGCGCCAGTGTTTATTAATCTGGCCTTTTAGTTTGATTATCAATGAGCACGTCGAGGTAAGGAGCGCGCACGGCCTTCACCTTCTCTTGGATGTACTCCTGCAAGGGTCGGCGCAAGCGTCTCGCCTCATGCAGCCCCTCCGCCACCGCCGCGTCGGGGAAGATGGTGACGAAGATGGTGGCGCGGCGACCCTCGCTCGCCAGCGCCACGCGGCTCACCGTGAGGATCCCATGGATCGCGAGCTCGCGAGCGAAGAATTCGGCCGCCAGTCGGCTAAGTTGAGTGATCGCCCGTCCTTCGCGCTTCGCTTCCATGCTAGTAGAATCGTAACCTACTTTTTCTCAATCTGGAAGACCTCGAGGATGTCGCCCACGGCAATCGCGATGCGCGACTCGATTAAGGCGCCAAATTGCTTACCCTTCGCCACCGCTGGCACCACATTCTGCTGTTCGCGGAGTTCGATCACTTCGCCCACGCCGAGGATGGCTTCGCGCCGCTTCACCCGGACGGGCTTGCGCGGCGTGATCTCGCCCTCCGTGGCCAAGGCGCCGACAATCTGCTTCGTCTTCGCTTGGCTGAAGAGCCGCACCACCTTGGCGGTGCCGACAATCGTCTCCACTTCGACCACCGGTCGGCGTTTAATTAATTCTTGCTCGAGCCACTCACTCAACTTGTAGATAATGTCGAAAGTGGTTGGGTTAAGATTGTATTTACTCGCTAGGTCGCCCGCTGACTTCTCCACCTTAACGTGGAAGCCGACGATGAGCGCTTCGGGCTTGGCACTAACGAGCTTAATGTCACTCTCACTAATCGCTCCGATGCCGGCTTCGGTAATTTGCAACTTCACTCCCGTCAGGGCAATCTTCAGCACCTCCTTCTTCAGCGCCTCTAAGGTACCGGCGGTGTCGGCCTTAAGTACAATCGGTACCAGCTTCTCGTCACCAGCCGCTTCGGTCGCGACGCGGCCGGCCGCGGCCGGGCGACCTTCGTTTGCCGCGCTCGAGATCTTCTCCGCCGAACCCTTAGTGTCGCAGGTTTGCCACGGGCTACCAGCCGGTGGCACTTCGTTCCAGCCCGACACCACGCCCGGTTGCGCCGGTCCAAGCTCGGCCACATCCTCACCGCGGAAGTTTTCAAGTTTTTTAATTCTGAAACAATCACTCTCGGCTTCCACTTGCGCCGCGGTCACTAAGTAATCACCGCGACGGAGGGTGCCATCACGCACGATGACGGTGGCCGAGACGCCTTTGCGCGGATCAAGCTTTGATTCCAAGATCACGCCGGCGGCCGGCTTACTTTTATCTTGCTTCAACTCGGCCACTTCGGCCACGAGGAGCAAGAGATCAAGGAGTTCGGGCACACCTTGGCCCGTCTTGGCCGAGATGGCCGACCAAGGCACTTCCCCCCCCATCCCTTCGATGTAGATCGAATTCTCTACCAACGTATTTTTCGCTTTCTCAACGTTGGCATTTGGCTTATCAATCTTATTAATCGCCACGACGTAGGGGAGTTTGTTTTTCTCAATCGCATTTCTCGCCTCAAGGGTTTGTGGTTTGACTCCATCTTCGGCCGAGACTACGAGAATGGCAATGTCGGCCGCGGCCACCCCCTTCTCCCGCATGGAGGAGACGGCCTCATGACCAGGTGTATCAATGAAGGTGATGGGCTTACCCTTGTGGCTGATCTCATAAGCACTAACGTGCTGGGTAATGCCGCCGGCCTCGCCCTCCACAACATTACTCTTTCTGATATAGTCTAAGAGCGTCGATTTGCCATGATCGATGTGCCCCATAACCACGATAATTGGCGCTCTTTCCATAGGTCCGAAATTATATCCTATTTTAACCAAGACTTCAAATGAGAATTATTAACCTCGACGCCGCCGCCGGCGGCGCTAATCCATCCAGTATCCACTCAGCCGGAGTCGCCGCGGCGGCGAAATTGGCTGATGCTAGAGAATCAGTGGCGCGAGTTTTGGCGGCTCACGCCGACGAAATTATTTTCACCGCGAGTGGCACGGAGGCGAATAATCTCGCGCTCTTAGGTGTCGCGCGAGCAATCAAATCGAGTAAAAAAAGTCATATCATAACTCTCGTCACCGAGCACGCCTCCGTGCTCGAGCCGTGCCGCGCGCTTGAGAGGGCCGGCTTCGAGGTCACTTACCTCGGCGTGAAGCCGGACGGCCTAATTGATTTGGCAGAATTTAAAAAAGCGCTTCGCCCCGAGACACTGCTCGTCTCGATCTCTTATGTGAATAACGAAATCGGCGTGATCCAACCAATTCGCGAAATTGCAAAAATAATCCGTGTCCAACACCGAGTGTCGGACAGTGGTGACACTCGGTGTTTATTTCATATTGACGCCTGCCAAGCCCCACAATATCTCGATCTCAATGTGGCGCGACTGGGAATTGATCTCTTAACTCTAAACAGTGCAAAAATTTCAAACACGAAGGGCGTCGGCGTGCTCTATGTGAAGCGGGGAGTGGTACTCGAGCCGATCATCTACGGTGGCGGGCAAGAGCGAGGGTTGCGCAGTGGCACGGAGAACGTACCAGCCATCACTCAATTTGCCGAAGCCTTAAAACTTTCGGTGAAAAAAAGAGAGAAAGAATCAGCCCGGCTCACAAAACTTCGTGATTATTTCATTAAAAAATTATTAAAGATTGAAGGCGCGACCTTAAACGGCTCGGTCACGGAGCGAGTGGCGAATAATGCGAATGTGAGCTTCGCCGGCGCGGACAGCGAATACGTCGTCTTGAGTCTCGACGCCAAGGGCGTGCTCGCCTCAAGCGGCAGTGCCTGCTCGACGCAGACTAAAGATGCTTCTTACGTGATCGAAGCTCTCGGCGGCGGCGAGGCGCGAGCGGCGAGCGCCGTCCGCTTCACCCTAAACCCCAACACCCAAAAATCCGACCTCGACCACGTCCTCAAAATTTTGCCCGAAATCCTCACCCGAGCGCGATTCAACAAATAAAATTATACCACACCTCAAAACTACAAGGGTGACCCTTGGATTTTAGATATTGACAAGTCTATCTAAGTATGCTAGGTATGTAGGTTGGAGTTGTTGGACGTTGTAATTGAAAACCGAAATCGGTTCTCTTTGAAAGGAGAAAGCCATGTCTCGAAACGTTGTTTCGGCCGTACCCCTCTCTAACTCGGCGGAGGAAAAGTTGGAGAGCATAAGCTCTAATTATTGGGTTGGTTGTTTTTTCCTAATAGCTCTCAGTGTGCTTGCTGGATTCATTCTTGCTGCAAGCACCGCTGATTCAATGGGGTACCCATATGAACAAAAACCCGATGTCTGGTTTCGCTTCTGGGTGTGGTTGGCTTGTGCCGTTGGTGTCCAATTGATTCTTCTGGTTCGCCATCTGACCACTTCTCCCTCAAGGAGGAAAGAAATACTAGAGAAGAATGTGCGGGATTACGCTCAAGCCGAATGCCTGAAGAGTCAGATCTTCCCGCGGTTTGCCAATACTCGATCAGACGCCTTCCCTCTTCGGGAGGGTGAGATCGAAGGGTCTTGGCGGCCCTTCAAGGTGGAGCACTTCGCTAGTCAGAGCTTGCGGGGCGATATCTCCGGTCAAGTTTGCCTCGATTGGCGGTCGTTCTTCAGGTCTGGTAGTGGCGAGGTTAGTGGTCAACTCAAACAATTGGCCGTGCCCGATTTGCTTGATCTAAGCAGCGTGGTCTTCTTCGAGAATGATCGCGGGGAGACGCTCCGCGTGCTCGTGCCGTCGCCTCGAGCGACCAAGGAGACGTTGGCTCGCTTGATCGAGTCCTATGTGGGGCGAGATGATCCGCGGGGTTATCACTCCGGTGGAATCTTGACTCGAGGAACTCACACTTATGAGGCCTTGAAGCAATTCACCACCGACGAGACCTCCCTCACCACACCGATCTCTCACCCGGCTTTACTCGATCGACTCGACGCCTCCACGCAGAAGTCGCTCGAGGTGCGACCGGAAGTGCGAGTGACCGGCGAGATGGTGCAAGAGGGAGTCGCTCTGGCTACCGCCCTGACCGTCGAAGGCGAGAAGAGAACCTTCTTCCCCTCTGGCTATCTGGGCGAACTCGCTTCGGGCTTCGCCTTCGCTCTCGATCAAGATCGCGAGCCAGGCAACTTGCTTGCGGCCGTGGCGTAGGCGTTCAATTCAGTTTCAATTTCATCGACCGGTGGGTCCTCGCGACTCACCGGTCTTTTTTTAAATTCATGCTATAGTGACCTCGAATTATATTTATGTTAATTGACGATTTAATCATCAAAGTGCGGTCGGGTAATGGCGGCAATGGCATTGTCGCTTGGAGTCGGAATAAAATGTCGCTCGGCCCCACTGGTGGCGCCGGGGGTAATGGCGGCAATATCTACTTCGAAGGCATCTCCGATCTCGCCGCTTTGAACAGTCTCCGCCGGCGCAAACTCTTTGAAGCCGAAGACGGCTTCAATGGTCGCCGGCAGTTGAATGATGGCACCCGCGGCGCCGATCTCGTGATCAAGGTGCCGGTGGGGACCGTCATCCACAATCTCACTACTAAGTCGCGGCAAGAGGTGGTCAAGATTGGTGAGCGCGTCCTCGCCGCTCAAGGTGGACTCGGCGGCCAAGGCAACTACCACTTCCGCGGGCCGAAGAATACGAGTCCGCGCCGTTACCAACTTGGTTTGCCCGGCGAAGAATTTGATCTTCGATTGGAGCTTAAGTTAATCGCCGACGTCGGCTTGATTGGTTTACCCAATGCCGGCAAGTCGAGTCTCTTAAACGCTTTAACCAAAGCGAAGAGTAAGGTGGCGAATTATGAGTTCACTACGCTTGAGCCGCACTTGGGCGTCCATTATGGACTGACACTCGCCGACATCCCCGGCTTGATCGAAGGAGCGTCGGAAGGGAAGGGGCTTGGGGTTAAGTTCCTCCGGCACATTGAGCGCACGCGCGTCTTGGCGCACCTCATCTCGGCGGAGTCGGCGACGCCGGCGGAAGATTACAAATTGATCCGCCGCGAGCTCGGGGCGTATAACGAAGAACTTCTAGACAAAGAAGAATTTCTACTCTTAACCAAGAGTGACGCCGTGGAACCGGACTTGCTCCAGAAACGATTGGCGAAATTGAAAAAGTTAAATCCCAACACCCTCGCCATCTCTATTTATGATGATGCGAGCTTAGGGGAGCTGAAGAAGATTTTGAATAAAATAACCGAAAGCAAAACGGTTGCCAGTTAATCGCTTAAATTTAATCATTTAGGCGTTCTAGATACACACCCCTAGCGGGCTTTTTTTATTTCCAAATTTGGCCTATAATTACTGTATGCACACGCTTCCAACCTTGCCATATTCATACAACGCGCTGGAGCCTTACATTGATGAGGCGACGATGAAGATTCATCACACGAAGCATCATCAGGCGTACATTGATAAGTTGAATGCGGCGCTCGAGAAGTATCCGGATTTGCAAGCGAAGTCGCTCGAGGAATTACTTACGAACTTAGACGCCGTGCCGGAGGCGATCCGCGGCGCGGTGCGCAATCACGGCGGGGGGCATTGGAATCATTCTTTCTTCTGGCAGATTTTAGCTGCAGCTGATTCGAATGAGGCGAAGTTACCGGACGAAATTAAATTGTTGCTGGAGAAAAATTTTGAAAGTATCGAGAAGTTCCAAACTCAATTTAAAGAAGCGGCCCTCGGCCGCTTCGGCTCGGGCTGGACTTGGCTGATTAAAAAGTCTGATGGTTCGCTCTTGATTACGAGTACCCCTAATCAAGATGTGTCGTTTGCTCCCTCGACGAGCTCGGGACAAGCGGTTTTGGGTCTCGACGTCTGGGAGCATGCTTATTATCTGAAATATCAGAACCGCCGGGCTGACTACATTGATGCCTTCTTTCGGGTTATCAATTGGACGAAGGTGGTCGAAAATTTGACATAAAAATTATAGATGTTATATTGTGCGCATGGAAGAACTAAATAAGAATCAAATCGTCCTCCTCGTCCTCCTCGTCAGCTTCGTGACCTCGATCGCCACGGGGATTGTAACCGTGACCTTGCTCGATCAAGCCCCGCCGGCCGTGACCCAAACGATCAATCGGATCGTTGAACGGACGGTAGAAAAGGTGGTGCCTAGGGAAACCCAGGTTTCGACGGTTATCCGCGAAGTGCCGGTGATTGTGACGGAAGAAGATTTAATCGTTAAGGCCACCAATCAAGGGGCTAAGGCGATGGTGCGTCTCGTGGAAGCGACCGATGAGACCAAGTACGTCGGTTCGGCCTTCCTTGCCGCCGAGGGGAGGATTATTACGAGTAGCAAGATCTTCGCCGAAGGTACGACCGTTATTCCGGCGCTTAAGGCGATCTTGGACGATGGGCGCAAGTTTGACCTTGAGCCCATCTTACCCGAATCGCTCACCAAGCCCTCGCTCAACCTTAAGATCAAAGGTGAGTTGCCGAAAGATTTACCCAGTCTCACTCTTAGCTCCTCGACCATCTCGATTGGCCAGACGGTCATCTCGCTTGGCGCCGCCGATAAGACGGGCCTCAATGTGGCGGTCGGGATCATCTCTAGTTTCCTCTCAAGCGGTAGCGACACTTCGCCCTACATTGTGACCAATGCTTCAAGTAAGGATAACCATGGTGGCCCCGTCTTAAATATTAAGGGCGAGGTGATCGGCCTTAATCATGGTGCGAGCCTCGCTCTACCGGTCGACAGCTTTTCCTCTTAAAAAAATTTTCAAAAATTATGCCCCCATTTCAAAACTTCACCGCTAAAGCCAAAGAAGCAATTAGGAAGACTCAAGAACTCGCCATTGAGCGGGGCCAGAGTCAGGTTAATCCCCTCCACCTACTCGCCGCTCTCCTCATCCAAGAAGAGTCGATCCTGCCCGCGATCTTAGACAAGATCGAGGTGGATACGGTGATGCTCACCGACTACGTCATCGACCATCTTGAGGGTGGCGAGGCTTCGCCCGTGCTCTCGCCGGCTTACCAACTCTACCTCACGCCGGACCTCGTGCGCGTCTTCGACACCGCCGGCAAGATCGCGGTTAATCTCCAAGATGAGTTCGTCTCAATTGAGCACTTGGCCCTCGCTTTACTCGAAGTGCCAAATCAAGCACACGAGATCCTCCAGCGCTTCCGCGTGACGAAAGATCGGGTGATGCGCGTGATTCAAGAACTTCGCTCGGGTAAGATCCGTGATGTGAGTGAGCCGCGCAAGCTCCGCGCCATCGAACGTTATACTAAAAATTTGACCGAACTCGCCCGGGCCGACAAACTCGATCCGGTAATTGGGAGAGAAGAAGAGACCCAGCGGGTTATGGAAATCATCTCGCGCCGAACGAAGAATAACCCCATCTTGATCGGCGAAGCCGGCGTCGGCAAGACGGCCATTGCCGAGGGGTTGGCCATCCGCATTGCTAAGGGTGATGTGCCCGAGTCGCTTCGCGACAAGGAGATTGTGTCGCTCGACCTCGGCCTCCTCCTCGCGGGGACGAAATACCGCGGTGAGTTTGAAGAGCGATTGAAAAATATTTTGAAAGAAATTGAACGAGCCGAAGGGAGGATTCTTATCTTCATGGACGAGATCCACACCATAATCGGTGCTGGTGCGGCTGAAGGCGCGATTGATGCGTCAAACATGCTAAAGCCGGCGCTGGCGCGCGGTGAGATCCGGATGATTGGCGCGACGACGATTAAGGAGTATCAAAAGTATATTGAGAAGGATCAAGCCTTTACCCGTCGCTTCCAACCCGTCTATGTGGAGGAGCCAAGCGTTGAGGACGGTATCACCATCCTCCGCGGTTTGAAGGAGAAGTACGAGCTTCATCATGGTATCCACATTACCGATAACGCCATCGTTTCGGCGGTTAACCTCTCCAGTCGCTACATTACCGATCGTTTCTTGCCCGATAAGGCAATTGATCTCATTGATGAGGCCGCTTCGGCGATGCGCTTGCAACTTGAGAACAAGCCGCCAGCACTTGAAGACGCTCACGTGAAGATTCGCCGACTCGAAGTGGAGAAGGAGGCCCTGAATCAGGAATTACGTTTGAAGGAAAATAAAGAGTTGCGAACCCGAATTAAGCAGATCGATAAAGCGGTGGGCGACCTGAAGGAGAAAACCGGCGACCTCGAACTTCGTTGGAAGAATGAGAAACAGGCGATTAGCGAAATTAAAGCGCTGAAGGCCGAGCTTGATACTTCAAGAATTGAAGCTGAGCAGGCGGAGATGAGGGCAGACTTAACCAAAGCGGCCGAAATCCGTTATAGCAAAATTCCGGAATTGAGCCGACAACTGACCCAAAAAGAGCAGAAGTTAAAGAAATTCCAAAGTTCCCGACGAGTGCTTAAAGAAGAAATTACCGAAGAGGATATCGCCAATGTCGTCTCGCGTTGGACCCACATTCCCGTGACGCGGATGCTTGAAGCGGAAGCAGCTAAGCTCGTACGGATGGAAGAGGTGATGCGCGAGCGCGTCCGCGGCCAAGACGAGGCGATTAAGAAGATTAGTGAGGCGGTGAAGCGCTCGCGCGCCGGCATTAGTGACCCCGATCGACCGATCGGCTCCTTCATCTTCCTCGGTCCGACGGGGGTGGGTAAGACCGAGCTCGCGAAGACGCTCGCTCTCTTCATGTTTGACGATGAGAAGTCGCTCATTCGGATCGATATGTCGGAATTCATGGAGAAGTACTCCGTCTCCAAACTCATTGGCGCGCCGCCTGGCTACGTCGGTTATGAGGAAGGCGGTTCGCTGACCGAGACGGTGCGTCACCGACCTTACTCGGTACTCCTCTTCGACGAGATCGAGAAGGCGCATCCGGAAGTCTTCAACCTCCTTCTTCAGGTGCTCGACAATGGCCGCTTAACCGACTCGAAGGGGCGCGTCGCCAACTTTAAAAATACGATCATCATCCTCACTTCCAACTTGGGGAGCGAATTTATTAACCGCCTCGAGCAGAAGATTGGTTTCGCGCAAGCGAAGGAGGGTGAAGGGAAGCCCGACTTCGAGGAGATTAAAACTAAGATTACTGAAAGCTTGAAGAATCACTTCAAACCGGAGTTCCTTAATCGTTTGGATGACGTTATTATCTTCAATCCACTCTCGCGCGAGACCATCCGCGAAATTGTGACGATCCAATTGAAGCAAGTGACAGAACGCTTAGCCCTGAAGGAGATTAAACTTGAGGTGTCGCCGGCGACGCTCGACTTCCTCGCCGATCGTGGCTTCAGCGCCGAGTATGGAGTGCGACCACTCAAGCGTTTAATCCAAACTAAGATCTTGAATCCGGTGGCGGAATTCATTATCGGGCGGAAGATGGATCAGGGTGGCTTGGTCTCAGTAGAAATTAAAGATGGCCAGCCCTCGATTGAACTTAAGAAGCCAATTAAGCGCACTCGCTCCCGCTTGACCGCCGCCGAGCCCTCACTCTCGACGAAATAACTTTTTCCGCTTATAATCCAGCCAGTCAAGCGTCGGTGGCGGACCACCGCCGAAGGCGGGGCCCCGCTGTAAGCGGTGGGTGGTCAATTGCGTAAAATGTTACATCCTTAATATATTAAAATATATTAATATGTGGGTCGTGTATATTTTACGTAGTTTGAAAGATGGAAAATATTATGTTGGTTCAACTTCCGATCTAGGAGATAGATTAAAACGACATAATGCAGGAGGAACACCATCAACTCGCCACCGCCGCCCATTGGAGATAGTTTATTCTGAAGAGTGTAGGACAAGAGGGGAAGCAGTTAGTCGGGAATTTAAAATCAAGAGTTATAAAGGAGGTGAAGCGTTCAAGAAGCTAGTAAGTTGAAAAATTGCGTCGGTGGCGGAGTGGTCAATCGCAACAGACTGTAAATCTGTCGCCCTATGGGCTACGTAGGTTCGAATCCTACCCGACGCACCAGTAGCCAAAACCGGAGCATGCCTCCGGTTTTGTGTTATCTGGTAGTTTGATCGGGGGATGAGAACGGCGAGTGCGGGCACCTATTCAGTGGAATAGGTCGCACGAGCGTGGTCAGGCGGAAGAAAAATGAGGTGCATTTTTCTGAGCGCTTGACTCGAATCCCCGTCTCGTCTTTAGACGGACTCCCCGACGCACAGTGTAATATTGTTGGTGTGACTCATGTGTCGTATAATTAAGGGCATGCCTTTCCTAAAAGCTAAAACCTATAAGCTAAAACCTAATTCCGGCTTTACCCTCATCGAACTCCTCGTCGTCATCGCCATCATCTCGCTTCTTTCGAGTATTGTTCTCGCCTCACTTGGCCAAGCGCGAGTAAAGGCACGAGATTCTAAAAGAGTGCAAGACATGATTCAGTTACGAAATGCCCTAGAATTATATAACAGTAAATATGGCCGCTATCCGCTAAGTCCTTTCGGGTCATCATTTTTTGGAAATAGTCGATGGGATTGCCCTCAGGATTCTTCGTTAAATGATCCGAACAAATTATTGATTCTAGGAGAATTTATTAATCCTCGCCCAGTGGACCCTAGAGGTAATTGTACGGCCGCTATCGATTTCACAGGTTATCACTATAAAGTCAGTACTAAGGGTCTAGACTATAAGTTAGATTTGATTGGGAGAATTGAGGACGTGAACAATATCCCCTCAGGGTTCTTTATTGATGATTGTTTTATAACTGGCGGTGCTTGTTCTTACCCAACAACAATAGCCATATTTTCCTCTGACAGGTCAAAGGGTTGGTTAACCGGTAGTAGTGTTGTAGATCCGTAGTTGCAATTCTTCCGTCTTTCCGCTATATTACTCTGACCAAATATGTCCCAAGATCAACTAATCAAACTGGTTTGTAAGACCTGCAAACGCATCAATTATTGGAGCCGGAAGAACCGGAAGCGCCTAGCTGACCACAAGATTGTGGTTAACAAGTATTGCCGTTGGTGCAAGAAGCGCACCGTTCACCAAGAGGCGAAGAAGTAACTTCTGGCGGGCCCACCCCGACTCGAACGGGGAACTACGCTTTTGGAGAGCGCTGTTTTACCATTGAAACTATAGGCCCTTTCCCTCTATCTTAGCTTATTTTCGAATAAAGTCACGGGTTAATCTCTCTGCCTCCTCATAACTCTCGACCCACTTAATATTTTTATCTCTCTTCCACCACGTCATTTGCCGTTTGGCGTAATGCCAGATCTCGCGCTCCAAGTTCGTAATTTCCTCGCGGTTTACCCCGCCATGGCGGGGCTTCTGCTGTAATAATTTTGCCCCGAAGCGATACTCGAGGCCAAAGGCCTCGAGCCGTTTCCAACTCACGCCATTCTCATGAAGTTTTTTCACCTCGTTGATTAAGCCTGCTCGGAGGCGTTTTAACAATCTTTTGTGAATATTCTGGCGGAGTTTGTCTTCGCTTAGGTTGATCCCAATTTGCAGAGAATTCCAAGAATTATTCTTGGTGTCTAGTGGCGGCACCTGGCCAAGTTTAGTTGCAATCTCGATGGCGCGAATCAGGCGAGGACGATTGTTTCGATCAATATTTTTGAATCTTTTTGGATCGAGAATTTTTAGCTTTTGAGCCAATTTTTCAGTCGGTAACTTCTCTAGCTGGCCGCGCAACTTCGGATTTGGCGGCACGGCGGGGAGAGCGTAATTCTTGAGCAGAGCATCCACATAGAAGCCGGTGCCACCGCAGATAATCGGCAACTTACCTCGTTTAATGATTTCTCCAATCGCCTTTTGCCCCAGCTTCTGATAATCAGACACGCTGAATCTCTTCGGCGAATTAGCCTTAACCACATCAAGTAGGTGGTGGGGGATGCCTCGCATCTCACGCTTCGTAATTTTACCACTGCCGATATTGAGTCCACGATAAACCTGCCGTGAGTCGGCGGAGATGATCTCTGCCCCCTTCCAGCCCAAGGCTGGTCCGCCTCGGGCGGAAAAGCGCTTGGCCAAGCGCACGGCCAAATCACTCTTCCCGCTCGCTGTTGGGCCGATGATCGCGATAATCTTATCCTTCATTATGCCCCCGACAGGAATTGAACCTGCATCACCTCCTTCGGAGGGAGATATTCTATCCGTTGAACTACGGGGACGTGTTGCTATACTACCATAACGCTTCTTTTAATCTGAGAATCCTTATTACCGATTCGTTTAATCGTTCCTCAGAAATTTCACCCTTAGCGATTGCCATTTTTAACCGATTAAATATCTTGATTTGTAAACTTGGCGTGTAAGTACTAATAATCACATCTGCTCCAGCCCTAATCGCCTCGACGGCCGATTCCTCGATTGCCTGACCAACTGAAACCATCTCCATATCATCAGTAATAATAACCCCCCTAAAACCAAGTTCTTTTCTTAAAATACTATCCAAAAATTTTGAAGAAAGTGTTGCGGGTTTAGTATCAA
>ERZ1292623.2458-Hain-H51-01um-R1-2458-length-16577-cov-31_pt1 | contig 16577 bp, 15 predicted proteins | sample MGYA00564398_ERZ1292623 | MGnify/ENA primary metagenome ERZ1292623 (study PRJEB36523, sample SAMEA6512633) | groundwater metagenome | collected 2019-01-07 | study: AquaDiva: Metagenomics assemblies of 32 groundwater samples | reverse complement strand
AAAATCATTAAATCAAAATCAAAATAATGAAATCAATCATTTTGTTCGTATTAATCATCTTGGCATTTTTGGCCGTAGTAAAATTGTCTAACTACCAAGACCGGATGGACGAATACAATCGTCACGTATGTGCGGTTTACGGCAAAGAGTCAGATTGCCGAACACCATTGACTCCGGACAAGAGGTTAAAATGACCAAAAGGAAGAAAAATTATCATAATCATAAATTTCTTAATATGTATGTCAGGTGCAAAAAGACGGATTTTGGCGACGTAGCAATGGAAGATGGATTTCAATGTCAATGCGGTAAAAAATTAGTTACTAATAGGTATGACTGGGAACACGCAACGAAAGAAAATACAAGGAAAATATGAAAAAACTAATTTTAGGAATAACAATGCTATACACACTTGTCGGTTTATTGGTTATTACTTTTTTTTATGTTGATTGGTTTTTGAGTAACTAATTATGAAAACCGCTACCACAAAATCTGAACCAACAGTTACTTTGGTAATTCACGGCTTTCCGGAAAAAGGATTGGTTGGATTTAAGACATACAAATCCTACTGGACCCGGATACTCTTTGACCTAAAACTTGGCAGATTTAATTTGACTTTGACGAGGGGGGAAAGATGAAAAAAACTAACTATTTGAAACGGTCAGTCATCATAAGCCGGATAATGGGATATATTGGTAGATTTGAACGGGAAGAAATAAAAAGGGAAGAAGCCGATACTTTATTTATATTAAGACAAATTCTAAAGGGGTTGGAGATAAACTATGCAAACCACTAACCAAAAGAACCAGAAGGCGGGGAACGGGCTAAGATGGACAGATTATGATATTAAAAAAAGTCCAAATTACTTATTGGTTGACTTATACCCATTGGGAACAAGTGATTTCTGGAAGCAGTTTTTGCCCTTTATTCTTATTTTGATTTTAATAATTGTTTGTGTTGTGCTGTTTCTGAACGTATATTTATGAAATCTAGTTTGCCCACCCCACCAGTCAAGGAGACCCAAGAATGGGAGAAACAAGTAGAATTTCTAATGGTTGAGCTTGGCATAGATAGACGAGTCATTAGAGAGGTAATTTTGAGATTGAAGCCAATCCTCGTCTCCCAGAAGCAAGAGATTGTGGGGAAGATACGGAAGATGAAAAAAGGAAAGCCCGAAATTAAATACAGAATGGTAAGTGACAGAGTAGATTGGTTAAATGACGGCTATCAATTAGCCCTTTCAGACATCCTCTCCACCCTAGAGAAGGAGGGGAAAAATGACTAAACACCCTAAAACACTATCAGCCCTAAAATCCTCCCTGCTGGCGGAGTTTGAGGAGAGATTGGCAGATTATCATATTAGGGGTTGTAAATTGCTTGATGAGTCAACCGCCAAGATGTGTGAACGCCACAGAAAGAAGACTGAGGAATTTTTCTCCCACGCTCTCTCTACTGTCGCAGAAAAGACGGCGGAGGAGATATTCTGGGGATTTTTCCAAAGAGACAGTTCAATGCTATCAGGATTACCAAGTAAATTAGACCCAGTTAGCCGGGAAGAAATATTGGAAATTATTGAGGAAAAAAGGAACCAATGGCTGAAAGGGAAAAATGACTAAACCAATCACCTTACCAGTCAAGGAGAGAGATGAAAATATGAAATGTAAATTATCACCAATAGGGTTTCACAATTTTAAATACGAAAGATATATTTGGCGTGAACTTTGTTTAATACGAGTTTCCAAATGTAATTATTGTAAAAAAACGAAGGAACAACTATGACCCCCTCCACCCCACCAGTCAAGCAGAAACAGGGATGTGCAAGCTGTAGTCGTGTGCTTCCCGGCGGTTGGATTGAGGTTGATGATGTAAGAAATCCACACTGTTCGGATTGTGGAAGACCTATATTGTCAAGTGATTTACCCTTGGTAGTTAGGTATAAATCACCAGTCAAGCAGACCCAAGAGTGGGAGAAGAGATTTGACGCTAAATTTGTTATGGATAATGGAGTTGAGTGGAAAGGGAAAAACGGGCAATGGGCTGGGGAAGATGGCCCGGATATAGACGCAATAAAAGACTTTATCGCCTCCCAGAAAAAGGAAATGGTAGAGAAGATAAGAGTTGCGGAAAGACGCGTACTTGATAAGTCATACAAAAAATATGGAGTTCTTAACTATGACTACAATAATGGAGTATTTGAGATGAGATTTGAGCTTGAAGATATCCTCTCCGCCCTAGAGAAGGAGGGGGAGATATGATAAAAAATTATACCAGCAATTCAAAGCAAACCTTTGATAAAATCCAGAAAGTTCTTAGAGAGCATAACGCCAAGCAAGTTCTTTTTGAGTACGATGGGGGTAAGGTGGTAAGTCTTTCATTTGCTCTTGATATTAGCGGTAAACTGGTTGGCTTCAAATTACCGGTGCGAGTTGAAGCAATCAAAAAGATTTTTGATAATGAAGGGTATAGATATGACCCAGAGCAACCATACAAAACAGCGTGGGCAAATATTCGAGACTGGTTAGATGCACAAATGGCTTTGATTGATACTCAACAAGTACGTATGGAAGAAGTCTTTTTACCTTATGCGGTCAATCAAGAAGGTAGAACATATTTTGAAGTAATTAGCGACACCGGTTACTTATTGTCAAGTGGAAAATAATAGAGAAGGAGGATGGATGAAAAAATCAACAATCAATAAAATCAGCTTGATTCTCTCTAGTGCCGCCCTAACGGTTTCTATGGGTTCTCTGATCCTTGTAACAATATATAGCAAGCCCAAAACGGTGATATTAAGCGCTACCAGTCTGGACCCTATCATAGTAGCCGTCAACAAAGAAAGAGAAAAGCGTAATATCCCCAAATTAAACGAGAGCCCGGTCCTTAACAGATCGGCTACTGACAAGGCGTGCGACATGAGAGACAAAAACTATTTTGCGCATGAATCGCCTGATGGGAAAACTCTGTGGTATTTTTTTGCCATAGCTGGGATTGTAGTCATAGTTATGACGAGATTACTTCTGGCGAAAATTTAACCAATGGATTAGACGACAAATCGGCAATGAATGCCCTTATGAACAGTGAGGGACATAAGAGAAATATATTGGACCCCGACTACGAAGAAATTGGAGTGGGAAGGTGCGGACCATATCTAGTCCAGCATTTTGGCACACAGAAAAAGTAAGTTTATTTTCTATCCTCCGGCGTGTCTCTTTTACCGAAGTATGCTCCCAAAACTAACATGACGGCGTTGAAATACATCTCGGCCGGGACCAAGCCGGTAAACAATCCTACGGTTGCTCCCAGCGTGAGAATCACCACTGCGATACTCCGGGTTGATTTAGTCCATCCAAATAATTTATCCATAATCACCGCCTTCCGATTAATTTCAATTTTCTTGCTGTTTTGGTAATAAGTCTGTCCAGCTCATTGGGTTGTTCTCGGTAAGCAAAGTCCATGTACTCTGTTTCACTCATTTCCCCTCTCGCAAATTTATCTTGAAAATCGGAGGGTGAACTTCTATGGAGAATTGCTAACTCTCGCCTTCTTTTGATCTTATCCCGAAATTTTTCTAGCATTAGTTTCACCGCCTTCCGATCTTATAGAAAATTAATTTTAGCAGTTCTTTCAAAGTCAAGTCTTTGGATTGCCCCTTTAACAATTCGGCGTTGCGGGTTTTGACGGTAAGTAGATCGTCTTCCAATTTTTTAATCTTCCCGTTCAAAACCTCCACTTCTTTTGTATGCGACTCCGCAAGGGATTTTACTTGCAGAGATACCTTGGCAATCTCCTCGGTGAGTCTGCCAGTCTCCTTTTCGGCGTTTGCCACCTTAACTGCCCATTTCCCGTCAACCTTTCCAATTTGGTCGAGGAGTGATTCTCGATCCTTTTCCACCTGTAACCAGTATTTCTCCGGCTTCCCCAAAAATCCCTCTCCCAACTCAACGATCTGTTTGCTGGCCTCGATAAATTTGTAGGCCGGTAGCCAGAATTGCTGAACCTTCTCCTTGGGCCAGCCCATCGGGTAGAACCGCCACCCCTTCTTCTCCAATTCCCCAATAGGTGCATAGACTTCAAAATGTAGGTGAGGAGATGTGGTTCCGGATTTACCAACATGACCGATGAGGGCGTCGCCGTCAATCTCATTCCCGACGGCCACGATGAAGTCTTGTAGGTGGGCGTAAAACGAATACAGAACATCGGTGTCTATGCCATAAGTTTGTTTGATAAACCGTTTAAGGTTGTAACCGAGCTGATGTTTGATGACGACAATGTTTCCATAACCAACCGTGCTTTTAGACGCATGAATAACTATACCACTGGCGCAACACTTGACGGATTGTCCCAAATCCTGATTGCCATATCCGAGGTTATAATCATCTCCGGAGTGCCATACATTGTTTTTGGTATGCCACTGAAGAAAGGTAAAGCCATTCCAGTTCGGCCAGTCGCCAGTAAACATTGTTGGGTGAACCCATTTGTCGGCTAACTTCATATTAATTTATCTTTTTTATCAGACCCCTGCCAAAATCCCATAGGAAATTAACCACCAACATCATAACAGCGCCAAGGACGGTAATTTTCCCAGTCAGATTCGCCTGAAAGTCCTCAATAACATTAACTCGTTTCTCGACCTCAACAAACCTTTTATCAACTTTATCTTCAAGGCGATTACAGATTTTTTGTATTTCAAGTAGGATATCGTAACTTGTGATTTTTGACATATTATTGCTCCCGCCTAAACTCTCGCATTAGTTGCTTACTGACTATTTTCTCTTTTAATAACATTTTAGTCAACCCCTTAAATTTTTCTTCATCTATCCGCCCTCTGATATTCTTTAATAACTCTTTTTTCTGGTCATTGGAAGTAGCAGACAGAAGAGCATTGACATTGGGATCATCCTCTCCACGAAGAACCGCAAAGCGGAACTTCTTGGCAGTATTGGTGGCTTTTGCTTTCTCCTCGGCCTTATAAGGTGGCTTGCCCACAATTTCCCTGACTACCTCCCGTTCAATTTCTCTGCGGCGCAACATTCCTTGCCCCCCTTCTCGATATTTCTTAACCGCCTCGTTGATTACTTTTCTCTCGTCCAAGCGCCGTCCAGCTTCTTTTCCGGCTTCTTTCTCGGTAACTTTCCTCAATTCTTCAGTCTGACCATAAGTAGATACTTTCACCCACCGCCCAAAGATATTGGACATCCCCGGCACGCTTAAAAACTTTTCAAGCTCGGTGATATTCCCTTTGGGTGTGTAGGATGGCATAATAATAGATAATCCCTGATTTTTAACTAACCAATCCAGAAAGACCGGGAAAGAATATTTGGGTCCCGCCTTAAACTCCTGATCCGGTATCACATATCTTCCCCGGAATTGGTCATAGGGGTTCCGGCCGGATAAATATGTAAGCACGGCATTGGCGCCGGTCCAAGACGGGGCAAGATTTGGTGTTTGCCCAGCTCCAAAATCTATCACTTGGAATAAATCTCTTAAATCCTTTTGGGGATTGGCCGCGAAACCCAATAGCTTCCAGAACATCCCCCCGAAGAATCGGCCAGTCTCATCCGTGGGAACACGGCTATAAATTGTCTTGCCATTTTCATCTACCCCGATAGGAATAATTATGTAATTAGTTTTGTCGTACTCGCTTATATCGGCCATGCGTTCCTTTAGCCAATCTCCAAAAAGTCCGTACACCATTGCCGCCATCAGTGCCTTGGGGATAAGATTAGCCATGATTGTTTTCCACCAGAAAGCGCTACGAGACTTGGGATTAAGCGCCACCCGCAGATCGGTTTTCATTCCCTCTTTGTAGGCATTTGAGAAAAGAAAGAGATTGTTAGTAACCGGAGTCAGCGTCCCCCCCACCCGGAAGTCCGGCGAACCCACTGCGGTTCTGATGAAATAGGCAAGCTCTTTTTCCGGCAGTCTACCCTTGAGGTCAATGTAGCCGGCAATCTTGGGAAGCGACTCTATAAAGTTTCCTATTTGTGACAGACCTTCAAAACCGGTATAAATCGGAGTCAAGATTTTGCGCTTCTTTGTTTTCTCCAAAATCCCCACCCCTTGGAGTACCCGTTTAATCTGTTCTTCCTCAACATTTTCCCCGTCTATAAATACGGCATTGTAAGACAAGCCGAGTATCTTGGAGTTTTCCATTGCCTTAACAAGCTCATCCGGCTTGCCAAGTACCCGACGTAGCGCATGGGGAGCCGCTTGCCCGTACCGTTGTAAAGCCCGCAGAATTGTCATGTCGGGTATGTTCTTCCAGAATCTCATGAAGTCTCGAACGATATTGAAAGTCTGAAAGCCAAGATTAATCGTCGTAAATATCGGCCGGTAAAATTGGCTTCCGGTAAACATCCGAGAAAGTCTGGCCGCCAGCATGATTGAGCGTGAGCTGGTGCGATTGAATACATCGGCAACCTCTTTGGGAAGATAATATCCCTCCACCTTGCCGTTTCTGATGATGATTACTTTCCCAAGTGTCGGATCGGAGGGATCAATGACACTTTGGAATTTGCCGGTAAAAACAGTCTTGGCCGGTTTCACTTCATCTTTGAAGAACTCCCTTTGGAAGTCTATCCCGATTGTTTTGGCGTTGTTATACTCTATCGCCCTAAAAGTAGAAATGGCCTTCATTATCGTTGAAGTTGCCGGGTTAGCTATATCTTTGAGGGTTCCCTTTTGCTTATGAATACTGGGAGAAACATAGGTATCCAAATAATCAACCACCTGAAATGTGGCATAGGCAGGGTTAGCTTTCATCTGCTCAATCATTTGCGGGGTGTAGTATCCATTTTTCTCGGCGAACGCCACCAGCGCCTCTACACCGGACCGGAATAGGGTTTTGGCTTCTTGGATTGCTTTCCACTCGCCGGGGTCCGTATGTTTCTCTAGCTGATCCAATTGCCACTTGGAGGTATTTTTATCAAATCCGCCCGGATTAGCCAGATCGCCTCGTTCGTAGATTGCCCGTTCCAGTTGGAGAATCTTGCCCACGGTATTCCAGCCCTCGCCCACCTCCGCCGCCTTCTGATATGCTGGCTGAAAATTATCCAGTACGAAATTCTTGATAGGCCCATCCAAATAATTCAATCCCGCAAACTCAAACTCCGGGTTCAATCTGTCCTCGATATTGTTTCCTTCTTTGGCCGCTTGCCGGACCCGCCGGTTCAATTCAAAATTCCTATCATCAAAAAGGGTGCGGAGTGCATGAAACACATTAGTTTTTAACTTCTGTTTTTCAATAGTCTTGGCGACCCATGTTTTCTCTCCCGATTCAAACGACCGATTCATTTCTTCGTTGCGGGCTTTGAACAATTCATCGTCTCCGGCATTGAGCAAATCCCACGTCTTGTTAAATTCTTCTCTGACTTCCGGTTTCTCTTTAAGGTAAGCAAAAAATTCCTTAAAGAAAGTTGGTGCTTTCTCTTTGAGGAGCGCCGGGTCATTAAATAGGGTACTCATCGCATCAGCGTACAGTTCCCGTGAGGAGTAACGGAAGCTGGTAAAAGCGGGATTCGCCAGTTCGTCAAACGGCTTCCATGCTTGGGATAAATCTTTGAGTTCCATTCGTATATCAACATTATCTATTTCCCTCTCTCCAAACTTTCCCTTGAGGAATTTGTTAAGATTGGCTATCCGGCCGAGGATATTACCGTGAGCCAATGTCTTGTCTGGTAGATAGTCGGCCAAATGTCCAATCTCATGCGCAAACACTTTGGCCGCCAGCTTGGGGTCTTTGAATATGTCCGGGTGAAGTTTAATAACGCCCTTTCCGACCTCGTAGAATCTGCCTAATGCCCGCCGGAAACGCTTGAGTGCCGGTGTTTGCCCTGTAAGACTTCTGGCTATCCGCAGAAGCTCCGGGAACTCTACTACTCTGATGTTTTCGACTGTCTTTTGGGCACTTTCAATATCGGCATACCCGCCAATGTCGGCGGCGCCACCCGGAACCCGGTAGTCGGTGGCTCTGACTTTCTCTTGCCCCCGGCGCTTGACGAAGAAAGAGGCGTTTTCCATAGCGAGGGGTCTAATAAGCAGGGGATAATTGTTCGGCTTGGCTACAAATGTATCTGCTTTCTTTTCCGCCTCTTTGAATTTGACTTCATACTTTTTGTTTATCTCGCTTGCCACTTTTTCCTGCGCGATGACTTCCGCTTCCAAATTCTTAAATTTTGTTTCCAACCCGGCAACATCAATTCCCCGTTTTTGAAAGTCATTTCTGATTGCCGTAACTTTCCCCCTTGCTATGGCAAGATATTTTCTGCGACGGGTTATATCCTCCGGCGGTATATCTTCATCTTTTAATGCGTCTGCCAATCCTTCTTCTCGGTTTGTTACTTCTTCCTCTACCTCTTTTAGCTTAGTAATCCGCCGCTCCGCAAATGACTTTTCCACTTTTAGCTGTATCAATTTTTGGCTGGCTTCCGCCATTTCAAAAGTTTTCTCTGCCGAAACCCGAAGGACCGGATCGGTGATTAAGTCTAACTTCATATTCTCAAAATCTAAATCGCCAACCTCTATCTCTCTGCCTTTATAACTCCACAAGTTTTTTATCCGCTTCTCTTTAGTTTCAAGTTTCTGGAATATAAAGCTATCTACCGAATTTTCTATAAGCGGATAGTGAATGCGGACATTAGCGTAGTCATTTCCTTGCCGGTGTATCCTTCCCTCTACCTGAAGCATATCCGACGGGTTCCACGGCAAGTGCAAATGATACAGGTCTGTTGATCGTTCCTGTAAATTCATACCTACCATAATTGCCTCGCTTCCCATTAACACCTTTATTTCCCCGGCGTTAAACTTCTCCCGTACAGAATCTTTGGCATCCATCGTCATACCACCAATAATCTCCCCAATCTGGCCGGGCTTAAATCCTTTTTCTTTTATCAGGTATTCACGGATAAGATGAAATTGAGAAATGCCACGGGGCATATATAGAACCTGACCGACTTCTTTATTGTCTTTATGTACCTGTGCTATCGCCTCTACCGCGTACTTAATCTTGGGTGAATTTTCTACGAACTCTTTATAAGTAGGCGAATGTTCGTTGTATCGTGATAAATATGGAGAAAGCGTGATATTTTGTAATTCTCCAATGGCCTTAAGTTGTCCGGCGGTTTTATCGGCAAATAACGATTGCGCTTTTTTGATGTAATCAACCTGAAGTTGAGTTGGAGATAAAATAATTGTCCGTTTTATTCTTCCCGGCCGGTCTATTCCCGCTTCTTCTCCGGTGCGGAAGTCTATAAACTCGGTAACGATCTTTTGGAGTTCTTGTAAGTTTTGAAAGTTCTCAATAACGTCCCCCTCTTTAACACTCTGGTCTGCCTTTACCACAAACTTGGGTTTTAGTTGCATATATAAACTCATAAAATCATTGACGTTTTTTAGGCCCAAATTCTCCAACCGCTTCTTGGCCATGAGTGAAATAATGGAATATATCTCAAGCGGAGAATTGGTAAATGGCGTAGCTGTCAGTAAAAATGCATTCCGGTTATTGTTGTTTTTTAGAACATACCGGGCCATCAGGTACGCCTTGATAGCTCTGGCGGAACTTGAACCGCTGACGTTTCTAAATTCATTGCCTCGTCCTTTTTCTAGTTTCGCACCGGCAAATATGTTTTTGAAGAAATGCGCCTCATCAAATGTAACGTGGTCAAATCCCAAGTCCTCGAAGAATCTCTGGTCGGTGGTTCCCTTGATAGCCCTGCCGATCTGCTTCTCTACGTCTGCCTCTTGTTTTGCTTCGGCTCGCTTGGTATTGTTCATTCCCAACATAACATCTTTGAGGTCCTTGGTAAGCTCATCGTAGGTTTCCTGACGGAATCCAAGTTTAACCAATCCGTCAATAGTCATTAGTGAAATTGTGCCATCGCCTATTTCCAGAGTTTTGAGATCGCCCCGGAATCCCCCGCCTAAATTCATGAGCGAATTTATCTTTACATCCGGTATAATTTCAGATGATTCATTGATCCAATTTTTATATACGCCATTAGGAACAACAACCAGTGGTCGCTTGGCCCATCCCCGTTTTAATACTTCGTTAACTGCGATAATTCCCGTCATTGTCTTTCCAACGCCTACGTCCCACGCAAGAAGCCCGACTCCTTTTGTCGCCAAAAACGCCACGCCCTCCCTTTGGATCGCTTTGACCTCTAATGGATGCCGTCCGGGTTCCTTTTTGGGATTAAAGGTTGCGTTAACTTCTGATAGAATCGGTACTTGCCGGTAGTCCGGCCGGAAATATGAGTTGAAATTACGGTTATATCCCTTTTCAATATGTTTTTTCTGCTCGTCATTCAGTGCATCTTGGATAAATCGCTTAAATAAATCATTGCCCACTTCGCGTCTACGTTTTCTGACTTCAACGTTTTGGGCTTTATCGCCAGTATTAACGACCCTTCCATTGATATACCCTATGACTTCCCATGAATTTGAAGAACCAAATGCGTCGTAAGGTAGATCGCCAAGGAAAGTATCGAACAATTCCATGATATTCTCTTTCTTCCCCTCTCCTATCGGAACAGTGATGTCTTTGACAAAATCAGCTATCGGTTGAAGCGTGATAGTGTCAAGAGTTTGTGGTGTTGGCAGAACCTTTTGAAGTTCGACTTTTTGTACTTCGTATTGCTTTGGACTGATTTTACTTCTGAATAATTCAAGATTGTCCAACTTCTCGTAGATATTCCCTTGATAGTACAAGATGTTTGGATAATACTTGGGTGTATTGTCTTCAAAAGAGATGGCAATTTCATTATTAACAAAAGTCTTGGGATCAAAGATTGCGGTGGCATTATCGTTAAGCTCTCCGGTAACCGTTACCGATCTCCATAATGCCAGATCCCCCTCGGACGAATCGTTTAGTTTAATCCTCGTATCCTTCTTTTTCGGTTCAATGATTGCCCTCTCGTTTATCTTCCTCGATTCTGCGGTCTGTGGGATCCGCTTGGTCGGTGGTGGCTCTGTAGATTTGGTGGCTTCTACCGACTGGTCAATTTCTTTCTTTTGGGATTTTCCGTTCTCTACGATTTCCGCTTCTTGAATTGTATCGGAAATTTCCCTTGGCGCTGAATTAGTTTTCCTGATAGCTTGTTCAAGAGTTCCCCTGACTTCATCGGCGCCATAATTACCGGTGCCTTTTGATATTTCTCCGAGTATTTTATCTGGATGTAAATTAAAATATGTATCTGTTGCCAGTGCTTGCAATCTATTTCTATAGTCAGCTCCCTCCTCCCTCGGACTTTTTCTGAAAAATACAATATCCGTCCCGATGGTGGTAGTTCCGAATACTCCGTTTGGAAGTCTGTAGGCGTCCACTAATTCTCCCAGTTTGGCTATCTCGCTTTTTGCATAATTTGTATCGCTTCGCAAGAATCCAGATGGAACAACATACGCCATCACCCCATCTTTTTTAAGAATATCCAACCCCCGCTTCATAAAGTATTCTTCGTATTTGATGATTTTTGGTTCCTCTCCCAAACCAAGATACTTCCCTCGATGTTCTCCGTAGGGAGGATTGCCTATAACTAAATCGTAAAACGATACAGCCCCACTAATTTTATTTCCCCTTAAATCAACAAACATACTTTCAAACGGACGATTACTGACAAATGTTTTTGGGTAAAGGATATAAGCGATAGTAGAGGCGGTTTTGTTTATCTCGCGGGCATCAACTCTTTTTATGTTTTCTGCACCCTCAAGGAAGTTGCCTATTCCGGCGCTGGGTTCTAACATCAAGTCAATCTTGGGCTTTAATTCCTCAATCTTCTTCCATATAAAGTCCACAATCGGCTTGGGTGTGTAGTATTCGTCCAGAAGCCCGCGCCCCTCGGCCCCTGCTTTCTCTAGACCACCGGCACCAGTATATTGACGTAAAAGTGATTTTTCTTCTTCGGAGTATTCCCCTGTTCCCTTCTCTGCCACTAACAACTCTACCTGTTCGTTAATATCGGCTTGTTGGGCTTTTGAGGGAATGACCGGCTTAGTATTCTCAACCGTTTTCCGCTTCCACTTATTGACAAATGCTTCCTCTAATTTACCGGATTCTTCATCAAGTTCGCGAATTTGTTTCCTTAAATCCTGTTGATCCTCTACCTTGGTTATTTTCTTTAGTTCGTCCCGAAGTTTCTGAACCTTATTAAATCGTTTCGATTCTGCTTCGGCATGATTGTCTATCCAGTCTTGTTCCGCTTCTTGCTGAATTTCCTCCGGTAGTTCATCCTGAATTTCCTCTAGCCGTGTTCTAGATCGCTCTCCAGCGCCAAGATCGCCGCCCGGACGCTCCCCTCGTGCCACTTCTCCGCGATTGACTTCAACTGCCTTTCCAACTCCGGCTTGTTTGCTTTCGCCTTGCGGTACAATATCGGCTGGTTGCCGGGATACACTAACTCCCCCAATACCTTGATCGGCTTTTCGTTTTTCTGCATTTGCTTTTATTGTAGCACTAAATTGATCTGACAAGTGTATTGGCATTACCACACCTGCGATTTTGTTATTTCTAAATAATGCTACTGGTTTCTTTGACTCACTGGCATGAAGTTCATAACCCTGTTTACCAAGCCACTTCCAACCCTCGGCATTCAAAGAAAGATATTTACCGTCTTGTAGCTGGAATATGACCTGATCTTGACCTCCGCCAAATTTTGCTTCGATAAAATCAACAGGTTCTCCAAGTTTCTGTGATCCTTCTAGGGTTTTCGGTATTAGGTTCTCGATTTGCTCTTGTGTAGGTTCTTTTGGTGACGAACCTGTCCTCTTTGCTATTGCTTCATTCCATTGTTTAACCTCGGATTCAGTCCGGTCGGTAACCAATAAATATCCATCGGTATATGCGTTTGGCATACCTTTTATTGCAAAGGGATGAATAGCGTTTTTCCCAAATCCTTTTATATCGGCCGGTGACTTTCTGGCGATAATCTTGGCCTGTGAAACTGCGTTTATCTCGCCAGCACGCTTGATGTCTTTGGGTTCAATCTTAACTTCTGGAAATTTTACGGCTTCCTTCTGAATACTTTTCGGTCTTTGATCCTCTGGAACCGAAGCTAACGCCTCTTTTGCGGTGGCAAGTAAATCAGCTACTTCTTTATAATCCCGATCATTTGCCGCCCTTTCAATATCAGGCATATATTCGCCTATAGCCGTTAGCCACTGGTTAGGATTTTTGGCAATACGTCCAGTTTCGAAATCTTTTGCCTCAAGTTGATCAAGCTCCTCGTATGTACCGAAAATTCGTTGTAACTTATCTTGAATTTCTGTAACAGTTTTTGATTCAACCAAGTCTTTTGCGGTTATTTCTTGACTAACTAATTCTTTAGAAGGTGTTATGGGCTTCTCGACGGTGGTAGGTAGCTCTCCCTCTTTCGGAACGCCTTCTGGTGCCAGTTCCTGCCTGATTACTTCCGGTAACGGGGCTTTCGGCAACGGAACCTCGGCGGGCTTTTCCTCTACCGGCAGATCCACCACATCCGGCGCTTTCTCTCTTTGTCTATTTATTCTGGCCAGCGTAGCATCGGAAATGTTAGCCATTCCCGCAAACGCTCCTATCCCAAGCGCCTCCACCAACAGGCGTTCTCTACCTGCCGGCGTAAAGAATGGATCATCATACTTTCTTCCCTCGATTAAGGCGTTTATCGGCTCGGCTATTTCTTCTTCAAAGACTTCACCCACCAGAGAGTTGAAGTGGACCGCCCCCAATGCCTTCCTGATAGTTCCCGGCGCCGCATTTTCCAGTCCCTTCTTTGCCAGCCATCGGCTGACAAACGCTTTCTTGACAAACTTCAACGGTTCATCAACATAGTCGCCTACGCCCTCGGTTACATAATCTGTCAGGTTGGTCAGGTATCCTTTGGTAACCGCTTTCATCGGGGCATCGCCGGGTTTGAGAATATCCAGTACATCTCCTTTTAACTCTTTCTCCATATCTATCGTTGGGAGCATATAATCGGCGGTCCTTGAGGCAATAGCCGGAATTGCTATGCTTCCCGCCCCGGCCAGCTTAATAGAATTAGCCACCATTCCTGGCACAATCTTTTTGGCTAGGTCTCCCGATACTTTTTTCATCAACGCCTTTTCGGTCCCGACGACTAATCCCTTTGTTAGAGGAGCGCTTATCCCCAACGTCAGGTACATCTCAAATATAAACTTTGGCATTCCCATTAAGACAGACGCCGCCTGTTCGCCTATGCCTTTTTCCACATAAGTATTGAAGTATTTGCTTCTTAATCTCTGAAGGTGAGATACTTCCTCCGGCGTAAGTTCCTCTCCGGCCTCAAACTTTTTAGCTACCTGTATTTCCTTGCTGGTCTCGTAGATATTTTCTATATCCTTGAAGAAAGGTACAAAGGTATCTACCGGTTTTTTGGCTTCTTCCCATAATTGCTTTATAAACCCGCGTTTTGTCGGCTCGTTAGATAAGAAAGTATCATAATCTTTTATAGTTCCTTCCAATCTCTTAATCCTTCCCGATACTTCCTTAAAATCATTTGCTCTACCAGCGCCGGGGACCAAAGCCCTCATTGGTCCTACCTTGGCCCGAAGATCGGTTATCTCTTTCTCTGCGTCTGAAAGTAACTTGGCTGATTCTTCCCTTTGTTGTTGGACAAATCCCACTGCCGTAGCGTAGTTTTCATCACCCATCTTTTCTTTGGGTTTTGCTTTCTCCTCACCAAATAAGAATCCCTGAACAGACTTTTTAGCTTTTTCTACAACGGGAGCAATTTTAGGAATTACTCTTTGCAAAAGCGAGGGTTTTTTCTTTTCCGGCTCCGGCGCGGCTTTCTCAACTGTCGGGTAATATTTATCAATAAGACTTTTCTTTCTTTTTTGTTCAACATTAGCCTTTTTAGAAGGAGCTACGTTATCCTCATCAACCTTTGGATAGTATTTATCAATCAAGCTCATAATTGTTATTCCTCTAATTTTGACCGAGCTTCTTCCGGAGTCATTTCTCCTTTTGCCACTTTATACAAAAAGTTGATTTCTCGCGTATTCTCGTTAGGAGTACCGTATTTTTTGCCTTTTGCAGTATTGGAATAGGCTTTATAAATTTCGTCCAAACTCATCGTATTAGCAAATCTATTCACCAAGTCTGGAAAATTATCATTTATTGACGCAGAGTTAAATTGTTCACGCGCTGCCTTTGCGTCTGTAAGTTTTCCCTCTTTCGGTTCCGCTCTCATTCCAGTTTGAATAACATTGAATTTTCCATCACTCCCCACCACAAATGCTTGAGTTTTATCTTCACTGAAACCTAAGAGCTTATCTTTGGCGTTCATTTGCAACCCGCTGACAAACCCAATCGGCAATCCGGCTTGCGCTTCTAGTTTGCTAATCATAACTTTTTGGTCTCCGCCCATAGACGAGTAGTCAAGATTACCACTCTGAATAGAGTTTACATATAGCTGTAAATTGGCTTGAGCATTAACTCTTTGCCGTTGCTGTTCATCCAATTGATCCTTTTTTATGCCTCGCACCAGTTCAATCATCTTGATACTCTGGTCAAACTCTGAATCATATTTTGCTACTGCATCGCCATAATCAAGTCCCAAATCTTGTATATTTTGGTTGATGACGGCATATTTCATCTGCAATTCGTCTACCACTCTGGATTTTTGGCGTTGGATAAAATCAAGATTCTCTCTTTCCTGTCGTTCAATCTCCGATACCCGGCCGGAAATAACCCCTAAAGGAACCGGCTTGCCCTGTTCTGCTTTTGTCCGTAATCGCAAAGTAGCGATAGCCGTTTGTTCCTGGGCTTTCAAATCAACCAAGCTAGATTCCAAATCGGCTACTTTCAAATCTGTCCTTTGTTTTATCCTCTCGTCTGCCCGGCTGATCACTGCCGGACGCTGACCGGCGGAAAGTTTAAGCTCGCCTTGGACCTGCTCAAAAGTCGGTAATCCGCCACTTGTCCTGCCGCCGCCGCTTTGGGCTTTTAATCTCGGTTCAACTACACCAGACCAATAATTATCATCCCAATTTCCGGTAGACGGGTTCACGGCATACGCTTTGCCGGTATCCGGGTTTATGTCTCCTTTTTCCGGCATTCTTATAGCCGGAGCGTTTTGGTTGCTAAAAACCGTATTCTGAAAGCTATTAAGATAATTGGTAACATCTTCCGGAGAATTTAATTGTGAAGCCGGTTGGGTAGGCGAAGTTATAATCGGAGCCGGATCCGGGAAATCTCTTTTAAGTTGTGGTTCAACAACAGTAGCCCAATAGTTATCATCCGACTGGCCGGTGGCTGGATTTTCTCCGTATTGTCTCCCCGTTGATGGATTAATATCAAATTTTCCTGGCACGGTCTTATATTACCACTTTTTGAGATGGCATATTTCTGGTTTCTTCAATTATTTGCGCGATAAAGTCCTTATCTTTCTTGAAATTCACCCCGCTTTTTTTGATTCTTTGGATCGCCAATAATAGTTTTTCTTTACTGAAATCCCTGAAATAATCCTGATAATGCTTTTCAATGACCTGTTTTGGAGTCAAGTCTTTAACCCCCTCTTCTTTATCAGGTATATTGATGATTCCGGGTGATTTATCAATCATACTGCCCTCGGTGAAATAATTAAAGCGTC
>ERZ1292623.2457-Hain-H51-01um-R1-2457-length-16581-cov-9_pt1 | contig 16581 bp, 14 predicted proteins | sample MGYA00564398_ERZ1292623 | MGnify/ENA primary metagenome ERZ1292623 (study PRJEB36523, sample SAMEA6512633) | groundwater metagenome | collected 2019-01-07 | study: AquaDiva: Metagenomics assemblies of 32 groundwater samples | reverse complement strand
GAAGTTATAACGCTGTTAAAGGAAACGACGGGGCTTTTAAAAGAGCAATTAACTAAAAAGGACGAGCAGATTAAAGATTTAGGCGGGAAAATAGACCAGCTTATTGAGCGAGACCGAGAGACAAACATTTTAATAGGGCAATTACAGAGTAAGGTTTTAATGCTGGAAAAGCCAAGAGAGCCTATTAACGGCGACGCAGAGGAGACAGGACAGGCGAGACAGGACACGGCAGACCAGACGGGGCAGGACGAGCCGAAGCCAGAGAAAGCGGGCTTTTGGAAGCGATTATTTAAAGGCGAGCTATGAAATGCAACCATACCAAAGAAAACGGGGAGACTTGCGAAGCATACGCCGTTAGAGACAGCGAGTTTTGTTATTTTCACAACCCAGACATAGACGACGAGGAGAAAAGGGAAGCACAAAGCAACGGGGGCAAGACAAAGGCATTAACGCTTAAAGAGCCTTTACCCGAGTTAGCTTTAACCACGCCAGACCACGCTGTTTTACTTATTGCCGATACCATTAGCCGAGTAAGGGCGGGGACGCTGGATATACGCACGGCGAATTGTTTAGGCTTTTTGAGCGACAAGCTATTAAAGGCTTTTGAAGTGAGCCAATTAAACGGGCGAGTGGAAATTATAGAGCAGGTTATACAAAGGAAAACCAAGTATTAAAACACTATGAGAAAAAACATAACGGCATTACTACAAAAAGGGGACATTAAACCAAAAGAGCGAGTTTTGCTTTTAGTGGCTAACCAAGTAAGCGAGGAGAGGGACGGCAAAAGTATTTTAACCGAAGCCGACAAACACGCTTTAAGCGAGGGCTGGACACCGAAAGACAATAACGAAGTGAGAGAATACAACCGCTTTAATGAGGGCTGGAAAAATGCCGTATTTGCGGAGCTGGACGCACAGACAACTTATTTACAGGCGACAAACAGCTTTTTACGAGCGAGCCGATATATAGGTTATACAATACAGAAAAACCGACACGACTTAAAAGACAAAACAATTAAAAGCAGATTCGCCGACAAAGCCATAGAGGGTATTTTAAAAAAAGAGGACGAGGCAGAGGCTTTAAACCTTGTTTTAGGCTATTTAGGGCTTGAGCTTGATTATACTATTTACCTTTATGCTTTTGAGTTAGCGGGCGAGCAATTACAAAAGGATTTATTAGCCTTATATCCCGACGTAAAAACCGAGCGAGGATATTTAGACCAAGAGGAGATTATAGCTAACTTGTTTAACGGCAAAGACAAGTTAAGCCAGACCGATAAAGAAAAGTTAGCCGAGCTTGTAGCGGACAAGTGTTTTATAAAATATGCGAGAGAGTGGAGATTTGACGGCTATTTTGCAGACTTGCCTTTATTTGAATTGTTAGGCAAGTGGGCTTTTTATTACAAGGAAATGCCAAAGAAGCCAGAGGATTTACTTAAACATTTAGAAAAAGAAAAATACGCAGACGAGAGCGAGGAAGTAGCGGACTTGTTTAATTCTATTAAAAAAGCATTAACGCCAAGATTAACCGCCTATGCAGAAAAGCACAACACAACCATAAGAGAATTATTAAAAGAGACGATTATAAAATGGCTTGATGACGGCTTATTTACCAAAGACTTTACACCGCTTTATTTAAGCGATGACAAGGCGACAATTAACGAGCGAGACACCAAGCTAACGCATAAGGAAGTATTTAAAAAATGGCTTGATGTTAAAGCCAAAGCGACCGAGACAATACAGGGACTTATAGACAAAGGCGAATTAAAAACAGCCAAGCGGACGAGGGAGTTTAAAAACATTTTTAAACTTATAAGCAAAGAATTAGACAAGGACAGGGCAGACAGGACACTACAAGAAAACATAAGGAAACACCCGCTTTATAATATAAAAAACCTTGATATAAACGCCGTCATTGTAGAGGAGACGGGACAGGACGAAATAATAACCGAGACCAAAACAATTATAACGGGCGAGAGCCTTTATAACCTTAAGGGCGATTACCAGTTTATTAAAGACTTAAGAGAGCAGGCAGAGGACTTTAAACTTTTAGGGGCTTTAGTTTTGTTTTTAAGAGAGTGTAGTTTTGTTAAAGATTACAGCACGCTTTTAGCTTTTGAGATTTTATTTAAAGAGTTATCAAAGACTTTTGAGACCGACTTAACCTATTCTATCAAAAAATGGATAAGCAATTTTAGAGGGGATTTAGAACTTGTGAGGCTGGAGTTTTTAATGTTAGCCGACGACATAATGGAAGCCAACTATAAAAGCAACCGAGTTTATTACTTAAGCGAGAGCTATATAGAGGATTTAATGGCTATGCCTTTTGACCCCGCCGAAGTTAAGCCAGATATGGACGGCAAGATTAAGATTTATGCGGGCAAGATAAAAGATATTTTGCAGGACGATTTTAAAAACCCTTTTGACTATGAAAAATAAAGACGGGGCAGAGACAAAGTTTTATTTAGCGGACAACGCAATAAAACAACAGAGCCTTTTTAACAATGCCATAGACACCGAGCGGGCTTTTGGTATGAGCCGAGAGTTTAGCGATAACCTTAAAAGACTAACAGACGAGATAACGCTAAAGCAGGCAAAGGAAAGTTTTAAATACGGGGGCAAAACCTTTAAAGGGAAAAAGGGGGATTTAGCCTTGCGAGTGATAGACGACAGACAAGAGATACAGACCGCCGAGCAGTTTTACAACGCACTAGCGAGAATTAAGAGCGGGAAAGTTTTGCAAACGCTTTTAGCCCTATGGCATTACGGCAACAAGCAGGGCAGTTTTCTTTTTAGCGGTACACGATTAAGCAAAGTTATGCAGACGATTTTAAAGACAAAGGACGGCTATTTTACACAACCACAGAAAAGAGATTTTACCGAAGCCATACAGCGATTACGGGATTTTGAGATTTATTTAGACCAGACCATTACCGACACCGACGACAAAGGTAGAAAACAAAAAGTAGTTAAACGAGACTTTTATAAACTGATTGATTTAATAGGGGCAACCTATGCCACCCGCAAGCAGGATTTAATAGACCCCGAGACGGGCAAGGTTATATTTAAAAAAGGAGATGCAGACGAGAGCGTTATCATAAAACTTTACGGGGAGTTATTGCCACGATTTAACAAAGGCATTATGCGAGGCAGATTATACAGCAGGGGGCTTTTGGAGCTGGACGCAAACAAAGACGAGCGGGCTATTTTGTTGGGCTTTAAACTTTTAACGAGATTTGACCAATTACGGCAAGGGCATAAAGGGAAAGATAACATTAGCGACGAGAAACTTTTTATAAGGACAGACCGCAAAACTTTAATTGAGTGGGCGGATTATGAAAAGAGCGACGGAGAGGATAGGTGGACGGCTAGCCAGTATCTTAAAAAGACATTAGACAAGCTAATAGAGATAAAGTGCTTGCGAGATTACCAGCCGAGAGAGATAACGACCGACGACGATTTAAAAATTACTTTATACCCTAGTCAGTTAGCTTTAAAACCACCAAACGGGAGCGATAGCCTTAAACTTGAAACACCAAAGACAGACCAGACGGGACAGGGCAGGACAGGGTAGTTTTTAGTAGTCAGTGATAGGCGGATTAGTAGTCAGTGATAGGCGGATTAGTAGTCAGTGATAGGCGGATTAGTAGTCAGTGATAGGCGCAGGTGATGGAAAAAGGGCTTTAATAAAGGGGAAAAACACGATTTTAAAAATTGTAAACATATTAAACATATTAAACATATTAGCGGGTAGGCGGGGATTGCTACCGCACCCCGCCACCCCATAACTTGCTTAACCCCTAGAGGATTAAAGAAATGAAAGACACAGATAAAAACATAAACCTAAACCGCCTTAAAGAGGCTATAAAAATAGCCGAGTTAGCTAAGATGTTAGGGCTTGAGATTAGAGGCAGGCAAGCACGGTGTTATAAGGCGACAGCACACAAGCACGGAGACCGCAATTTTTCTTTGGGGCTTGATACGCAACGCAACCGCTATAAATGCTTTGCTTGCGGAGAGCAGGGGAGTGTCATTGACCTTTACAAGGCTGTTAAGGGCGTAGAATTGAGCCAAGCGATTAGAGACCTTGCGGATATGGCGGGGCTAACGCCGAGAGAGGCTTTGAATACGTCCACGACGCATAAAAGGACGTATAGCGAGCCACCAGCACTCGCAAGAGAGCCAGTAGGGACATACAGCGACATATACGAGGAGTTAATGCTTGTTTGTGGGGGATTAGACAAAGAGAGCAAGGCATATTTAGCGGGGGCGACCAGAGGGCTAACAGATGATACACTACACCGCTTCTTATTGTTTAGCGTCAGCAACTACCAAAAGGCAGACCAACACCTTAAAGCAAAGTATAGTAAAGACGAATTACAGAGAGCGGGGGTTATAGGCGACAAAGGCAATTTAATTTTTTATAAGCACAAAATTATAATACCCTTTTTGAGCGAGGGGCGAGTAGTGTTTTTGCAGGGTAGGAGACTAGACCAAGAGCAACCGAGATACCTACACCTTAAAAGACCCGTCCCGCTTTTTAATACAGACGCATTAACAGAGCTTGAGCGGGGAGACAAGATTTATATTTGCGAGGGAGTGTTTGACGCTATGATGTTAGAGCAACACGGCTACAAGGCTGTAGCGATTTTAGGGGTAAATAATTTTAAAGCCGAGACGACAGAATTATTTAAAGGGCTTGATGTAGTTTTGTGCTTAGACAATGACGAAGCGGGGGAGCGGGCGAAAGACGAAGTAGCTAAAATGTTTTTGCTTAAAGGGCAAGCAGTAAAGAGTAAGCAACTACCCGACGGCGTTAAAGACATAAGCGAGTATTTTATGAAGCTATGAAAACATACAAAGTGAGAATTAAAGGCAACGGCAGGGGAGAGACCATAAAAGCCAAAAGCGAGTTAGAGGCGAGAGTTAAGTTTTGCGAAAAAAACAATTTAAACTACCGACACCTTGCGGGTAAGTTAGAGATAAGACAGGATATTAAAAGAATAAAAACAACATAACATTATGAGCAATAAAGATTTTGACAATTTAGAGGAGCGAGCGGTAGAAGTGGCGGGCATAGAGAAACCAAAGCGAGCCAGCGAGTACATAGAGCCGTATGTTAAAACACTAGGCGATGGCACGCTTGAGTATTTAGGGGTAAGGACGGGGTTAGCATTATTAGATAAAAAGACTTTAGGACTAGACGGCTTAATAGTGTTAGGCGGAATAGCGGGGCAAGGCAAAACGAGTTTAGCTTTACAACTTGCATACGGGGCTTGTGAGTTAGGCACGCCGACGATATTTTACAGCCTTGAAATGCCAAGGCGAGCTATCTTTACTAAGATACTAAACCGATTAGCGAAAGTTAAATACACCGACATTTTACTTAAAGGCAGACAGTATTTAGATGAAACAAAGCAGGACAAAAACCTTTTAGGCGAGAGCGTGGATTTTTATAAACTACTAACCAAAGAGCAGGCAAACAACTTAAAAGAAGCCAAAGCCAAACTAACCAAAACCAGCGACAAGTTTTATTTAAGAAGCCGAGAGAGCAAAGAGGCGGACATTACTTTTGAGAGTGTAGAGCGAGAAATTAACTTGATAAAAGCCGAGCATAGCAACGCCGACAAAGTGTTAGTAGTGATAGACCATTTGCAAGTGTTTGACGCAGGAGAATATAAAGACCAGATAGATAAAGAGGGCAAGCTAATAACGGGCTTTAAGGGCATAAGCGAGCGGACGGGAGCGACGGTAGTTTTAATTAGCCAAAAGAATAAAGCTGGATTTACCAGTAAGGGCTTGCAGACGATTAAAGGGAGCGTAGATATAGTTTATTTAGCCGACGTAGTTATGTTTTTAGAGGGAGAAAAAGAAAAGGACGAGGAGCTGGACAATGTTATAGCAGATTTTGGTGGGCAACCATTAAAGAAAATTGATTTAGTGATAGATAAAAACCGCTACAACGCACCAAGCAAGATTAAGTTAGATTTTAACGGAGAGTATGGCAGTTTTACAGAGCGGACAGATTAACAGGCGAGACAGACCAGACGGGACGGGTAGGGGTGTAGGTTATGCACTTTACAGTCTTTCGTTAGAGTAGTATACTTGAAGTAGTAAGTAGGGTATGTTATACTAACTATATGGACAAAAATAAATTAGTTTTGCCTGTTAGCATTTTATTAGGTTGTATCGTTTTAGGGGGCTTTTATTACGCCAGCCAAGTAAGCAAGCAAAAGTCTATTGAAAATCAACAGCAAATTAAAATAGACCAAGACAGGAAAGCGGAAACGATTAGACAGTTTAGCTTAACTGTTTGTTTAGATACAGCAAGTACTAATTATAGGGCGTTAATTGCGGTTAATAGTAATGCAGACGGCACTTATAAAAGTCTATCTGCTCAAAAGTATGTAGAGGATAAGTATACCAACGAGAGAGACGACTGCTATAAACAATATAAATAATCTTATTATATGGCAAAACAAAAACAGCTAACCACAGTAAGTGACGGGCAGGCTTTAACCCTTAGCGACCCGCAAGCAAAAGCCGAGAGAGTTTTTGACTTGTTAGATGTTAGCGAGGCGACGAGGCAGGATTATAAATACCGCATAGGCTTGTTTTTAGCCTTTACCAGCGAGCGGGGATTTAACCGCAACAGCTTTTTAGAGTTTAAGCGGGCATTAGCAGAGCGGACAGACCTAGCCGTTAGCACTAAAAACAAGTATTTAGCGACAGCGAAGATATTTTTAAAGGAAGCTAACAGGCAAGGGGCATTACCCGCAGACATTACGCAAAACATAAAGACCTTTAGCCAGAATAAGAAGCACAAACGGGACGGGCTTAATGACGAGGAGATTAAGAAGCTAACCGACGCTATGCAGGTATTGCCCGAGACCCCAACAAACGCAAGGCTTAAAGCGATATTGAGCCTGTTGGTGTTTCAAGGGCTACGACAGGTGGAGATTATACGGCTTGATGTTAAGGATTTAGATTTTATGAGCAAGACGGCGTTTATACAAGGTAAGGGGCAGGACGACAAAGAGCCTATTAACCTACACCCCGAGGCTATTAGAGCTTTACAGAGCTATTTAAAGGGCAACAGGATAGCGGATGGGGCTTTATTTACCAGCCAGAGCAATAACAGCAGAAACAAACGGCTAACGACCCGAGCTATACGAGATATTGCCAAAGAGACTTTAAACGCTTTAGGAATTGAAAAAACAACGCACGGGTTTAGGCACTACTTTACGACAAAGTTAATTGAGACTTATAAAGGCGATTTGTTGGAAGTAGCACAATATACCAGACATAAGAGCCTAGAAATGCTACAAGTCTATAATGATAACATTAACCGAAAAGCCGACTTGCCGAGATTTTATGGAGCTTTTGAGGGGGTGAGTTTTTAAATTGAAACATGGAAAATAAAAAAACAATTAGTTATCTAAACAGCATGATTTGGTATAGAGCGGTAAAAGTGTTGTATTTTATTTTTGTTATTGCTTGTTATCTTATAGCCACAGCAGGTGTTGTAGGAGCTATAGTCGCTTCGTTTATTGAGGAGGCAGAGTTTTCGGGGTGGTGGTTATTTTTAATAATACCCATTTCATTCCCCCTAGCTTGGCTTGTATCACAAATACCAAAGTGGATTTTTTACTACATTGTTTTAGGAAGTATAAAGCCAGAAAAATAGGCTCTTACTTCCGATAACTATAATTACAGGAAGTAGGATTTTGTAGAGATAAAAACAATCAAAATGCTTAAACCTAACTTTACAATTACCAACACAACATCCCGCTACTTGTCAGAAATAGCGGTAGCACGAGAAATTGTTTTACACGCACCGCTCATACCAAAGTGGGAAATTGACCTAAGGAGGCAGGCGTTAATTAACAGTACCCACGCTTCTACCAGTATAGAGGGCAACCGCTTATCACTTGAGGAAGTGAGCGACTTAATGATAGGGCGGGAAATAACCGCTACCCGAAAGGATAAGCAAGAGGTAATTAACTATTTTGAGGCACTAAAGTATTTAGACACTTTATTGAGCGAGAAAGAGATTACCGAAAAGGGCATTTTGAAACTTCACAAGATTATTACCAACAGTGTTTTAGATGACCCTGAAAATAGCGGGCAATACCGAACGCCAGCAGATGAAAAAAAGAGAGGCAGAGTAGTGGTGGCGGAGAAAGTAGCAGGGCTGATAAGGAAGATTACTTTTTTACCGCCAGAAGCAAAAGAAGTGCCACAACAGATGAAAGAGTTTATAGTTTGGCTTAACGACAAAGAGACAAGAGGACTAGACCCCGTGTTGGAAGCAGGGATTACACACTATGAGTTTGTCAGAATACACCCGTTTGTAGACGGCAACGGGCGAACGTCAAGAGCGTTGGCAAGTTTGATTTTATTGAGACGAGGTTTTGATACAAAAAGGTTTTTTGCTTTAGATGATTTTTATAATTCCGATAGACCCAGATACTATGAGGCGTTGAAAAGCGTTAGCCAAGAGACCTTGGACTTAACAGCGTGGCTTGAGTATTTTAGCGAGGGTGTAGCGGTAAGTATCAACGCAGTAAAAGATAAGGTGTTGGTGCTTACGGGTGGCAAGAAAAAAGACCAAGAAGCAGAGCAAGTGGCTTTAGATAGCAGGCAGGTTAGTGTGATGGAGTTTTTGCGAAAAGAGGGCAAGATAACCAACAAGCAAGTTAGAGAATTACTAAAAACAAGTAACAAGACCGCCTATAATTTATTACAGGATTTAATCAGACATAAGGTTATAAAAAAGGCAGGAAGTGGTAGAAATACCTACTATATTTTAGGGTAATGATTAGCAGTGTTTTAGGGTAATGATTAGCGTGGATAGAGCTTGGAATAAGGGGGAAACAACGGTAATGATTAAGCAAAATTAGAAGCATTTTATATAAGATTTAGCATAGCTAGCCAATTAACAAAATGCACAAAAAACTTTTATTAGTGGTAGGTATAGTGATTATAGGTGTTGCTTTTTATTGGTTTGAGCTAAAACCACGCAACGACAAACAAGAATGTTTTGTTAAGGCTACAGAAGCTAAAGAACAAGCCTTAAATGCCGACAATAACGTTGTTATGTTTGGGCTGAATATAACAAGAGCGAATTATGAAAAGATTTTTAATGATGAGTATGATAAGTGCCTAAAAGCTAAGGGTTACTAAAATATGAGAAAACGCACCATAGACGAAATACAAAAACGAGAGCTTCTAAAAATGAGCGAGCTAGCCGAGCTTAACGGCGTTAGATACAGCACGGTTAAGTTTTATAGCGAGCTAGGCTTATTGCCGTTTGAGCAACATGGCAAGAGACTAGCGAAGCACTACCCCGCTAAAGAAGCCAGCCAGAGGCTTAAAGAGATTTTACGCTTACGGGAAAAGGGACAAACGATACCAGATATTATAAACTTAATTATTAAAAAATAATTATGAGCGATTTTAATATAACGCTGTTTGAGGTTTGCGAGCTGTTAAACCGAAGTAAAAAGTCTATAAGCCGATACGTTAGGCGGGGCTTGTTGCACCCAGAGCAGATTAAGAGCCAGCAAGGGACGCTAGAGTATAGATTTAGCAAAGACGACATAGAAACTTTTAAAGCACGGGAGGCATTGAAGGCAGAGCAGACAGGACAGGACGAGACAGGGCAGAGCAGACAGGACGCACAAAATAAACAAAGTGAGGAAAATAGCGATGGCACAGAGAGGACAGACAGAACACGAGAGACGGGACACAAAGAACATATATATAGAGGAGCAACAACAGAAAACGCAAAAGACCCCGCTATTAAAGGACAGCCAGAGCAGACAGGACAAGACACGCCAGACAAGACGAGACACAACACCGCACGAGAGACAGGACAGGACGGCGAAATTATAACACTCTTAAAAGAGACGACGGGATTTTTGAAAGAGCAGTTAAAAGTTAAGGACGAGCAGATAAAAGATTTAGGCGGGAAAATAGACCAACTTATTGAGCGAGACCGAGAGACAAACATTTTATTGCGGGGCTTGCAGGATAAGATTTTAGCTTTAGAGCCACCAAAAGAAACCGCTCATATCAACGAAGAAACAACGCATATTAACGCCACCGAGCCAGAGCAGACAGGACACCACGCCAAGTCAGAGGGGAAAGCGTACACCGCCAGTGTTACAGAAAATAACAATAATAAGGAAAAACAGGGGCAACCAGAGGAGACAGGGCAGGACACAGCAGAGGAGATAGAGCATAACAAGCCAAAGCCAGACGAGGCGTAATTATTTATGAAATGTGAGTATATAAAACCAGACGGGAACGCTTGCGAAGCTAACGCCATAAAAGGGAGTGAGTTTTGCTATTTTCATAATCCCAATATAAGCGACGAGGAGAAAAGAGAAGCGCAAAGCAACGGGGGCAAGAGTAAGGCGTTGGTACTTAAAGAGCCGTTGCCAGAGATTGCCTTGACCACACCAGACCACGCTGTTTTGCTCATAGCCGATACGATTAGCCGAGTGAGAGCGGGGACTATGGACATACGCATAGCAAATTGTTTGGGCTTTTTAAGCGACAAGCTGTTAAAGGCTTTTGAGGTTAGCCAGTTAAACGGCAGAGTGGAGATTATAGAGCAGGTTATACAGAGAAAAACAAAGTATTAAAACACTATGAGAAAAAACATAACGGCATTACTACAAAAAGGGGATATAACACCAAAGGAGCGGGTGCTACTTTTAGTAGCTAACAGCGTAAGCGAGGAGCGGGACGGTAAAAGTATTTTAACCGAAGGCGACAAGCACGCTTTAAGCGGGGGCTGGACACCGAAAGACAATAACGAAGTGAGAGAATACAACCGCTTTAATGAGGGCTGGAAAAATGCCGTATTTGCGGAGCTGGACGCACAGACAACTTATTTACAGGCGACAAACAGCTTTTTACGAGCGAGCCGATATATAGGTTATACAATACAGAAAAACCGACACGACTTAAAAGACAAAACAATTAAAAGCAGATTCGCCGACAAAGCCATAGAGGGTATTTTAAAAAAAGAGGACGAGGCAGAGGCTTTAAACCTTGTTTTAGGCTATTTAGGGCTTGAGCTTGATTATACTATTTACCTTTATGCTTTTGAGTTAGCGGGCGAGCAATTACAAAAGGATTTATTAGCCTTATATCCCGACGTAAAAACCGAGCGAGGATATTTAGACCAAGAGGAGATTATAGCTAACTTGTTTAACGGCAAAGACAAGTTAAGCCAGACCGATAAAGAAAAGTTAGCCGAGCTTGTAGCGGACAAGTGTTTTATAAAATATGCGAGAGAGTGGAGATTTGACGGCTATTTTGCAGACTTGCCTTTATTTGAATTGTTAGGCAAGTGGGCTTTTTATTACAAGGAAATGCCAAAGAAGCCAGAGGATTTACTTAAACATTTAGAAAAAGAAAAATACGCAGACGAGAGCGAGGAAGTAGCGGACTTGTTTAATTCTATTAAAAAAGCATTAACGCCAAGATTAACCGCCTATGCAGAAAAGCACAACACAACCATAAGAGAATTATTAAAAGAGACGATTATAAAATGGCTTGATGACGGCTTATTTACCAAAGACTTTACACCGCTTTATTTAAGCGATGACAAGGCGACAATTAACGAGCGAGACACCAAGCTAACGCATAAGGAAGTATTTAAAAAATGGCTTGATGTTAAAGCCAAAGCGACCGAGACAATACAGGGACTTATAGACAAAGGCGAATTAAAAACAGCCAAGCGGACGAGGGAGTTTAAAAACATTTTTAAACTTATAAGCAAAGAATTAGACAAGGACAGGGCAGACAGGACACTACAAGAAAACATAAGGAAACACCCGCTTTATAATATAAAAAACCTTGATATAAACGCCGTCATTGTAGAGGAGACGGGACAGGACGAAATAATAACCGAGACCAAAACAATTATAACGGGCGAGAGCCTTTATAACCTTAAGGGCGATTACCAGTTTATTAAAGACTTAAGAGAGCAGGCAGAGGACTTTAAACTTTTAGGGGCTTTAGTTTTGTTTTTAAGAGAGTGTAGTTTTGTTAAAGATTACAGCACGCTTTTAGCTTTTGAGATTTTATTTAAAGAGTTATCAAAGACTTTTGAGACCGACTTAACCTATTCTATCAAAAAATGGATAAGCAATTTTAGAGGGGATTTAGAACTTGTGAGGCTGGAGTTTTTAATGTTAGCCGACGACATAATGGAAGCCAACTATAAAAGCAACCGAGTTTATTACTTAAGCGAGAGCTATATAGAGGATTTAATGGCTATGCCTTTTGACCCCGCCGAAGTTAAGCCAGATATGGACGGCAAGATTAAGATTTATGCGGGCAAGATAAAAGATATTTTGCAGGACGATTTTAAAAACCCTTTTGACTATGAAAAATAAAGACGGGGCAGAGACAAAGTTTTATTTAGCGGACAACGCAATAAAACAACAGAGCCTTTTTAACAATGCCATAGACACCGAGCGGGCTTTTGGTATGAGCCGAGAGTTTAGCGATAACCTTAAAAGACTAACAGACGAGATAACGCTAAAGCAGGCAAAGGAAAGTTTTAAATACGGGGGCAAAACCTTTAAAGGGAAAAAGGGGGATTTAGCCTTGCGAGTGATAGACGACAGACAAGAGATACAGACCGCCGAGCAGTTTTACAACGCACTAGCGAGAATTAAGAGCGGGAAAGTTTTGCAAACGCTTTTAGCCCTATGGCATTACGGCAACAAGCAGGGCAGTTTTCTTTTTAGCGGTACACGATTAAGCAAAGTTATGCAGACGATTTTAAAGACAAAGGACGGCTATTTTACACAACCACAGAAAAGAGATTTTACCGAAGCCATACAGCGATTACGGGATTTTGAGATTTATTTAGACCAGACCATTACCGACACCGACGACAAAGGTAGAAAACAAAAAGTAGTTAAACGAGACTTTTATAAACTGATTGATTTAATAGGGGCAACCTATGCCACCCGCAAGCAGGATTTAATAGACCCCGAGACGGGCAAGGTTATATTTAAAAAAGGAGATGCAGACGAGAGCGTTATCATAAAACTTTACGGGGAGTTATTGCCACGATTTAACAAAGGCATTATGCGAGGCAGATTATACAGCAGGGGGCTTTTGGAGCTGGACGCAAACAAAGACGAGCGGGCTATTTTGTTGGGCTTTAAACTTTTAACGAGATTTGACCAATTACGGCAAGGGCATAAAGGGAAAGATAACATTAGCGACGAGAAACTTTTTATAAGGACAGACCGCAAAACTTTAATTGAGTGGGCGGATTATGAAAAGAGCGACGGAGAGGATAGGTGGACGGCTAGCCAGTATCTTAAAAAGACATTAGACAAGCTAATAGAGATAAAGTGCTTGCGAGATTACCAGCCGAGAGAGATAACGACCGACGACGATTTAAAAATTACTTTATACCCTAGTCAGTTAGCTTTAAAACCACCAAACGGGAGCGATAGCCTTAAACTTGAAACACCAAAGACAGACCAGACGGGACAGGGCAGGACAGGGTAGTTTTTAGTAGTCAGTGATAGGCGGATTAGTAGTCAGTGATAGGCGGATTAGTAGTCAGTGATAGGCGGATTAGTAGTCAGTGATAGGCGCAGGTGATGGAAAAAGGGCTTTAATAAAGGGGAAAAACACGATTTTAAAAATTGTAAACATATTAAACATATTAAACATATTAGCGGGTAGGCGGGGATTGCTACCGCACCCCGCCACCCCATAACTTGCTTAACCCCTAGAGGATTAAAGAAATGAAAGACACAGATAAAAACATAAACCTAAACCGCCTTAAAGAGGCTATAAAAATAGCCGAGTTAGCTAAGATGTTAGGGCTTGAGATTAGAGGCAGGCAAGCACGGTGTTATAAGGCGACAGCACACAAGCACGGAGACCGCAATTTTTCTTTGGGGCTTGATACGCAACGCAACCGCTATAAATGCTTTGCTTGCGGAGAGCAGGGGAGTGTCATTGACCTTTACAAGGCTGTTAAGGGCGTAGAATTGAGCCAAGCGATTAGAGACCTTGCGGATATGGCGGGGCTAACGCCGAGAGAGGCTTTGAATACGTCCACGACGCATAAAAGGACGTATAGCGAGCCACCAGCACTCGCAAGAGAGCCAGTAGGGACATACAGCGACATATACGAGGAGTTAATGCTTGTTTGTGGGGGATTAGACAAAGAGAGCAAGGCATATTTAGCGGGGGCGACCAGAGGGCTAACAGATGATACACTACACCGCTTCTTATTGTTTAGCGTCAGCAACTACCAAAAGGCAGACCAACACCTTAAAGCAAAGTATAGTAAAGACGAATTACAGAGAGCGGGGGTTATAGGCGACAAAGGCAATTTAATTTTTTATAAGCACAAAATTATAATACCCTTTTTGAGCGAGGGGCGAGTAGTGTTTTTGCAGGGTAGGAGACTAGACCAAGAGCAACCGAGATACCTACACCTTAAAAGACCCGTCCCGCTTTTTAATACAGACGCATTAACAGAGCTTGAGCGGGGAGACAAGATTTATATTTGCGAGGGAGTGTTTGACGCTATGATGTTAGAGCAACACGGCTACAAGGCTGTAGCGATTTTAGGGGTAAATAATTTTAAAGCCGAGACGACAGAATTATTTAAAGGGCTTGATGTAGTTTTGTGCTTAGACAATGACGAAGCGGGGGAGCGGGCGAAAGACGAAGTAGCTAAAATGTTTTTGCTTAAAGGGCAAGCAGTAAAGAGTAAGCAACTACCCGACGGCGTTAAAGACATAAGCGAGTATTTTATGAAGCTATGAAAACATACAAAGTGAGAATTAAAGGCAACGGCAGGGGAGAGACCATAAAAGCCAAAAGCGAGTTAGAGGCGAGAGTTAAGTTTTGCGAAAAAAACAATTTAAACTACCGACACCTTGCGGGTAAGTTAGAGATAAGACAGGATATTAAAAGAATAAAAACAACATAACATTATGAGCAATAAAGATTTTGACAATTTAGAGGAGCGAGCGGTAGAAGTGGCGGGCATAGAGAAACCAAAGCGAGCCAGCGAGTACATAGAGCCGTATGTTAAAACACTAGGCGATGGCACGCTTGAGTATTTAGGGGTAAGGACGGGGTTAGCATTATTAGATAAAAAGACTTTAGGACTAGACGGCTTAATAGTGTTAGGCGGAATAGCGGGGCAAGGCAAAACGAGTTTAGCTTTACAACTTGCATACGGGGCTTGTGAGTTAGGCACGCCGACGATATTTTACAGCCTTGAAATGCCAAGGCGAGCTATCTTTACTAAGATACTAAACCGATTAGCGAAAGTTAAATACACCGACATTTTACTTAAAGGCAGACAGTATTTAGATGAAACAAAGCAGGACAAAAACCTTTTAGGCGAGAGCGTGGATTTTTATAAACTACTAACCAAAGAGCAGGCAAACAACTTAAAAGAAGCCAAAGCCAAACTAACCAAAACCAGCGACAAGTTTTATTTAAGAAGCCGAGAGAGCAAAGAGGCGGACATTACTTTTGAGAGTGTAGAGCGAGAAATTAACTTGATAAAAGCCGAGCATAGCAACGCCGACAAAGTGTTAGTAGTGATAGACCATTTGCAAGTGTTTGACGCAGGAGAATATAAAGACCAGATAGATAAAGAGGGCAAGCTAATAACGGGCTTTAAGGGCATAAGCGAGCGGACGGGAGCGACGGTAGTTTTAATTAGCCAAAAGAATAAAGCTGGATTTACCAGTAAGGGCTTGCAGACGATTAAAGGGAGCGTAGATATAGTTTATTTAGCCGACGTAGTTATGTTTTTAGAGGGAGAAAAAGAAAAGGACGAGGAGCTGGACAATGTTATAGCAGATTTTGGTGGGCAACCATTAAAGAAAATTGATTTAGTGATAGATAAAAACCGCTACAACGCACCAAGCAAGATTAAGTTAGATTTTAACGGAGAGTATGGCAGTTTTACAGAGCGGACAGATTAACAGGCGAGACAGACCAGACGGGACGGGTAGGGGTGTAGGTTATGCACTTTACAGTCTTTCGTTAGAGTAGTATACTTGAAGTAGTAAGTAGGGTATGTTATACTAACTATATGGACAAAAATAAATTAGTTTTGCCTGTTAGCATTTTATTAGGTTGTATCGTTTTAGGGGGCTTTTATTACGCCAGCCAAGTAAGCAAGCAAAAGTCTATTGAAAATCAACAGCAAATTAAAATAGACCAAGACAGGAAAGCGGAAACGATTAGACAGTTTAGCTTAACTGTTTGTTTAGATACAGCAAGTACTAATTATAGGGCGTTAATTGCGGTTAATAGTAATGCAGACGGCACTTATAAAAGTCTATCTGCTCAAAAGTATGTAGAGGATAAGTATACCAACGAGAGAGACGACTGCTATAAACAATATAAATAATCTTATTATATGGCAAAACAAAAACAGCTAACCACAGTAAGTGACGGGCAGGCTTTAACCCTTAGCGACCCGCAAGCAAAAGCCGAGAGAGTTTTTGACTTGTTAGATGTTAGCGAGGCGACGAGGCAGGATTATAAATACCGC
>ERZ1292623.2456-Hain-H51-01um-R1-2456-length-16582-cov-4_pt1 | contig 16582 bp, 12 predicted proteins | sample MGYA00564398_ERZ1292623 | MGnify/ENA primary metagenome ERZ1292623 (study PRJEB36523, sample SAMEA6512633) | groundwater metagenome | collected 2019-01-07 | study: AquaDiva: Metagenomics assemblies of 32 groundwater samples | reverse complement strand
TCGTACAAGAGCCCGTGCTGTCTTCATATCAACGATATTGTGAGGAGGAATGTATGTGGTCACATCTCCAAAACCATTGCAGCGCTTCAGCGGTGCTTTGGCAGACATGAGCTTGTTGTAGATTCCGTCTTCGGTCTCAAATTCTTTGAACTCGTTCGGAAAGCGTTCATCGTGTTCGATGCCGTGAAGAGCAACTTCAACGCGAGGATTTTCGGCCAACCAATCGAGCTGCTCGGAAGTAACGTACTTTGGAATCACACCAAGAATGTATTCTTGGATCCCGTGCTTCTCAAGAACTGCATCAAACTGCTTGAAATTCTCGAGGTTATGCTTCCAAGACTCTCCAGGCTTGGTGTACGGAAAATCATCGACACGTAGTCTCATAGTTCTCTAAGTACTCCTTCCACTCACTGTGAAAGCGCTGCAATGAAAATAGCTCTGCAACCTTCCTTGGATTGTACGGTGTCCTATCTCTGCATACTGATTCAAGAATGAACTTGACGACCTTGGCAGTCTCTTCAGGACTTCTGTACTTTCGATCTATGATCGTACCAATGCACGGAGAGATGCCATTTCGCTTTGCAATCTGAGAAATTGTATTCAGAAGCCCGACGTTGTAAGCGACGATTGGAACATCACAGGCAAGAGTCTCTAGGACAAAGTAGGAGTTGCCTTCATAGGCTGAGGGTTGGACGACAAGATCGGCGTTGGCTAGCGCTTCATACTTTGGAAGATTGTAAATTTTGGCAGCATCATCTAGCAGAAGAACATCGTCATTCGGTAGAGCTTGCTTCACAGCTTCGATATGATCGAAGCCCTTGTTGGCAGTCGTGACACCATGAATGATAAGACGCTTGTCACCCCAATTTGACAGCATCCTCTTTGGAGGACAAAACTTGTCAAGGTCAATCGCGTTGTTGATTACTATCGACTTAAATCCCCACTGCAGTCTCATCTGATCTGAGATGAAGTCAGAAACTGCGACGATCTTTCCACCTCTAGCAAGATGCTGCCGGCGGTAGTTCACTTGAACTGCGTTGTGAACTGGAAACTCTGGCTGTTTGCCAGCATCGACATCATCCTTCGTCAGATGACTCCAGATGCCGTGAGCGATCGAGATGACGTTATAATCTTCAAGACCGAGACCCCAAAACCCATCGACGATAATGATGTCGCTCTTCTTGATCTTCTTCGACCAGATGAGCCAACGATTCAAGATACTTGCACGTTCCCACTCTGTAGCATTTGGTCTAGCATCACCCATCAATCTTGTAACGTCATCCCATGAGTAATGCTTCGTACCGGGAAATCCTGCGATGAAATCTCTATTCCACCGTGGCACGCCACCACCAGCGTTCAAAGCCGTATATGAAATGAGTACAATGTTTCTCATCTAAACGCCTTCAAGATGACAGCTTCAATTGCATACTCGCCGACAGGATGAACGTTCTCCGGTAGAGAGTAGTCGTAACCATCATCAACCGTCCGAAAATCAACGATCTTGAATTCGCCTTCCGAAAGAGACTCAGTGAGAACTCTCTTGAAACTCAACGTATCTGGAGCTTCATCAGTTTCAGGAAGCCAGAAAGTCTGATGGCCGCCGCCGCCTGCTCTCGTATGAGGATTCCATCTAGAAGGCTTTGTCTTTTTCTTTTCGTACAAATCCCTATGAGGGACGCAGACGATTAAGTGACCACCGGGTGATAGCACACGCCACCAATTCCTTAGCGCCTCTCTAGGGTCTTCGAGGTGCTCCAGGATGTGACTGGCATATACAGTGTTGAAGCTGTTGTCAGCCAACCCTGAAAGCGTCTGTGCGTTACGATCACCAGGCTCATTGATAACATCATAGTGACCGGAAGAGTTCAGCTTGGTGACCCACTGATAATCCCAATTCGTAAAACGAGTTGGATCGATCGGATCAGTCCCGCCACCAATATCAAGACCAGGAGCCTTGACGAATTTGCCAAACCAATCTTCAGCCCAGCGCCTGATATCGGCTTTCGATGTTTCACCCATTAATCTTCGCCTTGTCAGTGTCAGATTCTGGTAGCTCTCTCTTGAGCCACGTTGACTCTCTGTATCCTGAGTGTTGTAAGAGGTCTGGGATTACGAGATTGGTTCTTCCTGTCTTACACACCGAGTTGGTGTGGTTTCGAATGAACCACCAATCGACGGAGCTTCCCATGCCATTGTCGGGCTTCCCGCGCTCACGTCCTGTTTCAGGATCAATACGAGAGATTGGCCACATACTCATCCAGTAGTCGTGGCGGGCCAGCATGCATGTCGCTCTGATCCAATCCTTCAGCAGCATTCCGTTGCCAATGACCTTCTTGATAGGATGTTCTATACATTCGATTCCAGATGCGAAACCGAGTCTCAGAGGTCCTTCGAGTTGAAGGAATCGTGCAGAGAGAGTCTCAAGCCATCCAGGAGAAAAATCAACGTCATCTTGAATGTAGAGAGTAAGCGGACATTCGTCAACTTGAATACCGTTGACGAATTTTCGATCCCACTTCTTCAACGAGTCAATGTGGGCAAGAGCCGAATTGATCGATGGCCCAAGACCCACATTGTCAGCGTTGACGATTGTGTATTCTACGATGTCAGCAAATTCGTTCAGGACTTTTTCTGGTCCCGAATAATCTCCATCACGTACGACTGTCAACCTGTACAGATTTTCCTTCGTGTTCGAGCGGAACGATTCCAGTGTTCTCCTCAGGAGATCTGGTCTGTTCTTTGTCGTCATGAAGATGTCTGTCAACATTTCCAATCCTCTCGAGCCACTCCGTCATCAAGGCTGGATTGGAACGAGCAAGAGTGAATGTCTTCGCATCACCATGCTCACCACCTTGGCGCAGTAGCTTATCTGCCAATTGTACAACATCAGCATCAGAGTGTACACCAGGGAAGCGGTCGACTGGATTCGGATCGTTGTAGAGATTCGACCAGCACTTGTTCCAGAATTCCTTGAAGTTGCGAATCTTTCTTGGAAGATTTGCCCATGAGTAGTGGAACACTGACGGTAGCTGATTGAAGAGCTTGTTCATCTGCTCGCCGTAAGCTGCTGGATTGCTTCGGCGGAGCATCTCGAGCTTGCCATCATAGAAGCCCTTGTGTGGAATGTACTCGTTGGTCATGATGTCAACGTATTCACAACCGTCGCTCTGGCCCTTCTTGGCGTACGTTCTGCCAGTCTTCTCGTCAACTACTCTGGCATCCTTGTTGATGCCATGTGTGACTCTGAAGTTGTTCTTGCTCATTCTCCACTTCCACGAGTGGCGATCGGTTCTGACGTTCTTGTCGTTACCCCAGAGTTCTACGACGGGGAGATGGACAAGATCGGTGTCAGACGGGAAGTGTTCTGCAAGCTGCTTGATCTTCTCGTAGTCATCTTCGTGAACGACTTCATCGGCATCCTGCTGCCAGAGGAAATCATCAGGACCGACAGAGACCATTGCTCTGCCGTATGCCTTCTGCATTCCGTCCATTCCTGGCTCGTTCCAATCCCAGGTACGATCGTAGAGCTTGATCCTGTCGTCGTTGAGAGCCTTGATGTTCTCGACAGTTCCGTCAGTCGAGCCACCGTCGACAACCACAACTTCATCGCAGAATCCAAGCATCGACTTGATCGATTCGAGGTATGGGAATCCCTGTTGCTCAGCATTCAGAACGTGAGTGTAACCAGCGATCTTCGGACGACAATCATCCCAAAGTCTGTTGACGAGGTCATCTGCAGGAATAGCGTCATCTACCAACGTGAGCACCGATTTGACAACATCCTTCGGATCAATCTCGTTGATGCACGGATTTTCACGATCGACTGCGCACGCGTTCTTGTAGCATGCCTTTCCACCGTTACAACGATTCACTGCTTCAAGAAGAATGTGAGGAACATTTTGGTTGTCATACACTGGTCCCGTCGAAGATGGATACGATCCACCGAAGAGAGCAACGTGAGGAGTTCCAAGAGCGGCAGCCATATGCATTGACACGGAGTCGATTCCGACCAGGCACGAGGCACCCTTAAGCACTGTGGCTAGCTGGTTGTATGTGGTTTGGCCACGCATGTCAATGCATCCCTCGAGGACAGGATCTTCACTGAGTCCCACCTGAACGATTGGCATGCGAGCATGGTTCAGCAGGTTCTTTACGACTTTCTTCCAACTACGGAAGTTGCGTGATTCCCACTGACCTTTGCCAGAACCAGGATGAATGACGATGTACTCTTCAGGATTTCCAGGGATGACAACTTCATCTCTCTCGATGTACGGCTTCTGTAGCTCGACACCACACTGGACGGCGAATTCCTCTGCGAGCTTTCGACCCTTGCCACCATGCACCCAATTCGAGGTTGTCAATTGAACAGCCAGATTCGGCGTGTACACTTCATCAAAGACGCTCTCGCAGAATGAGACATCACCCATCCAATTCTCGAACTTGATAACCCTGAAGATGTCGGGATTGTTCTTGAGAATCGACGTATACTTCTCATCAGTTGCGAACATGATAAGATGTTCTGGGAACTTCTTCTTGAGTGAAGCGACGACGCCTGTCGAGACGAATACGTCTCCGGCAGACATTGGCATTGTGTAGAGAAGAGTCTTCACTCCATCTGGAATCTGCAACTGAGTTCTCAGCTGCTCACGTGCATTCTTACGATCAGGTTGTACCTGACCTGACTCGACTTGCTGGCGATCGAAATCTGCGAAGATTTGATTGACAACGTTTACGAAGTGGCGCCCGATTAGCTTTTCGTCTAGAGATGTTGCCAGACTAGTTGCAAGATCTCTGGCCCATTCAGTTGGCTTCTCAATGCTGAGGAACAGCTTCTTGAGCTTGAGCTTGGCGTCATCTTCACGAGGATACGCCCACTGTGTTCCCTTTTCGATTACACCTGGCCAAACGGCAGATTCTGGAACTTGCTTGAGATCGAATTCAACTGGAATAAAGCGGCGCTTGCCATCCTTCGTATGAAGGAAATCTAGATGACCAGACCAATTCGTCGCCAGTACTGGCAAGCCGCATGCAGCAGCTTCGATGATCGGAAGACCGTATCCTTCACCATGTGTCAGCGTCGCAAATGCCTTGACCTTCGGATGCTTGTAAACAGAAGCAAGTTTCTCTCTTGAGAGACGACCATGGATGAGTTTGATCTTTGGATACTCACCACATCCAGTCATCTGCTTGATCTGCTTAATTCGCGAGACACACGCCTCATAATCCATCAACGAATTGTTGACAATACTCAACTTGAGAACAAGGCCAACTCTCTTGTCATCCTTGAATGCTTCGCAGAATGTCTTTACGAGAGTACTTGCATTCTTTCTATCTTCACCGAAGCTCTTGTCAAGACCGAGACCAACTGAAACAAAGTTGAAATCAGGTTCGAGGTCAAGCCAGCTTGAATCCACATTCGTGCGGTCTGTATTGAAGACTGACGAATCGAATCCTTCCGGAACGATAAGAACTGGTTTACGAAGAGCCAATTCCTCATTCTTCTCATTGCGGTACACAACATTTCCGTATGTCTGAGCTGAGTGCTTAGATGGGACGATGACGAGGTCAACTGCTTCATTGGCCTTCGTGATCCATGCAGGTGAGCAGCGATCAACTTCGATGCCAGCCGTTACACCTATGCTGATCGGAGCGAGACGCTGAAATTCGTTTGGAATCGTGACCTGAATTGCCATATCGTACTGGACACCTGCAGCACGTTCAACTTCATACTTCTTGGCAAGCTCTCGCACCTTGTTTGTGAATTCATCAGTGTCTGTGATTCCAGGAGTCTCACCCCACTTTACTGCGCTGACGCTCAAATCGAACAAGTTAGATTCTACGAGACCACGGAGTAGTTGCCTGGCATGTTCGCCGTATCCCGACGCCGTAAGCACTGGACCCCAAAAAAGAAGCTTCTTCATTGTTCCCCCGTTCAGATGAACTGGATTAGACCTGGAGAGTTACGACGCTCGTACTCTTCTACAACGTGTAGTCCTTGTGCCAATGAGATCTGCGGCTTCCAACCAAGCTCATTTGCAGCTCTTGAATTCTCAGCAAGTGTAACACGTGCTTCAGCAGGACGAGCTGGAATATTCACTGTCTCTCCACCAATCATCTTGGCGAGCTCATTGACACTGTAATTCGCACCCGTACCGATGTTCACGACACCAGTCACATCTCTGTTCATTGCAGCCAAAAGATTGGCTCTCACAACATCACCAACAAATGTGAAGTCACGACGCTGTTCACCATCACCGACGATCGTCAACTTCTGACCCAAACGCTTCTGGCGACGGAAGATTGCAATTACGGTTGCGTAGTTGCCTTCCTCCTGATGTCTTGGACCGTAGACGTTGAAGTATCTGAGAGCACATGTAGAAAGCCCGTAGAGCTTGTTGTAGAGACTACAGAGCTCTTCGCCACCCTTCTTGCTGAGTGAGTAGGCGTTTAGACAATCGGTCGGCATGTCTTCTGTGTTTGGGATAGGATTCTTGAGTCCGTATGCAGATGATGAAGCAGAGTAAACAACTCTCTTGACTCCTGCCTGACGACTGGCTTCAAGCACGTTCGCTGTACCCATGTAGTTCTGGCTGAATGCCAGAAGCGGATCAGTGATCGATGGCTGGATACGGCTCATTGCTGCGAGATGGAATACCCACTCCTTGTGATCAACGACTCGGCGAACCAGATCGTAATCACGGATGTCTCCACGAACAACTTCAAGTCGTGGCTCATCCTTCCACCTCTTCAGGTTTGAAACCTTACCTTCTGAAAAGTTGTCGAGGACTGTAACTTCGTGGCCTTGAGTAAGAAGTTCATCAACAAGATTTGAACCGATGAATCCGGCTCCACCCATCACTGCAATCCCTGGCATGTTTTTCTCCAATCAGATGTCAACGATGCGGGACGTAACGGCCCCAACTGTCTGTCTCTTACGTAGTTGTTCCTGGATGGCCGTGTCCCAAGATGAGACCATCTCGGTGAGATTGAACTTCTTTCTAGCCCATGTTGCACCTGCAGCGCCAAGGGCGCGCCGTTCATCACGCGACTTGCTGTACATCTTCATCAGAGCATCGACTGTGTCTTCATGCGAAACACGATCATCATAGATGAACGGAATTGGCTGTGAACCTGTGCATGATCTGGTAGCCGGGAATACTGGAACGCCGAAGAACTGGGCGGTATTCAACTCATGCTTCTTCTTGGCTGAAGCAGTTAGCTTGTCCTGATCTGAGAAGTCATCGAACCCGTCATACCAATTGCCGATCTGGAACTGAAGACCGCCGGTCATGTTCACGATGATTGGAGTACCAGCCATCAGCGACTCAAGAGTCGCGAGACCGAAACCCTCATTGTTTGCGATGTTGATCGTACAATCACATGCATTGTAGAACTTGTTGAGAAGTTCAGGAGCAACACGCTCTTCTGAGATAATCAGGTTCTTTTCAACATCGTAGCACTTGGCGACTTCGATGATGTTTTGACCTTCCTGATCTGTCACAAGAGTGTGCATCGCAAGTGCAACGTTCTTCTTGCCAACCTTGTTCGCGAATTTTGCGAATGAAGCAATGACATCACCAGTCATCTTTCTGCGAGCGTTGCGATTGTTCCAGAAGACGATAAACTTGGTCTCACCATGCGGACCGAAGTGTTCCTTCTTGAAAGTCTTGCATTCTGCTTCTGAAAGAGGCTTAAAAACATCTGGAGAAACGGCGTGAGGAACGTAGTTGAAACGATCCTTAGGATACTGCATATCCTGCAGAATGCCGTACGTCTTCAACGAAAGACACGAAATGAAATCTGTCGATTCGTAGAAAACTTTGTTGTAGACAGGAGTAGGATCATTGTCCCAAACGTGCCAATACATGATCGGACACACTTGCCTGATCTCGTCTTCCATTTCCCAGACCCAGGTGAAGAAACGAGGATCAGTGAACATGATGATCAAATCAGGACGATCATTCTGCAGCGTGTGCCGCATGCGTTCCTTATCACCATATCCGTCGACTGGATAAACGATCCAGTTTCCTTCACCAAAAACATCAGGTCCGATCTGTTGTGGGCGGTAGTCTGGGTGCTTCATTGCACCACCCCATACCACGAACTTGTATTTCTCGGTCCTAAGGAGACCCTCGATCAAATATTTTGCCTGCGTACCTACACCGCTTGGAACAAGCGGATGATCACACAACATCAAAATCTTCTTACGGTCGGTCACGTGTTACTCCTTTGGACATTTGTCTGTGTTCAAATAGGGGCACACATCCCCAAACGGACTCGTGCAAAACTCACGATTCTTCTTGAGAGTTCCTTCATCGAACCGTTTCTTCATATCTGTGAGATCTGAATTCATCTCATCAAGAGCACGCTGAACACTCACAGGACCTGCACTCACTGGAAAGAATTCAACTGCACACACACCTTTCGGTGGACGCTTCTTCAAAAGAATGAAAGCACACCTGATCTCTTTGGGATCAAGGTTGAATTCCTTTGAGAGAAAGTGCTTGTAGAGAAAGAGCTGAGCGTGGAGATCGCGATCACGTCGCTTATCTCCGTCCCAGCCCCATGAGCATGACTTGAAGTCAACGATGTAGAGGACAGGGTTTCCTCTTCCATCCTTCCACTTAATCACCATGTCGATGAATCCCTTGAAGTCAACATTCAAGTCATCTGATCGATCAATTGGCAATCTGAGCGGGTGTTCGTTGTAGATGATCTCTGCATCTCGTAACTCGAGACAGTTGTCGAGATCTTTGATGATTGCTCTACCTTGCTTGACGAAGTCATCTACCTTCGCTGTCTTCTCTTTCTCTCTGTAGTTTGGAGAGTGATCCTCGTGAAGATTCCTGAGTGTGATCTCAAACCAATCAAGAGCATCCTGAATGGAGATGGGATCCTTGCGTGTTCTGTAGTGCTCGATGGCTGCGTGGATTGCTGTTCCGAAGTCAAGATGGATCCCGAAGTTATTGCTTCTCAGACCATCACAAACATCGAGCTTCCAACGCCACTGGCATCCCGATCGGAATGACATCCATGAGCTATACGAAATGCGGTCAGGGAATCCCACTACTCCTCCAATCAAGCCTTCTTCACGAGAAGAACGATGTCGTTGTCATCGACAAATCGCTTCTTCCATTGCTCACAAAGATCTGCAACTCGCTCCTGCTTCAGGACTTGATGAAGGACTCCGTCAAGTGAAACATGGCCAGCTGGAATGACATTTTCAATCTTCACAAGATTCGTCGGCTTTTCAGCAAGCTTCTTCTTGAGAGTCTCAATCTCTGTCGATTGAGTAAGAAGACCATCATTGAGAGCAGATAGCGTCTTGCTCAGAGTTTCTACATCATCAACGAGTTCAGTCTTCTCAGACTCAGACAATGCAAGCCGAGCTTCAAAATCCTTCTTGAGCTGTTCGATCTGATCTAGCGATACATCAGCAACAACCAGAGCTCCCTGCGCTGCTGGTTGCTTAGCAAGCTCAGCTAGCTTTGCTTCAGCTGCATCGAGCTTCGTTTGCACTTCAGTTAGCTGCGTTTCGAGTTCTTGCTTAGTAGCCATTCTTGTATTCCTTAGAAGCTATTATATCTTATAGCTACTAGCTTTTATACTAGATTATAAGCTACTATAAGCTTATTAGCTAATATCTAATAGATATAAGATGTTGTGTGGGTTAGCGTCCGTACCGGACATCTATATATTAGCTTCTAGCTACCAAGCGGTCAAAACAAAGAAAAAAAAAGACCCCTGCAGGTATCGAACCTGCTCCACCTGGTTTGCAATCAGGTTGGCCGCCACGACCAGAGGAGTCATTAGAATTGCCGACGGGGAAGAGCTCCGGGAGAGATTTGAACTCTCATGACAAGTTTACGAAACTTGTATCCTAGCCAGTTGGATGACAGGAGCAAAATAAGAAGTAGAAGATCCGAATCGAACGGATAAACACTCAATGAAGGGCGCTCTCACCAGATGAGTACCAGCTACTTCAGCGGAAGAAGGAGGAGTCGAACCCCTGACCTTTCGGTCTCACCCAATTAGCAATCGGGCGGCATCACCATCAGACGCGTCATCTTCCAAACTTAAGGAGTCATATATGAACCACTAAGCCACTTAGTGAGCAATATATGAACCACTAAGCCACTTAGTGAGCAATATATGAACCATTGTGGCGAGTGAGAGAGTCGAACTCTCGTCAAGAGCTTATGAGGCCCGTGTCCTACCGTTGAACGAAATCGCCATGTGCCCTCGCTGGGAATTGAGCCCAGACCTCACCCTTACCAAGGGCGTGCTCGACCTTCTAGCTACAAGGGCGTTTCAACCTACCCATGCTGCGCGCTTCAGCCAGATCCACAAGAACTGCTTGAGGGTCGGTCGCTGAGTCGCGAGCGTGTTGTAATACTTCTCCATCTCAGTCTTCATTGCCTGCAAAAAGAGAGCGGGGCTGCACGCATTGATTCCAGCAACAGACAACTTGCCGAGATCACCATCTACGTCCAAAACCTGCCCACATGCATTTGCAGCCTTTTGCGCCATTCTGTGTGAACGCTCAGGACCGCAGTTGACTCCGCAATCGAAAATCTTTGTTGCAACGTTCTGGTCCGTCAGACGACCGTAGTCGTACTTGTCCCAGAAGAGCTTCTTGTAAATGTCCTTGGCAGCTTGAACATTCATGAGCTTCATTGAACCAACCTTGAAGTCTGGAATTCCGAGCATTTGTGGAGTGATCTTCTCGCGCCTGATGATCAGCATTGAGATACCGAAGTTTGTCTCACCTCCGGGATCAGCTGGATTGAAGACGTACCCGCCTTCATGCTTCAGCACAACCGGGATGGCGTTCTCAAAGGTACTCATTGGTGTGATGCTCCTTTACCGTTTCAGACCTGCTCGATGAGTTCGTAGGTGGCCTAACCACCAAAGCCTTAAGGATTAACCACCCAACCACCGGCTCACTCCGAACTCATCGTACCACTTGTGCTCCCACTCGGATTCGAACCGAGGTAGCCAGATTACAAATCTGATGTACTAGGCCAACTGTACGATAAGAGCAAAAACGTAAAGAGCGGATAGTCGGGATCGAACCGACGCATGAGAAGTTGGAAGCATCTTGCCTTACCGCTTGGCTATACCCGCATTGTACTGCAGCAGCCCCCGAAGGATTCGAACCTTCATCGCACCGGCTCAGAACCGGGCATACTATGCCGTTGTACTAAAGGGCCATCTTCAAAACAGCTTGTTGACTTCGGTGTTAACTTTCTGACTTCACGTCCAGAGATACTTTCTGAGCTTGATCAACTTGATAAGCATCTCTTCCTGCTTTTCTCTTGCTGCTTCCTGCCTCTTTACATATTCTGCGTATTTGGCAGGATCCGTCATTGTTGTATTCATCGAGTAGAGTTTGCGAAGTGCAGGTGCAGCCTTCGTTTCCGGAACTTCACTGAACGACCAATTCCAGCCAGATTCTTCGAAGAGCTCGTTCATCGCGTCTTCTTCGGCCTTCGTCCACCACTCGTAGATTTCCATGAATTCATCACGGATCTTCTTGATCTCGTCATCGTAGTCCCAGTCTACACAACCAGGATATTCCTTCTCGACGAAGTCAACGAGAATTCTGAAGCATGCCAACTCCATCTTCGAATCGGAGTCAGTCCATCCCCACTTGTACCCGTCCATACCAGAGATGTTGATGATGTGGTATCTGTTGAACGTGTGAGCTCGAAACCAGTAGAACGGCGTGATTCTCTTGCCAGTCCATCTGAAGAGCTTTGCAATGCGATCGTCGAAGAAACCCTCGATCCATCTGTATGCATCTCTGATCATTTTATCCTTTCAGCGCTCTCGCCGGGATTCGAACCCAGTTCTGATCTTTAGGAGAGACCCGTTCTATCCAATTATACTACGAGAGCTTACGAACTACAATTCCTGAGAATGAACCATTCTTCGACTGCCAGATTTTCGAGAGCGTCTTCTGAGAAAGGACGTGAATCCCATTTTCTTTCTTGTTTTCCACCGTGTTCGCTGGATCGACAAGGATGAAGCGATCACCAATCATACCAATGATTGTAACCCAATGCTGCAGGTTTTGTACACAGAGAATAACAGGATCACCTTCAATGGCATGGCTGACGAGAACATTCATCGCGAGTCCGCGATTCTTTTCATCGAAAGCTGTTCCCTTGAGTCCGAAAGTCGCCAGAGCTGCGATCATTCCTTCATCTTGAGTTCCGAGTTCGAAGCACGTTCCAGCTCGTGCTCTAACGACTCTTTCCGGGACTCGTTTTCCGAAGCAGCGAATCGCGTTTGTAACCGCGGCTGCGCCACACGAAAATGGAAGCTGTTGGTAGCGCATTTGAAGCTACATAGTATCACAAAGCGCCCTCGAGAGGATTCGAACCCCTGTCGCACGGCTTAGAAGGCCGGCATCTGTCCAATTGAAGTTACGAGGGCAAAATGGTTCGTCGGGCAATCCCTTCCTCGTTCTAGACCGAGTACCGGGTTCATCTTATCGGATTCAAAGTCCGTTGCTCTGGTATGTTTAGGCTACCGACGAATGGACCAGTGGGGAATCGAACCCCAAGACGAGTCGCTTGCAAGGCGTCTCCGAACACCAGTTACCCAGCCCGAAAATTGTGGTCAAATAGCCCTGGCATCCCGGGCTTCGCGTGTGGTCAATAAGTAAGTCCCTCGGCCGAGAGCTCCACTCATCTCCAGGCTCTGAACCAACGCCCGGCACGTCATGAGTACTCCCAGAAGGAATCGAACCTTCGTAGTCGGCGAGTCATGCCGATACTCTTCCATTGAGATATGGGAGCAAACGACAGACTAGGTACACCTCCTCGGGTTAAAGGCCCGCCGTCTACACTAGTCAGGTATCGAACGTAAGAGGACTCTAATCTGTCCAATCGGGAATTGAGGTCCATAAATGGGACTACCCGTTGACATGCAGTGTCGACCCTGCAATATCCCAACGCGTCCATCGGGCTACCTTACGTCAAATTCTTTGGTCATCCTCTCGTCGGTGCACCTTGGCGTAAACTCGCCTGCCACAGCTCTGAGAAGTACTAGGGGTTCTGCTAGCACAGATTTCATCTGCATGAGACCAGTGGAGTTGTCGGGAATCGAACCCGAGTCCGAAAGATGATCAAGTCTAGAAACTACGAGCGTAGCCGAATGTCTCTCGTCTCGGTATCCATCCGGCCATTCGGCGGCGCGTCAGGGACCATGATTTCGCATTATCTCATCACATGAACCGAAATCACATCCATGCAACCAGTCTACTAGATTGTGTCGCTTAGTCCTGTAGACTCAGACTAAGAAACATTCCCTGACGCTTTTTAAGCGGCGAGGCGGGCCCCGGCCTGAGCCGAGATCATCCACGCAGGAACTTCAACGTTGTCGTTGACGTTTGATTCGTGATCAGATTTTTATGTGGCTCCAATCAACCACAGCTCGCTTCATGTCCTTCACATTCCCCCGTCGAAACCTTGTCAACCCCTTCTTGTAACTTCCTACGCACCGATGCTTTGGCGTTCTTTTTTGAATTCTTACCTCTCTCATCTTTCTGAGGCTTGCACATCAAACAACCTGCTCTTTGATGCTTTGGCTTTTTTCTTTTGTGATTCGCCATTATGAGACCATTCTACCATGAGAAAACGAAAATTGTGCCCCGAGTGTGAAACGCGAGAAGTTCTTTCAAAGAAGAGTTTGCGTGTATGCGCTTCACGGCCGGAGTTACAGTGACCCTAACGGGATTCGAACCCGTATTGCCTGATTGAGAATCAGGTTACCTGCCTGTTAGTACGATAGGGCCAAAAATTTCATCGAGCTTCTTCATCAACAACGGTTGCGTCTTCTTGCAGTCGAGGTGCACATCATCGAGTAACATGTCTTTTTTGATGTGACCATCAACGAGATCAAGTGAATCTAAGACATGAATCGAATGCCAGCCATTTCTTTTCGTCATTTCGGCAATCTTGTTGTCAAAGCAATTCGTGTACTCCGAGAGTTTCTCGGTAGGACAGATTTCTTTGACATATTCTTGACTGTATGGAATCCCGCCAAACAAAATCACCTTGCCGCTCACCTTTGGAGCTACTTCAGATCTTACGAAGTCTTCATATCGAATGATGACTTCAACAACTGCTTCTTCAAGAGATCTTCCAGCTCTGTGAGTTCTGATGTGCCAGCGAACATCTACTTCGCCCAGGACCATCACGACGTTCTCAATTCCATTTGAAATGATTTTCTTGATCTTTGTAGCTGCTTGAATCTCAGACTTTTCATTTGCAAGTCCGTAGATTGTCGATCCAGCCATCGTACCGGCTGCCATGTCGACAACTTTGAACTGATCGAATGTCTTGATCATCGGATCACTCGAATGATTCCTCTCTCCGAAGAACATTCCAACGTGACTGTCACCGATGACGTGAATCGTGTGCATACTACAATTATGGGCCCCTCCGGTTTCGATCCGGACTCCTGCGCTCTTCGGGCGCGTGCAATCACCAGATTTGCTAGGGACTCAAACTTCATCTGGCCTCGTGCAGTAAGCCAGATGCTTCTCTCGGTCGAGCAATGAGTTCGGTGCTGCACACTGATCATTGAACTGACAAGATGTACTTCTTGAGATGTGCTTCAACTTCTGTAGAGTAGACAGGATTTGAACCTGCGATCTCGTGGGCCCAGGCCACGCGCGATACCAAGCTTAGCTACTACTCTGTGACCCTAGAGAGAATCGAACTCTCTTTCACGGTTTGAAGGACCGTTCGCTTACCAATGGCAGATAGGGCCAAAACTTCTCCGGTCTGGCTCGTCCGCCAAGAGAGCTACTCTGACGGTACCTTCTGGGGCCGGTACTCAATGCGGTGCATACGGGAATCGAACCCGTTTCGTCCCCGTGACAGGGGGATCGCCATCCAACAGCGTCATACACCAAGCAACCGATTGTATCTCAGACGCGTCTGAGCAGACTCGGTGAACATCTTTCGACCGTCTCGCATCGAAGTGGGTCCTGAGAGAATCGAACTCTCATATTCCGGGTAAGAGCCGGATGGTCTACCATTGATCTAAGGACCCAAAATCTATTTAGTAGGCAGCTAGGGATTTGAACCCTACCTTGGGCTCCAATCCGGAGCGAGCGATCTATAAGGCCGCCCCGCGCACCAGCGCCACTGCCCATGCTGTACTCGCAGAGGGATTCGAACCCTCACTGTTCCGTTGCTGAGACGGACGCCTCCTACCTTTGGGCTACACGAGCATGAATAGTCGTAGAGGGATTCGAACCCACACTGTCATGATCCTAAATCATGTGCCGGCTACCAATTGGGCTATACGACCATACTGTACCGAAGATGGGATTCGAACCCACACTGCTCCGTTACTCAAACGGATGCCTCCTACCTTTGGGCTACCTCGGCATGAACTGCAGCACTCTTCGAGAGATTCGAACTCTCATCCTCCGCGTTCGTAGCACGGCGTTCATCCAATTGAACTTGAAGAGCATTGTACTACAAAAAGACGAAGAAAGAAAATGCACACCCGGGAACCACTCCCATCTACGGATCGAACGTAGCAGGTGCGTCTTGCATTCCGGGCCCCACGCCCACCTCCGGGTCGAACGGAGCAGAATGCGGTGATGAAGAGAGGTAACGTAGTAGAGAACCACTCTGGCCAATTACGGCAACTTGGATTCCTGTTCCGCCCTCTCAGCGTTCTCATCGAGACTCGAACTCGAAACCTTCTCCTTCGGAGGGAGGTGCTCTATCCAATTGAGCTACAAGAACAATTTTAGCGGACAGCGGGATTTGAACCTCGCGTTTGCTGGCTTATGAGGCCTGCTTGGGTGACCGGACCCCTGCCGCAGCGCGGGTAGAGAGAATCGAACTCTCGACTTGTGGATGGCAACCACAGATGTGACCACTACACCATACCCGCAAATGTCCACGTATCTCGGCCATGGACGGCCCACGGAGTCTCATAGATCGATAAATCGAAATATGATATCCAGCTCTGGAGCACCTGCTCGGTTTTCTACCGATTCGCTAGCACACAGGTACAAAAGTCAGGGAAGAGAGATTCGAACTCTCAATATACGTATCCGAAACGTAGAGGTTACCAGGTTACCGTCATTCCCTGAAATACAGTCGGGGGTGCGGGATTCGAACCCACATCGAACGGTTCCAAACCGAACAGGTTGCGCAAGTTACCTTCAACCCCCGAGATTACATCATGATGTTACGTATTCTCTTTTTATTTCCGTAATTCTCTGTTTGACAATGACAATTCGCACAAACTAGTTGAAGATTGGTTTCTTCACCATTTTCATGATTCCCATCGATATGATGTACTTGAATTGGGATGTCTGCACCCATCCATGTTGTAAGTTTACAAATTTCGCATTTATGACCGCGAATTTGAATGAGTCGTTTACGAATCGATGTAGGAGATGTTAGATCAGAAAATTGCTCGAAACCCTTTCTTTTTCTTTTGTGGACTTTGCAGTACTTTCTAGTACCACCAGCTTTTCTAGAAGAATCATCATTACAAACTAAGCAGCTCCAATTCATTCTTCGTCTTTCTTTTCTTCTAC
>ERZ1292623.2455-Hain-H51-01um-R1-2455-length-16588-cov-9_pt1 | contig 16588 bp, 15 predicted proteins | sample MGYA00564398_ERZ1292623 | MGnify/ENA primary metagenome ERZ1292623 (study PRJEB36523, sample SAMEA6512633) | groundwater metagenome | collected 2019-01-07 | study: AquaDiva: Metagenomics assemblies of 32 groundwater samples | reverse complement strand
CTTCGGGGCGACTACTCCAAAGCAAAAAAACTGCTCGGCTGGAAGCCAGTTGTAAAATTTAAAGAACTCGTGAAAATAATGACGGAGGCTGATTATAAACATGAACAAAAAAATGGATAAAAATTCAAAAATTTATGTGGCAGGGCATCACGGACTTGTCGGCTCGGCGATTGTGCGCGCGCTTGAGAAAGAGGGGTACAAAAACCTCATCTTGTGCACTCGCTCTGAACTGGATTTGCTTGACCAGAAAGCGGTCGCAGAATTCTTTGCACAAGAAAAGCCTGAATATGTTTTTCTTGCCGCGGCAAAGGTGGGTGGCATTATGGCGAACAAAACCCACCCAGCCGACTTCATTTATAATAACCTCACGATAGAAACAAATGTAATTCACAACGCCTATCTACATAAAGTAAAAAAATTGTTATTCCTCGGGAGCTCCTGTCTCTATCCGAAACTCGCGCCACAGCCGATAAAAGAGGAGTGCCTCCTCACGAGTGGACTTGAGCCAACAAACCAGGCATACGCAATAGCGAAAATCGCGGGAATTACTATGTGCCAGTCGTACAACAAACAGTACGGTACTAATTTTATCTCGGTCATGCCGACGAACCTGTACGGACCGAACGATAATTTCGACCCGGTGAATTCTCACGTTCTCCCTGCACTCATTCGAAGATTTCATGAAGCAAAAAAGGATCCGAGTAAAGAGGTCATCATCTGGGGAACCGGCTCGCCAAAACGCGAATTCCTCCATGTCGACGACCTCGCGGAAGCAAGTCTGTTTTTAATGGAGAAATATGATGATTCTTCAATTATCAACGTCGGCACTGGTATCGACATCTCGATAAAGTCACTAGCTGAAAAAATAAAGAAAGTCGTCGGTTACACCGGGAAGATAGCATGGGATAAATCAAAACCCGATGGCACGCCGCGAAAGCTACTGAACGTTAAGAAACTTCATACGCTCGGCTGGAGGCACAAGATATATCTCGACGCCGGTCTTAAGAAAACATACGCATGGTACAAAGAAACCTATGAGTAACTTCGTCACGCGGTCTCGTGTATTTTTGTTTCCTGTGGGAACTATTCGGGCAATTATTCGAATATTCCCTCGTGCATTTCATGGGTACTTCGTTCGTATTCTTATTCTTGCTTTGCTTGGTTTCTTCATAGGTATTCTTGAGGGGGTCGGGGTCAACGCTCTGATTCCTCTTTTCCACTTTTTTGATGGAAGCGGACGCCAACCGACAGATTTCATATCACGAGCAATGGAACAACTCTTCGCATTTGTGCATATACCATTTACCCTCCCAACTGTTCTCTTATTTATAGTTTTTATATTTTTTCTAAGATTCGTAGTGGTTGTGTTCTACAGCTACTTTGTTGCCAAGATTTATACAGGATACGAAATAGAAACTAAAAATCATCTTCTAGAAAGCACTCTAGAGGCGGATTGGCCTTATTTAATCAAGCAAAAACTTGGGCGTCTCGAAACATTAATTAAGATTGACTCTGGACAGAGTTCCGGAATGTTAAATGCTGTATCAACATTACTAATGACGCTTGCAACCTTATCGGCATATATTTTAATTGCCATAAATATTTCCCAAACAGTAACATTCGCTGCTCTTCTATTTGGAGGCATCGTACTAGTCTTACTTAAACCATTATTTTCTTTTGCACGCATGCTATCGCATAAAATATCTCAAATAAATGTTGCTATTGCGCATCACATAAACGAAAGTATTGTAGGAATAAAAACTTTAAAGGCGCTGGGCGCAGAGCGTCAGGTTGTTTCTCTTGGAGAACAGTTTTTTACTAACTTACGAAACTTGCAACTACGTTTAGCGGTTATTGGAAAAATATCAGTGGAATCAATACAGCCTCTCGGTATTATTTTTATAACAATTATTATCGCTTTTGCCTTTTACAAAACGTCATACAACCTCGGGGCTCTTGCTGCACTTATATACCTTATTCAACGTATTTTTCTATATACACAAAATATCCAAGGAACCATGTACAATATAAGCAGTACCCTTCCCTATGTGGAAAATGTCACTTTATATCTTGAGGAAGCAGAAAAAGCAAAAGAAAGTTCTTCCTCGCATTTATTAGGAGAGGCTTTCCGTTTTAATGAAAAATTGGTATTTAAATCAGTATCATTTTCTTATAATAATAGGCAAGAAGCACTCCAATCTATTTCGTTTACTGTTAAGAAGGGTGAGCTGGTTGGTTTTATTGGCCCTTCAGGGGCTGGGAAAACTACAATTTTTGATTTACTGCTTCGTTTTCTCTCCCCCACTGCGGGAGAAATATCCATCGATGGTAAAGACATATATTCAATCAGTATTTCTGACTGGAGAAAAAATATTTCTTATGTTTCCCAAGATATTTTTATTCTTACTGATACTATATTTAATAATATAAAATTCTTTGATGAATCTGTGACTAAAGATGATATAGAAAAAGCATCAAAGATGGCTCAAATATACGATTTTATTGAAGCACTCCCTAAAAAATTTAATACGATCGTGGGAGAAAGGGGCGCTTTACTTTCCGCAGGGCAACGACAACGCATCGCCCTGGCCCGAGCGCTAGCACGCAAACCAAAGATTCTCTTGCTTGATGAGGCAACCAGCGCTCTTGATAATGAGTCGGAAAAGCACATCCAAAAGGCAATAGATAACCTGAAGGGTGAAGTGACGATACTGGTAATAGCACACCGAATATCAACAGTGCTTGATTCTGATAAACTGTTCGTTGTGGAAAAAGGCCAAATAGCTGAGAGTGGGGACCCGAGCGAGTTACTCAAAAATAAAGATAGTTATTTTTACAAGGTATCCAACTTAAGAAAATAGATGATAGCTCGAACAACGACATGGCAAAGATATAGTGTTAGTAAAATTGAAGCAATCTTTGGTTTTACTATTATTAAGAGAGGGATTTTAGTTTATAAAACAAATATATGGAAATATTAACTGCAGGCATAAAATACCCGAAAGAATGGGTTGGGTCATTCACTAATATGAATAAATTCGCCCACCTAGCTGGAGATTTCCTTTATATAGAAACAAGGTTTAAATTAAAATTGCTTGAAAAACTAAAGGGTAAAAAAATTGTGTACATGGACATGGAGGAGCCAAACCGTTTTTTCGTCAAGGACCCCGAATTTAGACGAGAGGAGTACGAATATTATTTTTATAAAATACTTACCATGTGTCCTTTCACTGCAACATGGCTAAATAAACGCCAGGGGAGTAACCGCCGCATGCACGTTTTTTATCCGATTGATCCAGAGCTCGGACCGCCGGAAATGGGGAAAAAATATGACATCATTTATAGCGGGGGTATTTATAGCGATTGGTTATTTGACGACCTAAAAACAATATCAAAATTTAATTACAAATTCGTAGCATATAACGGGGTTCTCACATATAAATTTTTACCAAACCTATATATTGTAAAAAAAATAAAACAAAAGTTCCCTCACCTAAAGTTTTTGGAGAAAGGGGCACGCTATATTACCGACAGTAATATCCCACATCTTGAAAAATGGAAAATTATGGCTCAAACAAAAATTACCATTGTTCATAATATAGTCCCTTGCTACGCATCAAATTTGGTAAATATATACAACACAGAGGGATGGCAAGATAATGAAGCTTTTTCTCTACTGCCGCGACCAAATTTTTTTACCAGCATTACTACTTTTTTTAACCAACTACGCGGTAAAACCTATATTGTCCCACAATTAAAAAGCAGGGCGTTTGAGGCAGCCTTATGTCACTCACTTATATTGTGCAGGAGAGATCAGTTCAACATTATTGAAAATTTTTTTGAACCCGAAAAAGAATTCGTCTACTATGAACCGGGAAAGTTAGAAGAAAAAATAAGGGAAATTTTATCAAATTGGAGTGTTTACGAACTAGTTATAGAAAACGCACATAAAAAGTTTTTGGCCGAATATACGACAGAAAAATTTTTTGAGAAATATTTAAAAAATTTAGAATAATACATAATTAATCTTCCTATGAAATTTGCCCACATGCTCCCCCACAAAAAAACACTGAAATTTTTTTTTGATAATATTCTTTATAAAATTGGTTTCACTCCGTCGGTTACGTACGAAGGAAACAAATTTTACTATCAACCACATACTGATATGGGAGGTAAACTATATTGGATTGTTGGGGGAAATGAAAGACATGAAATTGCAGTTTTAAAAAAATGTTAAAAAAAGATAGTGTAGTAATTGATGTGGGAGCAAATGTGGGAGGACATACAGTGGCGTTTGCGAATACATCGCCAAGTGGAAAAATATTCGCGTTTGAACCTTCATTAGACACATATAAAATACTTGTTCGTAACACAAAAAAATTTAAAAATGTTACTACTTTTCAATCGGCTATTTCCGAAAAAACCGGAATGGCTTATTTTTACGAAGCCTACGATAGTGGTTATTCGGGACTTAAAAACACCGGTCGAAAAAAAATCTCTAAAGTATATACTGTCCCAACTATTTCTATAGATAATCTAGTCAAAAACAAAAAGCTAGACAGGCTCGACCTTATAAAAATAGACGTTGAAGGAACCGAGGCTAGTGTAATTCAAGGAGCGAGGGAAACGATAAAAAAATTTCACCCAATCATTATGTGTGAAATTTGTGATGACAGTAACTCAAGTCAAAAAACAATAGACTTAATAAAATCATTCGGATATAAGTCTCATATAATAAAAGAAGGAAAAGTTGAATCCCTTGTTTCTTATAATCCATCGTATTACAATTATCTTTTTATAAAATAAAATGAAAAATATGCGACAAATAATTAAAAGAATTCTAGTCTTTTTAGGTATAAACGTATTCCTGTGGAACAAAATTGAATCTATAAAGAATATTGTAAGGTACAGGAAAATTCTTAAAAAAAATATTGACTCAATACTAGAATACAAGAAAAAATTTGATTATGGAATATTTATCGAGACTGGTACCCATAAAGGAAATATGATTGAGGCAATGAAAAATAGATTCAACAAAATCTATTCAATTGAACTTGGAGAGAAACTTTATGAAGATGCACAAAAAAGATTCTCGGGAGACAGGCACATAGAATTATTTAAAGGAGACAGCGGGGTTGTACTTCCAGAGCTTTTAGCCAGAATAAAAGAACCTGCAATATTTTGGCTTGATGCACATTATTCTCAAGGGGAAACAGCAAGAGGAGAAACAAATACACCCATAGAACGAGAGCTCGAGGTAGTCCTAAATCACCCCATAAAAAATCATGTCATTATGATAGATGACGCGCGTTGCTTTAACGGTAAAGACGGTTATCCAACTGCGGAAACGATAGAAAAAATGGCGATATCACATGGCTATCTTTTTGAAATGAAAAACGACAATTTCAGACTTTATCCAAAAAAATAAATGATAATTGTAAAAATATCAGGCGGACTCGGGAATCAACTCTTCCAATACGCATTTGCTCGTTCTGTATCCTTGCGCCTAAAAACTGATTTTAAATTGGATATTAATCCATACAGTACCTACTACAAGCAGGTTAGAAAATATTCGCTCAATCACTTTAATACGAAACAACAATTCGCAAAAGATTCCGATTTTTTCGGTTTTGTGTGGTTTATAAAACAAAATAAAATATTCAATACTTTTTATAAGTACCTTCGTCTTAAGAAAAGATTACTACCATTTTATTACTCGGAAAGAACTTGCCATTTCGACTCTTCGGTATTTTTAAAAGATGGAGTTTATTTTGACGGGTTCTGGACAACTGAAAAATATTTTAGAGACATAGAGCTAGTTCTCAGAAAAGAACTAGTGCTTATTAATCCACTTTCTGAAGAAAGCCAAGCCACTCTAAGAGAAATAAAAAAATCCAATGCTATCTCTGTTCATGTTAGGCGCTACAACACAGGAGCTGACAAAAATTACAGCAATACTATCGACTACATGGGAATATGCTCTATCGATTATTATAAAAAATCCATGGATTATATATCGGGGCGCGAAAATAATCCGCACTTTTTTGTATTTTCCGACAATTACGAATGGGCGATTGAAAATTTTAAATCCCTGCCATATAAAATAACCTGCGTAAAAAGCGAAGATGAAAAAGATTATGAGGATTTAATTCTAATGTCTTCATGCAAACACAACATCATAGCCAACAGCACATTTTCCTGGTGGGGAGCATGGCTCAATCCAAACGAAGATAAAATTATAATAGCGCCACGCCGATGGTTCAATAATGTTAAAGCAAGCGTTGATACAAAAGATATAATTCCAGATTCTTGGATAAAAATGTAATTTGGTAAAAAAAGAAAAAAGAGCCCATGCGGTCACACCGTATGGGCTCTTTTACTAAGGGTAATCCCTCGTTATGTCAGTATTGCGAAAACTTCCGCCTTTCCTGCCATACCAAACGACTTCCCTGGCAAATCTTTCAAGGTCACCCCCGAATTCCCGGTCCGCCTTTATGAGAAGCTTAGAGGGAGAACGCGCCGGCACTTCAACGCTTTTCAGGTTGCTGAAGTATTCATGGAGGTCGTGCTCGAGCTCGATTCTGCGTTCGACTGTGTGAGGGTCTCTCACCACTGCCGACTGATACAAAACCGCATCATCGAGAAGAGTTTCGTCCACCGCATGGCCGGAGATTCCGGCCAAAATTCCGATGAACGGACGCAATTCGCCGTAGAACCTTTCTTTCTCGGTCACCATATTGAGGAAACTTGCCTCTTCAAGCGGCCAATAGATGTTGCCGAACTGCGGCAAAATCATATCAATCCGCCCGCCGACGATTGAACGGGCAATGATGCCCCTGATGAGAGCGATTTCTTTGCCGATAAGAGTTTCCTCAACGGCGCCGAAATGTTCTATCAGTTTCTCGTAGAAATCGCTGTACCGCACTCCGAATTTTCTCCAGAGCAGGATAGCGACGTACTGCGTGAGACCGAGGCAATGAAAGGCCTGCACCATCCAGTAAAAAAGGTAGGTGCGCTGCCAATCCGCGTTCGGCATCGAAGCAGTTTCAACGACAACGTTCTCGTACTCGACGATTTCTTCAGCCCCTGTTTCCGGCGTGCTGTGACCAAGCAGGATAGGCATTCGAACCGATTTGATTTTGTTCAAACGCACATACATCGGTTCGCTCATCTCGGAGTTCGGAAGCATGGTGCAAACGTAGGCGCTCAGATTTATCGCGTCGGCATGGCCTTCAAGAAGTACGTCAATGCCTTTTTTCGTTGATTCGTAGGTCTCGCCGGGCATTCCCATGATGAGCTCGGTATAAGTCGGGATATTTTCCGCCCGATAACGGTCCATCAGATGGGAAAACACGTCGATATTGATGTTTCTTCTTTTGACGAGTTCCAGCGTCGTCTCGTCCATGCTCTGGAACGAAAGGGTTGCCCCTTTGCTCATTCCAGCATCGTTCAGCAACTTCGCGATCGTGAAGATCTTGTCATTGCTGTTCTTGGCCGTACACATTCTGAATTTCCGAGGAAAGCCGCCATGTTTTTCACGCGTGGCAATCATCAGTTCAGTGAGCTTAAGATCGCGTTTCAGGATGCCCCAGTTGGCGTCCCCGCTAAAAAGGTACTCAACCTTGTGCCTGCCCATCCACTCGTATTCATCGCGAATGCGGTCATAGTCGAACTCAAAAAGCTTCGACATGGTATTCCCGCCCCAGTCGCAAAAAGTACACATGTAGGGACAGCCACGGTTCGTCTCCTGAGTTGCGTTCAAGGCATAGCCACGTTCGAGCATGAAATCAAATACGCCCGAGAGATACGGCGAAACGAGCTTTGACAAATCTGCGATCCGCTTCGATTGCTCCGTCTTTACGGTACGGGTGCCTTCAACGCGAATACTCAAACCGCCGATCTTGGTGAAATCGGGACGGCTCGAAGAACTGAACTCCCGCAAAACATCCGCAAAAACGAATTCTCCCTCCTGATGGACCAAAAGGTCCACGTACGGATGCTCTTCAAAAAAGTGTTCCGAAGCGTTGGGAACCTGTGTCCCGCCGAACACGATTAGGCATTCGGGAAACGCCATCTTCAAGAGCCTTGCGAGTGTCTTGTTGTATTCCCAGTTCCAGATGTAGCTTGAAAAACAGGCGACCGCCGGGCGTTCGGTACTTTGAACGACATCAACGGGGTTTCTCCGTAAATAAATCGGTTCCAGAAAGCGGAAACTTTCCCGCACTTCGGGAATGGACATGGCGTAGGCCTGCAATAAGCCGACCGAGTAAGGGAGAAAAACGTTCTTCCCGTACTCATAATTCACTTGCACGGTAAGAACGTTTTGCTTTAACATTTCCTGTTCTCCTGTGGTTTATTGCGTCTAATTTCTTTAAGGAACTTCAATTTCTCTCAACAATCTATACTCGATTTAATGTATAAAGTCAACTAAAACTTTCTGTGAAATTATGCGGTTATAATGTATTAACCGGCACGCCGGCCTATCAAAAAATTTATGTGCGGAATATTCGGAGCTGTAGGAAAAAAATTAAATAAGTACGATAGGGATGGGATAAAACCTATCCTCTCTTCTCTTTCCAATCGTGGCCCTGACGGTAGTGGAACTTTATTTCTTTCTTCTGTAGTTTTGGGTCATACGCGTCTTTCAATAATAGATTTGAAAAGTGGCGACCAACCAATGAAAGATGCCATATCAGATACATATATAATATTTAATGGAGAAATTTATAATTACAAAGAATTAAAAGAAGGGCTGATTGGAAAAGGACACCAATTCATTACTAACTCTGACACGGAGGTTATTTTAAAAAGCTATACCGAATACGGCACGGACTGCCTTGACCATCTTGATGGAATGTTTGCTTTTGCCATATGGGATGAAAAAAAGAAATTACTTTTCTTGGCGCGCGACCGTTTCGGTAAAAAACCCCTGTATTACACTTTTGATAAGGATGGTAATTTTCTTATTGCTTCGGAAATAAAAGCCCTCTTTGCAGCTGGGATACGGGGAGAAATTAATCCCGAGGCTATTGATAACTACTTAACACTTATGTATGTCCCTCCATGGAAAAGTATCTACAAAAATATTCATATAATTCCTCCCGCCCATGCCGGTGTATTTGAAAATGGGAAAATAAAGATATGGAAATATTGGGAGCTTCGGGAAAAGCCGATAAAAGATTCTTATGGCGAGACAAAAGAAAAAATAAAAAAACTTTTTGAAGATTCTGTTAAAAAAAGAATGGTTGCCGATGTTGAAATAGGCTCTTTGTTGTCCGGCGGGGTGGATTCTACCTTAGTAAGTTTTTATGCTCAAAAATTTTCTAAAACCCCAATAAAAACTTTTTCAGTAGGATATGAGGGGTATATAAATGAACTCCCCTACGCAAAAGAAGCTAGCGAGAAAATAGGAACCGACCACTACACAATACAAGTTAAAGGAGAAACGGAAAACGAACTTGAAAAAGTCATAAAGTATATGGACGAACCACATGCTGATTCTTCAAACTTTCCACAACATCTTGTTTCAGAGCTTGCTTCTTCAAAAGTTAAGGTTGCACTGTCGGGCGACGGAGCCGATGAACTTTTTATGGGTTATGGGTGGTATTGGAAATACTGGAACATGCAAAAACATACCCAACTGAAAAATGCTATTTTCTCAAACCCTTTTAAGGAACACTTAAAAAACCTTTCAATTTTCAGTAAAAAAGACCGTATGGAGATTTGGAAAGATCCTTCTTTTGTAAACGACGATATTGTTGGCTACGTAAAAACAGTTAGAAAAAATAATATAAAAAAAGTAAACCTCTTTGATCTTATGACATACCTCCCAGGACAGCTTCTTACAAAAATTGACCATACAAGTATGATGCACTCCCTTGAAATACGCTCCCCCTTTCTTGATTACAAATTGGCTGAGTATGTATACAACATTCCTGAGGAATACAAACATGATAAAAAAGGAGGAAAAATAATATTAAAAGACATACTTTCTGAAATAATGCCGAAAGAATTTGTTTATCGACGCAAACAAGGATTTGGGGCGCCAATAAAAGAGTGGCTGCTGGAGGAAAAAATGGAAAAATTTGTAAGAAAAGAACTGGGCGAAAGTTTAAATATGTATGAATATTTAAATAAAGGAGAAATCAATAAAATTTTGTCAGCTTTTTATGAAAAGGGAGACGGCACCCTCTGCTACAAAATCTGGTCGATTTTATGTTTATCTCTCTGGTTCAAACACCACGGTAAATATCATGTATAACCTGAGCGGAATATTCTGGGCCTATAGAAACAAAATAACCAATAAACTATATGGAGTTGTTCATATGCCAGCGAATGGGGAGAAAAAGGGAGAGGTTCTTGTCTCCTACACTACTGAACCATTCACGCTAGCTCCATGGGAAAAATTTTCTAACTTTCACACAAACTACTGGGAATGCTACAAAATTGCGCGTCTTTTTTCGGTGCGTGGCTATGCAGTAGACATAATTAACTGGAACAACCATAAATTTATTCCGAATAAAAAATACAAAATATGTATTGATACTCAAAATAATCTTGAGCATCTCTTTAGTTTTCTACCCAAAGACTGTAAAAAGGTGATGCATATTGTGACCTCATATGGAGATTTTCAAAACAATGCCGAAATGGTTAGGCTTTCAGAATTGAAAAAGCGACGAGGGATTGTCCTCCTTCCGCAACGTCAAATGCTACCGACAAAAAATCTGGACTATGTTGATTTTCTCGAAGGATTTGGTAACAAATCTGTGCACTCAACTTACGGGCGTTTTGGTAAATCAATATTTCCTATCCCAATTTCGGCGGTAAAACTTTTTGACTTCCCGGAAAACAAAAACTTCAAAATCTCCCGCACAAAGTTTTTATGGTTCGGAGGCGGGGGTGCAATCCTCAAGGGCCTTGACCTTGTACTTGAAGCATTTGCCAAAACCCCCCAACTTGAACTTCATGTCTGCGGACCAATAGCTGCCGAAAAAGATTTCGTAGAAGCATATAAAAAAGAGCTGTACGAAACTCCCAATATACATACACACGGCAGAATCAATGTTGCCTCAAATTTGTTTAATGAAATAGCCAATAAGTGTGGAGCTCTTATTTATCCAGCATTTTCAGAAGGTACATCGGGGGCTGTCGTTCAAGCCATGCATGCGGGGCTTATCCCAATTATTACGCATGCGACTGGGATACAAGAAGATGCTGGATATATTCCACTTGAAAATCCAACACTAGAGTCTATTAAAGAAGCGACATTAAAATTTTCTAATATGCCAGAAGAAAAAATAAGTGAACTTTCAAAAAGAATATGGGAATATGCACGAGAACACTACACAAGAGAGACTTTTAGTAGAGAATACTCAAACTTTATTAATACTGTCCTTAAAATCTAAAATGGAAACTCCTCTTATTTCAATAATAATACCGACTCATAATAATGCAGAAACAATCCACACTGCCGTTTATTCGATAATAAACCAAACTTACAAAAAGTTGGAAATAATTGTAGTCGACGATAATAGTACAGACAAAACTAAAGAAATCGTACAAGAGCTGGTAAAAAAACATAATAATTTGTTTTATTATGCACTTCCATTTGATGACCCAAAACGATTTAATAATCGTGGGCGAAATGTGAATGCTGGATATTCGGCTAGAAATTATGGCTTAGAAAAAGTCTCCGGTGAATGGATTACATTTCAAGATGCCGATGACGCTTCTCTCAAAAATAGAATAGAGACACAATATATTCTGGCTAAAAAATATGATTCAAATCATATATGCATACAATGGCAAAAATTAACTGATGGGCGCATCGACGCATCGTTTGATTTTGAACGAGCACTTAGAGAAAACCCACTCATCATTATAGATAGTGATAATATTGTAAAACTCGCCCAAAAAACACGGGGCTTGGGCATGCTACTTTTGGGAAAATGGCACAAATACATTCCATTTGAAGTCAAAACAATGAGGGTTGTAAATAAATTATTTTTTGGCTCTCTTGATTCTTATCCCGGGTCAGGCAATAGTCCCTTATTTAAAAAAGAAATAATTGAGAAGATTAAATTCCGCCAGGTAGATGAGCGCGTTTGGCCGTCATTCACTGGTCGTGGAGCAGATAGAGATTTTAATTTTCAGATTGCGGAAACATTTGGAAAAAGTGTCTCTTTTAAACTTCCACTATATCTTTGGAGAATAAACCAAGAAAATAATCTTGGTTACAACTTTGAAAAATATCTGATAAAGTAACATTATGTTTAATATATCTAAATCAACTAAAAAAAATGGTAACAAAAAAACAGTTATTGTGACTGGTGGTGCTGGTTTTATAGGATCTCATCTTACTAAAAGTCTTTTAGCTGAGAATTTTAATGTACACGTTATTGATAATCTCTCGAGCGGGAAGAGGGGTAATGTACCTGACGAAGCAGTATTCCATTTATGTGACATACGTCACCCACATGACCTACGTAAAGTTTTCAAAAAAATAGGGACAATAGATTGTGTGTTCCATCTTGCTGCTGTACCAGAAATTGAGATTTCCCAAAAAAACCCTTTTAAAACAAATGAAACTAACGTGGTTGGCACAGATTATGTCTTGGGAGCAAGTTATGAATTCGGAGTAAAAAAAGTTATATATTCATCATCATGTTCGATATATGGTAATCAAACTGTCCTACCTATACACGAAACTGCAACCCCTTCCCCTATGAGTCCTTACGCCTTCCACAAGCAAATTGGGGAACTTTATTGCGCTTTATATAGTCAATCATGTAATCTGCCTACAGTTTCCTTGAGATATTTTAACGTTTATGGCCCAAATCAATCATTCAAAAATGCGTATTCTGGAGCAATAAGTGTATTTTTGAATCAAATAAAAACTAATCAACCCTTAACTATAACTGGAGACGGAACACAAACACGTGACTTCGTACATGTATTTGACGTTGTAAGGGCAAACATAATGGCAATGCAAAGTGATAAGGTCGGCCATGGAGAGACTATAAACATAGGCAGTGGAAGAGAGTGTACTATTGATACAGTAGCCACAATATTCGGCGGAGAAAAAAAATATATGCCCGCTCGCGAAGAAATAAAGGGATCAAGGGCAGATATTTTAATGGCTAAAAAATTACTCGGATGGGTTCCAACCGTGACACTAGAGGAAGGCATTACCGCTCTATTACAAAATAATTCATCCATCTCTTAGAAATATTACTTCAATGGAGAAAATAGCCATTCTGCTAAAATAGTTTTTTAATGTACTTCATACAAATTAAATGAAGCAAATTATTCAAAAATTATTTAATATATTTGGAATTGAGGTAAGAAAAAAGGGGTCTTTACAACGCTCATCACTCTATGGTGCATTATCTCAATTAAAAAAGTGGGGTTTATACCAAAATCAATTATTGATATAGGTGCGGCGTTTGGGGACTGGACTAGCACATCATTATCAGTATTCCCTGATGCATCATATGTACTTGTTGAGCCACTTAAAGAATACTCTAAAAGTTTAAGGTCTCTAACTAGGTCAAATTCTAATATCTCTGTTACTCAAGGAATTGTGGGAAGTGAAAGTGGGGAAAAAATTATTAATGTCCATAAAGATTTATTTGGTTCTTCGATATTTGATGAGGTTGAGGACGATATCGACCTTCTGGAAGAGAGAATAACTGTCCACTCTTATACACTTGATTCCATTGTGAAAGACCTCCCCGGACCGCTTCTCATAAAGATTGACGCCCAAGGAGCGGAGCTTGAAATCCTGCGTGGAAATGAAGTCGGTATTGGGCTTGCAGAAGTCATAATACTGGAAACCTCTTTTTTCCGTTCCATCAAGCAAGCGCCCCTTTTTGACGAGGTTTGCCACTTTATGCGTGATAACGGTTTTGTCCCCTACGATTTGATAGGTATGTCATACAGACCCCTAGACAATGCACTGTCTCAAGTAGATGTTATTTTTGTAAAAGAAAAAAGTTTTTTGAGAAAAGAACAAGCTTACGCCACAAAAGAACAACGTTTAAAACAGAATGAGCGTTTCAGGCAAAAAAATAATCTAAGAATCTAACTGTAAAGTTGCCCTTCATTAAAAGCTTGGTAATATAACCTATATTCAGTAACGGTCGTTATAAGACCATATCGTATGAAAAAAATATCTGTAATTGGTCTAGGGAAACTAGGGGCATGCTATGCCGCTTTTTATGCAAGCAAGGGCTATTCTGTTATAGGGTTTGATATCAACCCAAGAAATGTAAAGCTAATATCAGCCGGTAAGGCGCCAGTTAATGAACCTGGTCTATCTGAGCTTATTAAAAAAAACAGTGAACGCATAAGCGCGACTTCCGACATCGGAGAAGCAATTTCTAAAAGCGATATTAGTTTTATTGTTTTACCAACACCGAGCAAAAAGAACGGCTTATTTTCTGTTGACTATATACTATCTGCCGCAAAAGAAATCGGACCACATATTGAAAAGAAAAACGGCTATCATGTAGTAGTTCTCGTAAGCACCGTACTCCCAGAAGATTCAAGAAAATACATAATCCCCGCTTTTGAAAAATATTCCAAAAAGAAAGTAGGACATGGATTCGGCTATGTTTATAGCCCGAGTTTAATTGCTATAGGCGACACCCTTCGTAATCTTGAAAATCCTGATTTTCTTTTTCTAGGATCTCACGACGATTTATCCAAACAAGTAGTTTCGTCAATATACCGCAACATATACAAAGAAAAACCTATTGAACATATGAGCATAGAAAGTACTGAGCTTGCAAAAATAAGCCTTAACTCGTACGTAACTATGAAAATAACATTTGCAAATATGCTCGGGGACCTGTGTGACAGACTTCCATACGCAGATGTTGATGAAATAACAAACGCAATCGGTAAGGATAGGCGAATCGGAAGTAATTATTTTAGGAGCGGACTCGGTTATGGCGGTCCTTGCTTTCCAAGAGATAATTACGCCTTTGCCGGTATGGCAAAAAAAAGGGGCATAAAAACTCCTCTTGCCGGAGCGACACACAAATTAAACGACAACGTATGGAGAAAGATATTATCAGTAATTAAAAAAGAATCTTCAAGTAAAAAATCTCCGGTTTCTATTCTTGGCATATCTTATAAGCCAAATACTCTTTTATCGGAAGAATCACAGGCTTTTTTTATAGCCGAAGCACTCGTAAAAGAAAAGCGTAATGTCATAATTTTTGAACCGCTTGGTCATCACGAAGCTGAAAATATATTCGGGAACAAAATTAAATACGCAGAAACTTTTGCTGATGCCATCAAAAAGGGTGAGGTAATATTTATTTCAAATCCCGACAAGCTATTTAAAGAAATACCAAAGATATTGTCTGGGTTAAAAGCAAAAAAGACAATAATCGACCCGTGGGGAATGTTTGTAAAAAAAGATTTCAAAAGTAATGTTACTTATGTTTCCACTGGCAGGAAAAAATGAAACGAGGAAATTATCCAAAAATATCAATAGTAATTCATTGCTATAATCGTGAAAATTATATAGCTGAGACCCTTGATTCAATTCTTTCTCAAAACTACCCGAACCTTGAACTCATCGTTATAGACGATGGTTCTACGGATCAAAGTTGGAACATTATAACTACATACAAAAAACGACTCGCTTACACGGAACAATTACAAGGATTTCGGGAATCGCCGGTTGAAGCCCTGAATGCGGGCCTTACACGCGCCACCGGAGAAATTATGGGATGGCTCAATACAAAAAACACTCTCCTTCCTGAGAGTCTTTTCACGATAGCTGAAATATTCAAACAATGTGGCGACATAGAATGGATAACCGGCGTAGGAACAGTAATAGACGGAAAAAGTAAAATCATAAAAATTACTCACCTTAAAAAAAACATATACGACTATCTCATAAAAAACCGGGGAATTATACAACAAGAATCAACCTTCTGGCGTCACTCGCTCTGGGAAAAGGCTGGCGACCGGCTTCCGAATAAATATAGATGGAGCTTCGATACCGCACTCTGGACCAAATTTTTTCCAAGGGCGGAACTGTATCATGTTGATGTACAGCTTGGAACCTACCGAAAGGTCCCCGAATCGACGAGTATTGCCTCAAGAAAGGTCTTTATTGATAACACCTTCAATATACTCGACGACTTTCACCGAGACACTCCGCTTAGAACTCTTCTACTTGCCCAAGTATATAGAATGTTGAGATGGTTTCGAATTATATTGCGCTACATCCCGGACCATATCTATATACATCTTCCAATCTTAAGATTTTTCAGTTATCCAGTAATTCATACGTATAAAGCCGCGGAAGGATGGGGGTTCAACGAAACGAGAGAGAACCCTTTCCGTGATGTGAAAATAATACGGCTATGAAAAAAATCATTATCCTCCAAACGTCTGGCAATGAACTGACAAACCAGCTCTGGAATTATGCGAGTATCTATGCATATACCCTAGAGCGCGACTACTCTCTTGAAAACCCGTCTTTCTTTGAATACGGAAATTACTTTAATATGTCTGCGTCAAATCACCTCTTTAAGGCTTTTTTCTTTAATCCTTTCACCAATTACAC
>ERZ1292623.2454-Hain-H51-01um-R1-2454-length-16588-cov-10_pt1 | contig 16588 bp, 20 predicted proteins | sample MGYA00564398_ERZ1292623 | MGnify/ENA primary metagenome ERZ1292623 (study PRJEB36523, sample SAMEA6512633) | groundwater metagenome | collected 2019-01-07 | study: AquaDiva: Metagenomics assemblies of 32 groundwater samples | reverse complement strand
AAGACCCGGACATTATAATGGTTGGAGAGATTAGAGACAATGAAACCGCCTCTCTTGCAATAAACGCGGCTCTTACAGGCCATCTTGTTTTATCTACTCTGCATACCAATTCTGCTGCTGGAGCAATTCCAAGATTACTTGATATGAAAGTGGAGCCGTTTCTCATGGCTTCTGTTTTGAGTGTTATTATCGGACAGCGCTTAGTCAGGAGATTATGCGTTTCAAGGGATAAATATTTTTTAAATCAAGATCAATTGAATGACTTAGAAAAGAGTATTGATTTGAATAAAATGATAACATCTTTGAAAGAGGAAAATGTTATACATCAGAAAGATAATTGGGATAAGGTTCCGTTTTATAAACCAAAGCCTTCAAATGAATGTGAAGACGGATATAAAGATAGGATTGGAATTCATGAAGTTTTGGAAGTTACTGAATCAATAAAGAATCTTATAATGTCTAATACCACTTCTGATGACATTGAAAAACAGGCAAAAAAAGAGGGGATGATGACAATGATGGAAGATGGAATAATTAAATCAGTTCAAGGTATCACTACTATTGAAGAAGTGTTTAGGGTAACAAGGGAATAATGGATAAAAATAAGATTATAATTACTAAAAGCAATAGAGAGACGCAAAAAATTGCCAAAGATTTAGCAAGGAAGATCATAAGATTAAAAGATAAAAAGGCAATAATAATAGGATTGATAGGAGAATTGGGTAGCGGAAAAACTACTTTTATACAGGGTTTTGTAAAAGCGCTTGGAATTAAAGAAAGAGTTATTTCACCAACATTTATAATTCTCAAAAAATTTAAAATTAAAAATTTAAAATTTAAAATTCTCGTTCATATTGACGCTTATAGAATTTCAAAACCAAAAGAAATAATTGATTTGGGATGGAAAGATTTAATAAAAAATCCTCAAAATATTATAATTATAGAATGGGCGGATAAAATCAAGAAAATTCTGCCAAAAAAAACAATTTGGCTTAATTTTTTTCACGGAGACAAAAAACAAGAAAGAATCATAAAAATCAAAAACCGAATTTGACAAAAAACTTAATTTCGTATATAATATAAGCGTTCTTTTACAAATCCGTCTTTGGCGGATAAATATCAAAGTTTTAAGGAGGAACTGGCTATGAAAAAAGAAATAGTCGGAAGTATGTCAGAATGGTCTGGCGTATTAAAAGACGTATTTCGTCAAATTGATGACGGGAGTTTAGGTATCGGGCATTTTCAGACCCTACTTGAACACCGCAATCCTTTTGATGACGGCGGTGTTTTGGATCAACTTGTTTCAAAAACCGGAAAGCTTTTGTCAAAGCGTTTTGGTAAGAAAATAGCAGTTGGTCCACTACCAGAGGAATTCACGGAAGAAAATTTGGCACAATGGGTAAGATATAATCTCAAGCCAATTTTTCTGCCAGATGAAGAGATTTCAGAAAATCGTAAAATCAAAGATTGGATTAAACCAAAAAAATGGCTTTACGATAAAATGAGAGAAGGGAAAATTTTTTCAGACAGCGCTAAACTCGTTTTTGGTTGGTATTTGGTAGATTTCAGCGAGGGCGTTGATTACGCGGATGGAACTCAAGTTTTTCCAAAAGACCCTTTCACGTCAATTATCGAACGACTAAGGAAAGATGGAAAAGTTGGGAAATACGATAAAACCCCGATGGGTTCTCGTTTTGCTATCACCAATGACGAATGGCATGAAGTGGTCTGTCCGGAAATTGCCAAGGAATTAGGATTTAAACCAGAACAAATTCGACTTGAAAGAGCCATTGAATTTAATGCGATTGGCAATCTTTATGACAAAAATCGCGGCAAATTCAATACTTGGGAATGGTTTAATGATACTTTTGAGGTATCCCGCCGGCTCTTTGGTGGCTTCCGCGCCTATGGTGGTTTGTCGGATGTCAACTACTACCGGTCTGACTTCCGCCTTGACTTTGTGGCTGGTCGTCCTCTGGTGAGTTTCGTAAAATAGGTTTTGGTCTGATGGATTTTGGAACTTGGGCTCTAAAAATTTCTATAAAAATTTTTAGAGCCCTTTATTTTTTGACGAAGTTTTGATAAAATAACTATGAGTGAAGCTAATGAAGAATAAATCAAGGTTTATTCTCGCATTCACTCTCTGTTAAAATTAAAAAAACAGATTAAACGAAACTCCTTGTTTTGGGCCAGATCGGGTGTCCTTGCATATATTAAAGGACTGCCGAGTAAAAAATTATCCGTTTTTGGTACGGATTTCAAAAGAGATAATTTTTAGTAAATTAAATCTTCGGTGATTATGGACGGTCTGAAACAAATTTTGAGGAATCCAACCGGCTCAATGGTGGCAACCGCGACAATGGTGGTTTGACGAATGTCAACTACAACCGGTCTGACAACCGCAATGACAATGTGGCTGGTCGTCCTCTGGTAGTTTCAATTAAAAAGAACATTCTATTTTTCGGAATGTTCTTTTTGAAAGATTTAAAATTTAACTTGATTTCATCCATCCGCCGATTATCTTTCCGATTTCTATTATTTTTCCTTCCAGGATAATATATTTTTTAGCGTTAATAGATTTAGTTTCGTAAGCGAGCCGAATTAAATATTTAAGGAGGTCAGTTTTATCGCTTGCTTTTCTGATAATTGTAAACTTTTGATTTTTGGGCAAAAAAGTAGCGGAAACAATTAATTCCAGCGATTCTAAAATAGTAGTTTCAATTTTTTGGCCGAGAGTATATTTTTCCTGTTTTGGAAAATATTTCAAACATTCGTGAAACAATTTATAAAATTCAAAAACTTTATGCACCAGCGGCGCATTAAATTTATTGAAGGTCTCGGGGGGGGGGCGTTCATAAGAAATTAAAAATTTTCAACCGAATAATTAGTTTGGAAAATCTGTTTTTGGCTTGGCAGGAATTCCGCCGCGGCAAAAGAAACAAATCGGATGTTCAGGGATTTGAATTTAATCTTGAAGACAACTTATTTCAGCTTCATCAAGAATTACGGAATAAAACCTACCAACATTCTCATTATACACCATTTTGCGTTCAAGACCCAAAATTAAGACGGATTCACAAAGCTTGTGTTCGCGATAGAATATTACATCACGCGGTTTTCAAGATTTTGTATCCGATTTTTGACAGAGAATTTATTCACGATTCCTATTCCTGCCGAATAATCAAAGGAACTCATAGGGCGGTAAATAGATTAGAGAAATTTACCAGAAAATTAAGCAAGAACAACACCAAAAACATCTTTGCCCTAAAATGCGACATAAGAAAGTTTTTTGGCTCGGTTGACCAAGATATTTTACTAAAACTCATTAAAAAGAAAATTCAAGACAATAATAATACTGTTTGGTTGATTGAGAAAATCATAAAAAGCTTTCCGTTTGGCATACCGCTCGGCAATGTCACCAGCCAATTATTCGCCAACATCTATTTAAACGAACTTGACCAGTTTATTAAGCATAAATTAAAAGTCAGATATTATCTGCGTTATTGTGATGATTTTGTGATTTTAGGAGAAAACAAAGAGGATTTAATTAGATTAATCCGTTCAATCAATAATTTTCTTCAAGAAAAATTGAATTTATCCCTTCATTCTGATAAAATAATCATCAGAAAACATCATCAAGGCATAGATTTTCTCGGTTATGTGGTTCTGCCGCATTACCGAGTTCTGCGAACCAAAACAAAAACAAGGATATTCAAGAAGATAAAAAAGAAACATCAAGATTTGCAAAACAATTTTATTACCGAAGAATCTTTTAATCAGAGTTTGCAATCGTATTTTGGAATTTTGAAATATTGTAAGTCTTATAAACTACAAAACAGAATCAAAAAAATTCTATCATAAAGACAAAAAATAAGATGGATAAAAATAAAAAAATTTTAGTGCTTATTGATGCCCATGCTGTTCTTCATAGAGCTTTCCATGCCTTGCCGAATTTTACATCTTCCAAGGGCGAGCCAACAGGCGCACTTTATGGCTTTGCCGTTTTTTTACTGAAAGTTATCAAGGAATTAAAGCCTGATTATGTCGCTGTCTGTTATGATTTACCTGAGCCGACATTCAGAAAAATTGCTTATGAAGCATACAAGGCAAAAAGGCCGAAAATGGACGATATTTTGGCTGTGCAGATTAGCCGCTCGCGCGATATTTTAGATTCTTTCAAAATTCCAATTTATGATTCGCCTGGGTTTGAGGCAGATGATATATTAGGGACAATTGTTGAAAATCTTAAATTTCAAAGATCAGAGATTAAAATTATTATTGCTTCTGGAGATTTAGACACTTTGCAATTAGTGGATAATGACAATGTTGTTGTTTATACATTGAGCAAGGGTATAAAAGAAGCAATTATATATGACGAAAAAGCAGTGAAGGAGAGATTCGGTTTTGTCCCCAAATTACTGCCCGATTTTAAGGGACTAAAAGGCGATCCATCCGATAATATTATAGGCGTACCTGGTATAGGAGACAAAAGTGCCTCGGAATTGATACAAAAATTTGGTTCAATTGAGGATATATACAAGGGGCTGAAAGAAAATAAAGAAAAATTAATCAAAGTAGGAATAAAAGAAAGAATTGTAAAATTACTTGAAGAAAATGAGGAAGAGGCGTTATTTAGTAAAACTTTGGCTGAGATCCGTCGTGATGCGCCAATAAAATTTTTTCTTGAGCGGAGCGCATGGAAAGATTCTTTTGATATAGAAAAAGTAAAATCACTTTTTAATGAATTTGGATTTAGAAGTTTAATTGATAGATTGACAAAGGAGAATAATTTACCAGTCGTAAAAAAAGAAAATGATTTATTTAAAAAATTCAATAATCAAGTACCGGGAAAATTATTCAAGGAAGTAGAAATTCCTCTTGCTGATATTCTTTCAGAAATGGAGCAGAAAGGAATAAAAATAGATATAGATTATTTGAAAGAATTATCAAAAGAATATAATAAGGAATTAAAAAATCTGGAGAAAAAAATATTTGAATTTGCCGGACAAGAATTTAATATTAATTCTCCTAAGCAATTGGCTGAGATTCTTTTTGATAAACTTGGGCTGAAGGCAAAAAATCTAAGAAAAACCAGCACAGGTAGTCGTTCCACAAACATTTCTGAACTCATAAAGCTTAAAGATACTCACCCCATAATAGATGAGATTATTTCTTATCGCGAATTTGCAAAACTTGTTTCCACATATATAGACGCGTTTCCTAAAATGGTTGACAAAAATAATCGTCTTCATACCCATTTTGACCAGGCTGGCACAACCACTGGCAGGATTTCTTCCAAAGATCCTAATCTGCAAAATATACCCATAAGAACTGAAATAGGGAAAAAAATCAGAAAGGCCTTTATCACTGATAAAGGTTTAAAATTAGTTTCTTTTGATTACTCGCAGATAGAATTGAGGGTAGCGGCGATTTTAAGCAAGGATCCGAAAATGACAGAGATATTCAAAAGAGGAGAGGATATACACGATGCCGTTGCCTCCGAAGTTTTTAATGTTGATATTAAGAAAATTACTCCTGAGATGAGGCGTAGGACTAAGGTAATAAATTTTGGAATTATTTATGGCATGGGTATAAATGCATTGAAGATAAATCTGGGATGTTCAAGAGAGGAGGCGCAAATATTTTATGATGAATATTTTAAGGATTTTAAAGGAATGGCTGAATATGTGAATAATATAAAAGAAATTGTAAGAAAAAAAGGTTATACAGAAACATTGTTTGGCAGAAAAAGATATTTTCCAGAAATTAATTCACCTCTTGAATATATAAGAAAGGAGGCCGAGAGAATGGCTGTTAATGCACCCATTCAGGGTACTGCCGCTGATTTTATAAAAATAGCTATGGTAAAAATAGATAAGGAATTACAAAACAAAGGATTGAAGGAAAAAATTAAAATGCTTTTGCAAATACATGACGAGTTGCTTTTTGAAGCAGAAGAAAAATTTATAAAAGAAATTATTCCTGTTGTGGCTGGAATTATGGAGGGAATTTATAAAGATTCAGTGCCCATAAAAGTTAATGTTTCAATAGGCAATAATTGGTCAGATATGGTAGAATATAATAATGGAAAATAAAACAATATTAATAATAGAAGACGACGCTTTTTTTAGGACAATTATTTCAAAAGAGTTTGAATCGGAGGGTTTTAATGTTATAGGAGTTGGAGATTCAACAGAGGCCTTTAAATCTTTAGAAAACACAAAACCAGATCTTATTCTCTTGGATATTTTGTTGCCTGGCATGAATGGTTATGAAATATTGGAAAAGATAAAGGCAGATAAAAAAACAGCAGATATACCTATAATTATGCTTAGTAATCTTGGGCAGAAAGATGAGATTGAAAAGGCAAAAAATCTCGGCGTAGAGGATTTTATGATAAAGGTGAATTTTGTGCCTGAAGAGATAGTTCAGCGGGTAAGAGAAATATTGAATAAAAAATTCTTCATATGATTTATTTGTTTTTTGGCAACGACAGTTTCAGAATGGCACAGAAGCTCAATGAGCTTCTGGATTTTTTTAAATCAAAATTCGGCGAAACCCGTGTTTACAGGATAGAAAAAGAAAATTTTAACAAAGTAGAATTTGAGGAATTGATGAAATCAAGGACTCTTTTTGAAAATAAAATTATTGTGGTTTGCGGCGGTTTACTGGAAGAAAAAAATTTAGCAGAGTTTATTATGGAGAATTTTGGCAAGTGCAGCCAGTCGGAAAATGTTTTTATTTTTACAGAAAGCGAATTGGATGAAAAATTTTTGAATAAAATTAAAAAGGAAGCAGAGAAATCTTATGAGTTTAAATTGCTTTCCGGCGCAAAATTGGAGGAATGGGTAAAAAATGAAATTAATATAAGAGAAGCAAAAATAGATAATAAGTTTATTGACGGAATAATAAAAGAATGCGGTTCTGATTTATGGTGCGCTTCAAAGGAAATTGAGAAATTAAATCTTTCGGATTCAATTAAATACAGCATCACTGATGAAAAAGAGTATAATCCATTCGCGATTTGCGACGCCATTGCCGAGAAAAACAAACTAAAGGCATGGATATTGCTGCAGAAGGCGATTATGGCAGGCGTGTCAGCAGAAGAGGTTTTTTGGAAGGTTAATTGGCAGGTAAAGAATCTTTTGCTTATTAAAAAATTATCCCAAACTCCAAGAATTGACATTGTAAAAGAAAGCGGCTTGCATCCGTTTGTGGTGAAAAAAAATCTCTGGTCAATAAAAAATTTTTCAGAAGAGGAACTAATAAATTTTTCGTCGCAACTCGTAAATCTCTATCATAATACCCGTAGAGGTCTAACAGATTTTGAGGTAGGGTTGGAGAGGTTATTGATTGAATAAAAATTATTTTTTTTATCTGCGTCCTCGCTCCGCCCACTAGGATTCGAACCTAGGACCTTCTCCTTAAAAGGGAGCTGCTCTACCAGCTGAGCTATGGGCGGAGCGAGGAAACAGTTATTTTTTTAAAATTTATGTATGGCGATCGGCGACTATTGAAGCGCAGTATGAATACGGCTTTATGGCTGCCTCCAGACCAAAACCCTTTACCATTCCTACCACAGAATCTATGAAATCTCTAGTGGGTCCGTTTTTGCCAATATCAAGGTGCACGGTTATTTTATTATCCCAGAGATATTCTTCTCCTAATTTATCCTTAAGACGGCTTTTTAATTCTTGGGTGAAAGTTATAGACTGCATTGCCTCTTTATAAATGCGGTCATGCAAGGTAGGGCAGAATATTTTTTCTGATTTTGTCCAAAAATATTTTCCTCCATTGCCGACCCTTAAAATTGTTATGGCGGTCACAAGTTCCGTGTCGTTTACGCCCGCTGAGTCGGTCCCGACGGTTATCAGATAATCTGATTTCGGCTTTTTATTTACATATTTTGATATTTCTTTGATTAGTTCATCAAACCCAATATGGCGTTTCAGAGTATCATTATAGAATTTTATTTCTTCAGTCATGATATTAGAGAGGCAGGTCTATGGAAAATGCTCCTGGACCTAAAAATAATAAAGCAATTGCAATTGAAAAAATCAAAAGCCGCAAACCATACGCATTAAAATCTTCTTTTTCTGTTCGCGCTCTTAATTTTTCTATAAATGAAACAAGAGCGACAATAATTGCGGTTAATTGTATGAATAGTCCCAATATAAGAAGAATTGCGCTCGCTCCCTTTATAAAACTAATTGTTTTTATAAAGGCCTCGGGGTTTTTATAGTTTCTGTAAGTATAAACAAAGAGAATGATAGCAAGAGTTACCCTTAAAATAAAAGGGGCCAGTTGCTGATAAATATATAATTCAGGGAATAAACTCAACATAATAAAATTATATATTAATATGATTTTTGGTCAATAATCTTTTCGTTTTCGTCGTATAAGGTTATAGTTTCTCTCTTTTGCTTCCACATTTCCTCGCTTCTTCCCAAATATATCCTCCATTCTTTTTTGTAGAAATCCTTGTCGTCTTTATGTGTCTCTACACAGGTTTTGTAATTGATTTTTTCGTTTATATAATTTTGGCAGTCGCCAAAAAGATTTAATGGCAATGATTTAACATTTATTTCGCATTGAGGAAAAGTATCTATATAATCAAGACAATCATCATTTAAATAAGGAGGAAGGTCCTCATCTTTTGGATAAGGGCATTCTTTGGGTAGGTATGGAGTGAAATCCTGGAATTGTTCAAAATAACCAGTGCAGGTGTTCAATCTAAAACTTTCGCCTAACGGGCTTTTGCCAGTTATTATAACTGCTCTTTCTCCGGGTTGAAGAAAAATTTTTTCTTTAGGATTAACTTGGCCGGAAAACATAAGGTAAACTCCATTTCCGATTTTTATATCAAGCCCTCTTTTGCCTTCAATCTTCCAATCGCTTATGGGTATTGGCTTGTCATTATTTGAAGATGCAGTTATTTCCACATATTCTTTTTGTGGGTCTGTTTCCCAGTTTGTATAATAAATATTAAGCGTTACCTTTCCTTTATATATAGATTCATCAGTCTTTATGATTTCTGGCAGGGTTTTTTCTTTTTGTTGCGTTTCTGCTCCCCCAATGATTTCTGTTGTTTGTTTTTGTACATTAGAAACATTTTGTTCAAACGGCTGAAAAAGGAATGGTCCGCTTTTTGCCGCCGGTCTTGAAGGACCTCCTGTAGAATACCAAAGAATCATCAAGATAATAAGGAAACCTATAATCCATAACAGGTCATTAACAGGATTAGATTCAGGCGATTTTTTATATTCTGCCATGATTACAGAATATAGAATAAGGGATTAAGAATCAAGAATTATAATTTTTGATGTACAGAGCAGAAATGCGCCGAGCGGCCGTTGATTTTTATTTTTTTTATAATTCCTCCGTCTTTCTTCTTGCATTTTTTTTCAGTTTGCTGGTAAGCGCAATGCATTTTTTGGTATCTTCCTTCTCTGCCAAAGGCGTCTCGGTAATCAATATAAGAACTGCCTCTTGCTTTTATGGCCTTTTTAAGAACTGGTCTTATGGCTTTAAAAATTTTTTGTAATTCTTTTTCTTTTAATTTATTTGCGCGTTTTAGAGGATGCACTCCGGCAACCCAGAGAATTTCATCAGAATAAATATTACCAATGCCAGCGACTAGAGATTGGTCCATTAAAATATTTTTTATTTTGCCATTTTTCTTTTTTATAATTTCCGTAAATTTTTTTAGCGTTAAATTTTTATCAAGTGCGTCAATGCCTAGTTTTTTAAATTCTCCTTGTATTTTTTCTGTTTGCAAAACAACAACCTTTGCGAATTTACGCATATCACAGAGCGCGAGTTGCTTGTTGTTAGAGAGAAAAAACAAAAGATGAATAAAGCGATTTTCAGGGTCATTTAATGGTTCAGAATCTTTACTTTTCCATGTTCCATGTTGTGCGTACCATGTTCCATAAAGCAGATGCCCAGTCATTTTTTGATGCACAAGGATTACTTGGCTATGCGATAGCCAAATGAGAATATTTTTACCTTTTCGCTCCAGTTTTAAAATTTTCTTTCCAATAACATCTTTCTTTATTTTTTTGAAAGATTTAACATCAGTCCAAACATCCTGAATTTTTAATCCAGGCAAAACTTTTTTCAAGTCATTTACTATTGTTTCTACTTCAGGTAATTCCGGCATATTGACTCAACTTAAACGTGTTTTTTTATCAATTTTTCAAGATCTTTAACGTGTCTTTCTTTATCTTTTTCCATTTTTTTCCAGAAATTTTTGCAGTCCTTGCAATTTTTGCTGTCTTTCAAATAATTTTTCTTTATTCTCCACAGACTCTTATTTTCTTGCACCAATTGCTTCATTAAATTATATAAATGATTGTTTGTCATAGTTTTGTGTTTATTATTTAATTTCGACCTAAAAGTTTTTTCATATTATTCATATAAATTATTGTGTGTATCAATGATAAAAAATTCGGCGACATCATCGCTTATATATCTGTAAAGCGCGCGATAGTTACCTGTGATATTGATGCTTCTAAATTTTCGCCATTCGCCGTGAAGGGAGTGGTTTTCTAAGAGAGGGTAGTGAGGATCTTCAATAAACAATTTGAGCCGTTTTTTAAATTGTATTCGCACTCTTATGGAACATTTTTTATAGCTTTTTCCGAAGTGTTTATGAAAACTGATTCTCATAGATCATTAAGATAGGCAGTTGCTTCTTCATAGGTAAAAGGTCCTGCTGATTTTTTCTTTAATTTTGCGTCCGCCTGAATTTTTTTCAGCAATTCCTTGGTTTTTTTGTTAGGTGTAGGGGGAACGGAAAATAATACTCGTTTCTCGCGGATTAAATCACGAAGATAGGCGTTGATAATCGTTCCTAACGGCAGACCGAGATCTTTTGCCACTTTCTGCGCTTCTTGTTTTATAGTCCTGTCGGTTTTAATGTTAAGTAATGTTTTTTCCATATAACCTTAGTATATACTTTGGATATATTGTGTCAAACGAGTGATTGTGGATTATTTTCCAATTCTTTTTAACGCTTCTTTGATGCGATTGTTGGCGCCTTCTATATTATTGGGTACTTGTTTCAAGGCCTCGCGCGCTTCGCGCAGGGAATAACCAAGCGATTGCAAGGCTTGCAAGACATCGCCTTCTTCTTTTAGTTCTGGGTCTGTTATGCCGTCGATTTTTCCGCTCCCCAGTTTATCTTTAAGCTCCAGTACGATTTTTTCCGCAATTTTCCTGCCAATTCCGGAAACTTTTGTAAGATATGAAGTGTCTTCTGAAGAAATTGCGCGCTTGAGCGTATCAACGGGCGCGAGCGAAAGCACCCCTAAGGCAGATTTTGGCCCAATTCCTGAAATATTTATAAGCATTTCAAATAATTCAACTTCTGAGTATTCAAGAAAACCATAAATTTCCATGGCATCTTCGCGGACATGAAGATGTGTCCAAAAAGAGGCCTCACTTTCTTTTTTTGTGTTCTTTATATCTTCTGGCATGACAAAAATTTTATAACCAATGCCATTGGTTTCCAAAATTATATATTTTTCTCCGCGCAATAGAATTTTTCCTTTTATATAAGCAATCATAATTTTTTATATTTGCTATATTCATTCATTATCGTCTCTTTTATTTTTTCTGGGTCACCAAGCCCTTTTATTATAAATTCTGGATTTTCGCTGGCTGTCTGTATGCTTATATCCCCGATGTTTAAGAAGGTCGTGATAATTCCTTTTACGTTCATTGTCACATCCTGTATTTTGTCTAGACTTAAGGTTGATGCCTCTCTATTGAAAAATCCATTTTGCTCCATTTTTATGATTCTTTTATTGGTCAAAATAAAGACATCCAAATAATAATCTGTCCATATAACAAAAAAGGCAATCCATATTAATAGAAACCATACTGAGACAAGAATTAAGATTAAATAAGGGTTGATTGATATCGTTGTCCATCTAAGTAAAAAAAGGGCAAATGGCATAATTACCAGAATAAAAAGAAAAAATGTTTCTATTAGCAGAATAAACCAATGTTTTCTTTCTTCCAGTATTATTTTTTCATCTCCCTCGAGTTTTATCATAATGTTGTATACATGATTAATCCTATAATCATAAATATTAAAATTATTCCAGCGCCTATAAAGTATATTCTGCTTATGTGTTTTATGATCTCCGGTTTATAAAGATATCTTTTCCAGTGATATAAGAGAAAAAAGGAAACTAACGAAAAAATAAAGATTATTGCAACAAAACCTAGCCATAAGATTTTTGGGCTTATAATCTCATTTATTCTTAAAAGTAGCATAGTTTTATAATATCATATTTGCCTTTTTAGGCGAGAGATGATATCTTTATTTTATGCCTATAACTAAATCAGCGAAAAAGGCCTTAAGGCAATCAATAAAAAAGAGAAAAATGAACCTTCAAAGAAAGAGGGTATTGAAAGATATTCTTGCAAAAATCAAAAAATTAAAGGCAGAAGGCAAAAAAACAGAGGCGGAAAAATTGATTTCTCTGGCCTATCAGGCCATTGACAAGGCAGCCAAGAGAGGTATTATTAAAAAAGGCACTGCGAGCCGCAAAAAATCCCGCCTTATAAAATTTATTAGAAAATAATTTCAAAAATTATATGAAAAATAAAATTATCTTAGCATTATCTCTCAGCATAATTATTTCTTTGGTTTTGTCTTTTAATATCGTTCTTGCAAAAGATGAATTAATTCCTGAAAAAGACGGGACATATGATGTTCCTGGCCATCCAAATATGAAAGTGCGCGTGTTTGTTTATAAACCAAAAGAGCAAAGAAAATCTTCTCCGCCTGCTCCTTCTTTAGTTTGCGGTTTGCCTGACCCGGATTCCTCTTCTATTGTGGGTTCAACTGGATGGCATTTGCCTTTAAATTGGACTTATCAACTTAATTTAAGCAGCGTGCCTGTATCTGTCGGTCAATCCAATTTAGCAACCATATCTTCTTTATCTTTTGGAAATTGGCAAAGCGTCAGTAATGGCATGGTTAATTTTACAAGGGGCTCTAATACATCAGTTTCAAGAAAGGGCTTGGATGGTAAAAACATTGTTGCATGGGGAAGAACTTCTGGCTTGGCGCTGGGAGTAACTTATACATGGTATTATCCCAGCACCGGCCTAGTGGCAGAAACAGACACAATTCTTAATAATAAATTTCCTTGGAGTTGGTCAGGGAATAATAATGGATGCGCTGATAATAATTCTTATGACGCCCAGGATATTTTAACTCATGAACTGGGACACTGGATGGGCCTGGATGATGAATATATTTCAAATTTTACTGACAACACTATGTACGGATACGGCTCCAAGGGAGAAATCAAAAAAGACACGCTGACATCAGGAGACATCGCAGGAGTTTCTCTTATCTATCCATAATTATTTTACAGGCGATGAATCACTCTATTAAAAAACAACTTGCCCGTTTCCGGGCAAGTTGTTTTTTAAAATTAATCAATGCTTTTACGCTTTTGGAGTATCAGAAGAATCTTCTTCTTTTGATTTTTCTGTTGGAATATTACAAGTCGGGCAATTACCAGATTGCTCCGAAACGTAACCGCATTTTGGACATTTATAAGCCATGTTTGAAAAATAAAATTAACTTACATTCTGCGACCTACGACTATTGCCGCTTCTTTATCAAATCTAATTATTAACTAAATTCTAATTAAATGATATCATAATAAAAAAGATGCGCAAGCGATTGTGCAATTGCTTAAAAATAAAAATCTTCGCGAACGATTAGGGAAAAAAGCCAGACAATCAGTAAAGAAAAAATTTCTCCTCCCGCGTCTTGTTTTAAATATGGCCCGTGTTTATAATTCTTTGCCCTCGCGAGGAGTTGAACCCCGATCTTAGGCTCCGCAAGCCCACGTTCTATCCGTTAAACTACGAGGACATATTTTAATCTTGAATCTAAAATTTCAGAATTCTTGAGATTATCACTGGCAAGGACTCGGAAATTTTTTCTTCTTTGATATGCTTTAAAAGATATTTTTTTATTTCTTCCGGATCAACATCGTTTAATATTATAGCGATTTTTGGTGTCATTGATTTTTTGAGCTCAATGAGAAGCTCTTGTTGAAAGGGTGGATTATATTCTATCCAGAATTTGCTTATATTTTCATAAGGATATACTTGTTTATTGTCTATTACAATTCCTCTCTCGTTTATGGAAAAGATTGTCATTCTCGGCCTTTTTGCGCCATAAAGGGCAATGCTAAATCCAGCAAAAAATACTAAAACAGCGAAAAGAAAGTTTTTAAGCAATATTGAGGCAACAACAATGCCAATACATATAATTCCTAAGGCCCAGTACCAGTCGCTGGTTTTTTCGTAATAATAAAATTCCGGCGCCTGCCAGGATATAGAAAAATTCGTTTCCTCGGTCATTTATATATTATATCCCGTTAGAAATTTTTTACAAACAATTATTAATGTCAGACCACCAGATTTCTAACGGGATTATATATTTTTTTTCTTGATTCTCAAGCTGTTGGCAACAACGCTCACACTTGAAAAGGCCATGGCAGCGGCAGCGATTGCCGGACTAAGCAGGCCAAAGACGGCTAATGGTACGGCAATAATATTATAAAAGAATGCCCAAAACAGATTTTGCTTTATAGTATTGAAAGTGGTTTTGGAAATTTTTATTGCCTCCACGACTTTTTCCAGATTATTTTGCATCAAGATGATTTGCCCGGCCTCCTTGGCAATGTCTGTAGCACTACCCATGGCAATTCCTAAGTCCGCCTGCACCAAACTGGGTGCATCGTTTATTCCGTCGCCGACAAAAACTATTTTTTCTCCTTTTTCCTGCAGTCTTTTTATTTCTTCGGATTTTTCCGAAGGCAAAACTTCTGCAAAAACATTTTCAATTCCTAATTCTTTGGCAACTGCCTCCGCGGTTTTTCTGTTGTCGCCGGTTATCATTGCTGTTTTGAGTCCCATATTTTTTATTTTTTCAATTATTTTTTTTGATTCATCACGGATTTCATCAGCAATAATAATTGCGGCAATAACATTTTTGGCATGCACTACAAATAATCCCGGAATTTTATCAGCCCAGGAAACTGCGATATTATTTTCCTCAAGCAACTTTTTATTACCCAGCATTATCTGAGTTTTGTGTTCTTTACAAGTGGCGATTATACCCATACCTTTTATTTCTCTAAAGTTTTCTAAATCAGCCAGTGCCGCATTTTTTTCTTTAGCATATTTTTTTATTGCTTTAGAAAGCGGATGCTCGGAATTTTTGGCAAGAGACGCCGCAATTTTCAATATTTTTGCTTCAGTGAAATCATATTCTGGATTGGAAATAATTTTCTGCACCTCGGGCATTCCCTTGGTCAATGTGCCAGTTTTGTCAAAAACCGCCATTGTTATTTCTTTTGTTCTCTCAAAACTTTCTCCGCTTTTGAAAAGTATTCCTCTTTTTGCGCCAAGGCCGGTGCCCACCATAATGGCGGTTGGCGTTGCCAGTCCTAGGGCGCAAGGGCAGGCAATAACCAAAACTGCCACTGCATTGATAAGGGCCTGGGAGAAAATATTGTTTGATAGATACCAGCCAACAAAAGTTGTAATAGCAATAACGATAATGATTGGGACAAATACTCCTGAAATTTTGTCTGCCAGTTTTTGGATGGGCGCTTTTGATCCTTGCGCCTCCTCCACGGTTTTTATTATTTGTGCTAAAACAGTTCCTTCTCCGGTTTGAATGACTTTTATTTTTAAAATCCCATTCTCGTTTATTGTTGCTCCAAATACTTTGGAGCCGATTTTTTTCTCTACAGGCATTGATTCTCCAGTGAGCATTGATTCATCAACGCTGGATTCCCCCTCAATAATTTCGCCGTCAAGGGGAATTTTTTCGCTTGGCCGAACAACTAAAATGTCTCCAATTCTAATTTCAGAAATTTCTTTTTCTATTTCGTTGTTGTTGATCAATACTCTCGCTTTTTTTACTCCTAACTCCATTAATTTTTTCATTGCTTCGCCTGCCTGTCCAGTGCTTTTTGCCTCAAAATATTTTCCAAGCAGAATTAGAGTTATGATTATTGCTGCGGTTTCAAAATACATTTCTTTGCCTGATAATATTGCCCAAACACTATAAAAATATGCCACCAATGTGCCCATTGATACTAGAGTGTCCATACTGGCTTTAAATTTCTTCGCTTGTTTGAATGCCATTTTATGGAACCTCCAGCCGAAATAAAGCACTACAATTGTCGCCAAAAGAAAATTAATTAATTCAGTTGATTCTATTTTTATAAACATCTGCAGAAGCAAGGGGAAACTCAAAATTGCTGAACCAAGAAACATTCGCCAATTTTTTCTTATGTTTTCTGTGTCGTGTTCATGTTCGTGAACACGTTCTATGTCATATCCGTTATCTATTATCACTTTCTTGATTTGTTTCTCTTTAATCAAATCCATATCATACTCAACAAATGCTTTTTTTGAGGCAAAATTTACATTGGCCTTGATAATGCCTTTTGTTTTTTCCAGCGCTTTTTCATTGCTTAGCGCGCAACTGGCGCAAGTCATGCCTGATATTTTTATTGTAGTTTTTTTAATATTC
>ERZ1292623.2453-Hain-H51-01um-R1-2453-length-16590-cov-13_pt1 | contig 16590 bp, 16 predicted proteins | sample MGYA00564398_ERZ1292623 | MGnify/ENA primary metagenome ERZ1292623 (study PRJEB36523, sample SAMEA6512633) | groundwater metagenome | collected 2019-01-07 | study: AquaDiva: Metagenomics assemblies of 32 groundwater samples | reverse complement strand
AAGTACTGCCGAATACAACGGACAAAAAATTAACCGCCAAAGATTTTAAAATTATTGAAGAGGAGTAAAAAATAAATAACATTCTGACATTCTGCAGAATGTCAGAATGTTAGCTTCTTAATGTAATTAATATAATGAATGATAAAAAAACAATTCTCGTTACCGGCGGAGCTGGCTTCATCGGTTCGCACCTTATTGAAAAACTTCTAACATCAGGAGCTCAGGTATATTCTTTAGACGACTATTCTACCGGGAAAAAAGAAAATCATATTTCTGATGCAACCTATATAAAGGGTTCAACAAAAGATATTTTCAAACTTATTTCTTTTAAACCATATCTCGTTTACCACCTAGGGGAATATGCTCGCGTTGAGAAGAGTTTTGATGACATGGAGCGTGTTTGGGAGTCAAATAAAAATGGCACTTTCGCCGTGCTTGAATTTTGCAGGAAAAATAAATGTAAGTTAATTTATGCCGGTTCAAGTACTAAGTTTGGTGATGGTGGTTTGGGTCGTGACCAAAGTCCTTATGCATGGACGAAAGCCAGTAACACCGAATTGGTGCGGAACTATGGCAGTTGGTTTAACCTCACCTACGCTATCACTTATTTTTACAACGTATATGGTCCTAGAGAAATTACGAGTGGGCCATACGCCACAGTGATTGGCATTTTTAAGGAGCAACATAAAAATGGGAAACCCCTTACCGTAGTGTCTCCAGGAACACAAAAAAGAAACTTTACCCATGTTGATGATATTGCTAATGGACTTATGTTGGTAGGTGAAAAAGGAGAAGGAGATGATTATGGCTTAGGGTCAGACAAAACATACAGTATATTGGATATTGCAAATATGTTTGGGGGTAAAATAGAAACACTACCGGAACGAAAAGGGAACAGAATGTCAGCTTCAATTGATCTTTCAAGGTCGCGCCACGAACTTGACTGGCAAGCAGAAAAAAGTATTGAAGATTATGTTGCAGATATTAAGGATGGCCATGTGTAAAAAATGAAAAAAATTCTTATTTTTTCTCTAGCATATCATCCGCACGTTGGCGGAGCCGAAGTTGCCGTTAAAGAAATTACTGATCGTATTAAAGATTTTGAATGGCATATGATCACGCTCTGTTTTGATAATGAACCAAGTGAGGAAAAAATTGGCAATGTGCATGTACATCGCACAGGAATCGGCTCGACCTATATTTCAAAAATTCTTTTTGTACTGCAAGCAGTGAGTAGAGCTATCGAACTTCATAAAAAACATCATTTTGAAGGCATCTGGGCAATGATGTCGTATATGCTTATCCCTGTTGTCATTTTGCGTATGCGAGGTTTGTCTTTACCATATGCACTTACCCTTCAAGAGGGAGACACATATGAACATATGTTTAATCGTTTACGCGTGCTTCCGTTTTTACCTCTTTTATCTTCTGGATTTAAAAATGCAACTATTGTACAAACAATATCTAATTATTTAAGTGGTTGGGCACGAAGACGAGGTTATAAGGAGAATATAGAGGTAATACCAAATGGTTATGATACTTGGTGGTTCACTGAGTACGATTTCAATCTAGACAGAACGAAATTTTGGAAAAACAACGGAATTAACGATAAAGGCACAATACTTATCACAACCTCTCGACTCGTGCACAAAAATGCTATTGATATTGTAATTAAGGCAATGAAAAAACTTCCAGAGACAGTCAATTTTGTTATTTTAGGTAATGGTCCCGAACGCTCGAATCTGGAGACCCTTGCCACTCGCCTTGGCGTATCAGGCCGGGTACATTTTCTTGGTAACAAAATTAATTCCCGGAGTAGTGATGAGAATGATGCTCGAGTTGTTCACTACTTATATGCATCTAATATTTTCGTGCGACCCTCGCGTTCCGAAGGTATGGGAAATTCATTTATTGAAGCCATGGCAGTGGGATTGCCGGTTATTGCCACGCAAGAGGGCGGGATTGCTGATTTTTTATTTGATGAAAAAAGAAATTATGACAAAGAAACAACGGGTTGGGCAGTAGACAAAGATTCCCCGGAGCAAGTAGCAGAAGCGGTAAAAGAGATTCTTTCCAACAAAGAAAAGACTTCCCGTGTTATTGCTAATGCTAAAAAAATGGTGATTGAAAAATATGATTGGAATTTAATCGCCCGCAATATGAAAGAGCGTGTTTTTAATACCCTTTTTAAAAAATGATTTCAAAAAAAATAATTATTGCAACCGGTATCTACCCGCCGGATATCGGCGGGCCCGCCACTTATAGCAAGTTTCTTTATGAAGAATTACCCAAGCACGGCATTTCGGTTGAAGTATTTTCATTTGGCGAAGTCCGTCATTTACCGAAAATAGTAAGGCATATTGTATACACAATTTTTCTTTTTCGACGCGCCCGAGCTGCGGATATAATCTTCGCCCAAGACCCGGTAAGCGTTGGATTACCGGCTCTTATTGTCTCAAAAATGCTTGGTAAGAAATTTATTCTTAAGATTGTGGGGGATTACGCCTGGGAACAAGGAACGGCGCGTTTTGGCATTACCGACCTTCTTGATGAATTTTCCGCAAGAAAAAGAGGATATCCGCTTTTTGTGAGTTTTCTTAAATTAATTGAATCATATGTTGTCGCGCGAGCCAATAAAATTATCGTGCCTAGCAAATATTTAAAAAAAATTGTCAGCAATTGGGGCATACCGGAAAAAAATATTATAGTGGTCTACAACTCATTTGACGGCGTATTTGAAAAGATAGAAGAGACTGTCAAGGAAGAGAAAATAATAGTAAGCGCCGGACGCCTTGTACCATGGAAGGGGTTTTTCACTCTTATCGCGATTATGCCGAAGCTCATCAAACATTTCCCTAATATTAAACTTATTATTGCCGGTGAAGGAGGGGAACGGACAAAACTTGAGCAATCAATAAAAGAACTTCACCTTGAATCATCTATATTTTTAGTAGGCGGACTTCCGCGCGAAAAACTTTTTAAATATATCAAGAGTGCTTCTGTGTTCGTGCTTAATACTTCTTACGAGGGATTTTCCCATCAGCTTCTTGAGGTTATGGCGCTCGGCACTCCTATTGTTACCACCTCAATTGGCGGTAATCCGGAAATCGTGCGCAGTGAACATAATGGTTTTTTAGTGAAGCCCGATGATCACGATGCCCTCGTATCTTCAATAGAGAAACTTTTGCTTGATGATACACTTTCAATGACGCTTGCTCAAAATGCCCAAAAAACCGCCCTAGAGTTTAGTACAACTCGTATGATTAATGAAACTATTAAGATACTACTGATATGAGGGTATTAATGCTTTCCACCGATAGAAATATATTTAAAAAATTATCTCCCGTAGCGGAGCGTATGAAGGACTACGGCTCAATTTGCGACGAGCTTCATATATTAGTAATCCAAAAGTCGAAAGTTGAAAGTCGAAAGTTGGAGAATATCGGTAAAAATTCCGGAGTAAAGATTAGTCAAAATGTTTTCGCATACCCGGTAACTTCTCGTTTCAAACTCGGCGCTTTGTTTAAAGCGTATCGCCTAGGCACCCGCATTTTTACCATGGACTTTGGACTAAGGACTTTAGACTATTTGGTTACCGCGCAAGATCCTTTTGAAACCGGTTTTGCAGGATGGATTATTGCGCGCGCGTTTAAGGCGAAATTACAATTACAAATCCATACGGACTTTTTAAGCCCGTATTTTGTTCGCGGTTTATTATTAAACAAAATTCGTGTTTTCATTGCCGGATTTCTTTTACCTCGCGCCGACAGCATCCGCGTTGTCTCCGACCGCATTAAGTATTCACTACAAACTACAAACTATAGACTAAAGACTGTCCCTTCTGTTCTTCCGATTTTCGTTGACGCCCCTAAAATAATGTCGGCTAAACCGCAATTTGATCTCCATAAAAAATATCCGCGATTTGATTTTATAATACTTACAGTAGCGCGACTTGAACCGGAGAAAAATATTTCTCTCTCGTTACAGGTGATGAAAACGGTAATTAAGGAATATCCCCGTATCGGGTTTGTTATAGTCGGCGACGGCAAAGAAATGAAAAACTTAAAACTAAAAACTATAGACTATGGACTACAGACTAGCGTCGTTTTCGAAGGTTGGCAGAACGAACTTGCTTCATATTATAAAACCTCCGATTTATATCTTTCTACGTCGGACTATGAGGGGTACGGACTTTCCCTTGTGGAAGCGGCCCTTTCCGGTTGCCCTATAGTGACTACTGACGTTGGAATTGCCTCTTATATACTTAAAAATGGCTTGGGGGCGCTTGTTTGCCCACCAGGCGACGATATATGTATAGGTAAGGGAATAAGGACTTTTTTAAGCAATCTTGAGCTAAGGAAAAAAGTGAGTCGCACAGCCATAGCGGAAGCCCTAAAGAGTGTTCCCAAAGATAAACAGACGTACCTTTTGGAGTATAAAAAACTTTGGGAGGCGTGTTTATGAAAAATTTATATTACAAATTACACGAAGTGGTAAAAGCGCATATACCGAAGATGTATCAAGTTGTGTTTAGGTATAAAAATCCGGCCAAGTATGTTTTTTCCGGAGGAATGGCAACCGCGGCTAACCTTCTCACACTATATATATTAACCGAGTATGTTCATTTGTATTACCTCGCTTCTTCAGTAATTGCGTTTATCGCATCTATTATTGTTAGCTTTAGTATGCAAAAATTTTGGACATTTAATAACCAATCAACAGAAAATTTACACAAACAATTTTCTTTATACTTTTTTGTGGTTATTTTAAATTTGGCATTGAACACTTTTATTGTGTACACGCTAGTTGAGTGGTTTAACGTATGGTATTTATTAGCGCAATTTATAGCGGGGACGGTTATTGCGGTTGTCAGTTTCTTTATTTATCGTAACTTTGTATTTAAAAAATAATGCCTAAAAAACTCTGCTATGTATTGCCAGAATACAGGCCAGATGATGCCTCGCATTTTTCGCATATACACGATTTTTTGAAAGAGATATCAAAATTTTTCGATATTTTTCTGGTTGTTGAAAAAGGGAGCGTCCCGGATGTTTCATTGGGTTATAAAAATGTGTATATACTGCGCTTTCAATTTTTACCGCTAAGAATTATTGAAACATTTTTTATCTTTTTTCTTGTGCGGATAAAAGGATACAGAAATTTTTATATCCACTACTCTTTTTTGTCCGCTTTTGTCGCCTCGCTCATAGGAAGAACATTTTATTGGAATTGCGGTGAGCCGTGGAAATATAAACGCCCATTTCTGCGTGAAATTTTCGAACGGCTTGTTTATAAAATTGTGACGCATTTGGTGACCGGCGCGTCGTCGCTTGCCGACGAATATTCCCGCCGTTACGGTATTTCTAGGGATTCGGTTAAAGTAACGCCAAATTGGATAGACTTGAAGCGTTTTACGAGTACGCTCTCGCGCGATGAGGCCAGAAAGAAACTGAATTTTCCGTCAGATGCTAAAATAGTGCTGTTCGTGCACCATCTCTCTCCGCGCAAAGGGTCGCGGATGATTCTGCCTGTCGCGCAATCTGTTACAGCAACACATCCCAATGTACTTTTTCTAGTCGTAGGTTCGGGACCGGACGAGAAATTTTTAGGCGATGAAATTATCCGCGCCGGGTTGGATAAAAGTGTGCGTTTAGTTAGCGCCATTCCAAACCGCGAACTCCCTGATTATTTTGTCGCTTCCGACGTTTTTTTTATGCCGTCGGAAGAAGAAGGGTTCCCAAGGGTAATACTTGAGAGTATGACGATAGGAGTACCCTTTGTCGCAAGTGATGTTGGTTCTGTCAAAGAAATAATTCCAAAATCGGTCGCTTCTTATCTTTCTTCTTCTGAAGATGTTGATGATTTTTCTAAAAAATTAGTTTTTCTTCTTGAGAAAACGCCGGAAGAGTTAAGCGTAATTTCTAATGATTTAAAAAAATGGGTTCTGAAGTATGATATTTCTCTTGTGGCGCGTGAGTTTACACGATTGTTTTAATTCTTTATTGTCGTTTTGATATCACCGCACATTTTAATATAATGTCGTTTATGAACTTTCTTCGTAAACATAAAGTTGAAATATTAATTTTTATTATTGCGGTATTGGCGAGAGTTTTTTTGTTTTACATTAATTTAGAAGCGAGCGACGGTAATTTAGTTGCAACCATCCGTGGCGACGACGGTTATTATGAATTGAGCAAAAACCTGCTTGCTGGCCACGGTTTTTCGGGGAGTGATGTCTCTCCCTATGAGCCGAATCCGCTTCGTACACCAGTATATCCCGGCTTCATTGCTTTAGTCTTGTATTTGTTTGGCAGTTATTGGGCCGTGGTTCTGGTACAGATTCTTATTGGCTCCGCAATTCCCGTATTGGGAAGGCGTATTGCACTAAAACTTACGGGGATGGAAAATGTGGCCTTATGGGTTGGTATTGTAATGATATTTGAACCGTATCTAGTTCTTTTTTCTTCCATTTTTTATACTGAAACACTTTTTATATTCCTTTTTCTTATTTTTGTTCTTTTATTTATTTCGTATCTTGAAAAGAGAAGCTTACTAATGCTTGTTTTAAGCTCAATTATCCTTGGACTTGCAACACTTACAAAAACAACCCCACAGTACTTATCACTTCTCCTCGTTCCGCTTATTTGGTGGCAGTTTTGGAGAATCATTTCACCCAAGCGTCTTTTTGCACAAACAATAATTTTTCTCTCAGTTTTTTTACTCGTACTTTCGCCATGGCTTTACCGGAATTACCGCGATTTCGGCGTAATCGGCATGACCGCGCAGCCAGCGTATAATCTCAATGTATATCTTGTACCATCGGTACTCGCGCTTGAGAATGGCACCAGCTTTGATGTTGAGCTTCGTAAATTTGTAAAGACAGAAGAATCTTCCGGAAATGTTATTACGCTCGCGAACAGCGAGGAATATACAAAAAAAGCCGTCCATGTATTAAAAGAGCACCCGAAAGGTCTTTTTCTAATCACCTTGACAAGTTTTATTACTTTTTTCACTCATGACGGGATGCTTACCGTGCTTCAGCATGCGGATATTTTTCCATCATCATATTTATCAAAACCAGCTCTTTCTCTTCTTTTCCAATCACCGATAGAGTTTGCAAAGACAATAGGGGAGTTTATAACGAGTCCCATGGTCTTGGTCCTTATAATGAGAATATTTTGGGTTACTGTGACAATCGCCTTCTTTTTAGGTAGCATTATGTTTGTTCGCAAGAATGGCATGGTACCGCGAACAACCCTCGTCTTCTTAATTGTTTTGTATTTTCTCGCCACGACCACGATTAATGGGTTAGGCGTCAATGCCAGATTTCGTATGCCAGTTAATGCGATTATTCTTACTTACGCAATATATGCAATTTTACCCAAGGGCCAAGTAACTCCAAAAGCTGAAAATCTATGATGAAAAAATTATCCATAATTATTCCGTGTTACAACGAGTCTAAAACTGTACGCGAGCTATTGAGACAGGTAGAACAGGCACAAACACCCGGTTGGGAAAAAGAAATAATTATTATAGATGACTGCTCTTTCGACAGCACCCGTGATATTTTAAAAGATTATGAATCACGCCTGAAAGTAATCTACCAAGAAAAAAATGGTGGTAAGGGAACGGCTGTTAGAAGTGGGCTTGCCGAAGCCACAGGGGAATACGCTTTGATTCAAGATGCTGATCTTGAATACAATCCTGCCGAAATAAAAAATTTGCTTGATGTCGTCAATAGTGGTTCTGCAGATGTTGTCTACGGTTCTCGCAATTTACACCCCACAAAGCGGGGAGGTTTCTTTATTGCCCGTTTGGGCGTGTGGTTTATCACCAAGCTTATAAATTTTCTTTACGGACTAAAGCTTACTGATGTTTGGACATGCTACAAACTATTTCCCAGAGAGGCGGGGCCAGATTTTACCGGAGGTCACTTTGAGTCAGAGCTTCTTTTTACAGCCGCCCTCGCGCGACGCGGTTACAAATTTAGAGAAGTTGCAATTTCCCACAATCCGCGGAGCATAGAAGAAGGTAAAAAAATACGATACCGCGACGGGATTTACGCCATATTTGTGATTATTTTTGACAAACTTTTGTACTTGAGAAAACAAGGGGAAGGGCGTGTAAAAGATACTAAACAAATAGTGGCTTGTCCTGTGTGTAAGAGGAATCTTTCGTTTTCCCCAAAAGGATATTTATGCACAAAGGATGGGAATTTTCCCATAGACATGTCCGGTCGGCCGTTATTGATAAGAGGGGAGGTATACCAAGAGGAAGGGAAAAAGCACGAGTCCGGAATCAATTGGCTTAAATCTTTTTTAAAACAATTTCCTTTTCTCTACTATGGTATTTGGCATGTATTTTGTCCGGTGCTTATGATTGCGAACGGTCCTAGAAAAATAAGAAAATTTGTTGCACCCAATACTTCTATTATTGATGTTGGTTCCGGCCCTGAACGGCTTGGTAAAGAATTTATAAATGTAGATGTATTTTCATTTCCGGAGGTGGATATAGTTGCCGATGCGGCGCAGCTGCCGTTTCGCGATAATTCTATCGGGGCATTGGTGAATGAGTCGCTTTTGGAACATGTCGCCGACCCAGAACAAGTGGCGAAGGAGATGATACGCGTTTTGAAACCGAGAGGGATATTGTACGCCAGCGCGCCATTTATTCATCCATATCATGCCTCTCCAGACGATTTTAACCGATGGACGATTAGCGGTCTTAAAAAACTTTTTTCGGAATTGGAGGTTATAGAAAGTGGCGTTCGTTCCGGACCATGGAGCGCGCTTCTGATGTTTCTTGCTTATTGGCTGGGAGTAATTTTTTCATTCGGCTCAAAAAAGATGGCGCCGTTTATAGCGCATATTTTTATGCTTGTACTAGGACCGCTTAAATATTTTGATTTACTTTTTATGTATTTGCCTGGGTCGGAGGCCGTAGCGGCGCATCTTTATATAATTGCCCGTAAAAAATAATACAATGCGCCTTATATACCTTACTGGAAAAACATATCCCGGCAGTACGGCCGACCATCACTATATACGGCAATTGTCAGTAGGTTTTAGAGGAGTCTTAGGGAATGACGTAAAACTTGTTGCATGGGGGGATATAAATTTTTTAGATAAAGGGAATGTTGTAAAACCACTAAGACCGTCTTGGATGAAAAACAGCATTTTCTTTTTCTTTTGGACTTTGTTTTTTGCCGGGAATAATTTTAAGAATTTAAGAGAAATAGTGTTTTTCTCCAACGATTCTTATCTTCTAATAATACTTATTGTATGGAGAAAAATATTTAAGTTTAAATATAGAATTTGTTCAGACTGGCACCATCTTTTTTATGACTTTAGAGATAAATTTATTGCGCGTAATAGTGATGCGCTGATAACAACCTCAAATAAACTAAAAGGGAATATCATTAAAATAAGTGGAGTTCTTGGCGATAAAATAGCTACCATATATGGTGGTGTAGACTTAACTTCATATTCAAATAAGAGATATGGTTTGAAAAAGTTATTAGGGTTGCCGGAAGACAAAATTATAACTGGATATGTTGGGCTGTTTAAAACATTCGGTTTTGAAAAAGGAATATCTACTATAATTGAGTCACTTAAAAATCTTCCGGATAAATTTGTTGCTGTGTTTGTGGGCGGAACGGACTCTGAAATAAAAGAGTATGGACAATATGCTAATTCTTTAGGCGTAAAAGCTAGGTGTTTCTTTTTTGGGAGAAAGATGGGTAATGAAATAGCTCAATATCAAATGGCAATGGATATTCTTGCTATCCCGTATCCCGACCAGCCGCATTTTAGAGAATCAGGGTTTCCGATGAAAGTATATGAATACATGGCAAGTAAAAAACCTATTTTATATTCAAAATTAGATTTGGTTGAAGAAGTTTTATTTGACTGCGGAGTCGGTTTTACTCCAGACGATGCGGTTGATTTTTCTTTAAAGGTGAAAGATATAACTCAAAATAATTTTTATCCAGAGTTTGTTTCCAAAGCTTATTTAAAATTAGGCGAATATACATGGAAAGCAAAAGCCAGTCATATAATTGATTTCATAAAACAAAAATGAATCCCGTACGAAATCATTCAATTATGTTTTATACCTATATATTAAAAAGCAAAAAGAATGGTAAATTATACACAGGATATACAAATGATTTACGGAAACGCTTTAAAGAACATAATGACGGTAAGTCCGCATATACAAAAAGTAGAGGTCCTTACGAATTAATTTATTATGAGGCGTGTCTTAATGAAAAAGACGCGAGGTCGAGAGAATTATATTTAAAATCTGGAAGGGGAAAGCGTTTTATAAAATATCGTTTAAAGCGTTTCCTATCCCGAACTATAAATTTCAAAGGAATTTAAGTACGGGACGAGATATAATAATTTTATTATCAGTAAACTACTTCTAGTCCCGTAACATTTTGACGTTAGGAGAAATGGTATGGGATTTCGTACGGGATGAAAATAAAAATTTTTTCAATATTTCACGGCAGGTTTCCCAGTGAGAAAGCGGCATCTTTGTTTGCCGCTAAGGGAGCTGAGGCTTTCGCGAAAATCGGCATTGAGGTGACACTCCTTGTTCCAAGAAGGATATGGAGAAAGAGAACTGATCCGTATGAGTACTACAATCTGGAGAAAAATTTTAAAATTGTATACCTACCAACGCTTGATTTTTTTACCGTGCCATTGATTCGCAAAATAGCTTTCCCAATCAGCTTCCTAGTGTTTTCATTTTTATGTCTTCTTTTTTTGCTTTTTAAAGCAAAAAAAGAAGACATAGTATATTCAAACGAATCTTTGCCTATTCTATTTTCAACACTCTATTTCCCAAACACACTGTATGAATTGCACGATTTTCCAGAAGGAAGTAAATTTTTTTACAAGCGACTCTTTAAAAGGGTTCGCCATCTTTTAGTAACGAATAAGTGGAAGGCAGAAAAAGTGGTTCGTGAATTTAATGTTTCTGATAAAAAAATAATCCTGGAAAGAAGCGCCGTCGATATTAAAGAATTCGATATTCCTATTAAAAAAGCTGAGGCGCGAAAAAAATTAGGATTGCCGATTGAAAAAAAAATAGCCGTATATACGGGGCATTTATATTCATGGAAGGGGGCGGATATTCTGGCAGAAGCAGCAAAAGCTATTCCGGAGATATTAGTAGTTTTTGTGGGAGGTACAGGTCCAGACATAAAGCGTTTTAAGGCCCTTTTTGGCTCTATAGGGAACATTATACTTGCGGGGTATAAAGACCACGCAGAAGTACCGTATTGGCAGAAAGCAGCCGATGTTTTGATATTGCCGAATACTGCGAAAGAAGATATCTCAAAATTTTATACTTCACCGATGAAGCTTTTTGAATATATGGCAAGTAAGAGGCCGATAGTCGCTACCGATATCCCATCGATTAGAGAAATATTAAATAGTGAGAATGCTATTATTATTCCACCTGACGACATAGATGGTTTAGTTTCAGGGATAAAGAAATCGCTCGACAGCCAAGAGTTGGTAAATAAAGTTACTGTGCATGCGTATCGGGATGTTTTGAACCATACTTGGGAGAAAAGAGCAAAAAGAATATTTGATTTTTTGGAAAAGCAGGGTACTTTTAATGGTGCGACGATATAATCCTGTTAGAGGCCGCGGTTAAATAAACAACAAATAACTTATAACAAATAATGCGATAATCGGGAGGGACTTGTCCCGTTAGAAATTTACGAAAATCTATGTTTCCCAAAAGTAATGAAAATAAGTGTCGATTAGTTTTAAATCAATATGTTATGAGCCCTAATTTCTAACGGGATGAATATAAAAATTCCCAACAACGCTGTGAAATATATTCTGTTCCAGAGAACAGCATATTTGATGTATCAAAATAATAGATTCCTAAATAGTTTAGTTATAAGAGTTCCTTTTCTTTCCTACAATCGAATGGTTTCACTTGAAGCCTTTTTGTTTAAGGGGCGTATAAAAAAATTATTTAACGCTGACATGAAAAGTGAATACGAAAGTATAAAAGAATATCTTCCTAAGAATGTATTTTCAGTCTTAGATATAGGATGTGGGGTGGCGGGGATAGATGTATTGCTTAATAAACATTACAAAGAGTTAGGGAGAGACATTGAGATCTTTCTTTTAGATAAAACAGAAACAGCTTCTCGGGTATATTATGGTTTAGAGAAAAGGGCTGCTTACTATAACTCACTTTTTGTGGCCAGGGAAATTTTGGAGAGAAATGGAGTAAAAGGCCCTAGCATACACACCCAAGAGGCTGCTGGAGGCCCAATTTTTCCCGGTAAGCAATTTGATTTAGTAGTGTCGCTTATCTCTTGGGGGTTTCATTATCCCGTTGAAACGTATCTTGATGAGGTTTACGGCTTGCTAAAACTCGGGGGAAAACTTATTATTGATATTCGCAAAGGATCTGGTGGAGAAAAACTTATAGAGAAAAAATTTGGCAATATAGAATTAATATTTAATGCCCCGCAGAAACATATAAGAATTGTATCCCGTAAAACACTACAAAATTGATTCCAAATTTCTATGGAAAAGAATGTTAAAGAACTGCTAGGCAGACAAAAAGAAAAAGGAGAACAAGTTGTTCTTGATATTGGATGTGGCAAAACAAAACGTGGCAGTATCGGAATAGACCATTTTCCGGGGCCTCTCGTTGATATTGTTACGGACTTTGGTAAAGGAATTCCTTTTCCCAATAATTCAGTTGATGGGATTATTATGTATCATTCGCTTGAGCATGTTACCAATCCGGTTTTTGTCCTTAAAGAATGCAAGCGCGTGCTTAAAAAAGGGGGGATGCTTGATATTAAAGTTCCCCACCATTCGAATGTCTCTGCTTACCAAGTTCACCACAGAAGTTACTGGAATTATTTTTCTTTGGATCCCCTGATAAGCGACGGAGAAAAATCAAACGAACAACAGAAACTGTTTTCTTTGGTGAAGAAAGAACTAAATCTCGTAAAATTTAAGTTTTTAAATAAATTTTTTTCTAAGCGAGCGTTTTTGTACGAAACATACCTGTATAGAATTTTTCCCTGTTATGAAATTCGCTTTATCCTGAAATCTTGAAGAAAAAGTTATAATATTTTTTTATTCTAAAACCAGTTTGTTCCGAACCGTAAAGTCACCTTTGTTAGACGAGAATAGTTAGAAGATATATACTGGGACATTATTTAATTTATATTAATTATGAAATATGCATTAGTTTGCGGTGCCGGCGGTTTTATAGGGGGGCACTTAGTTAAGCGTTTAAAAAAAGAGGGCTACTGGGTGCGTGGAGTTGATATTAAGTATCACGAATATAGCAAGACTATGGCGGACCATTTTGTGAAGGGAGATTTAAGGGATCCTAAGGTGGTTGCGAAAGTGCTGGATCGAGGGTTCGATAGAGTGTATCAACTTGCCGCTGATATGGGCGGAGCTGGATATATTTTTACAGGAGAACATGATGCGGTAGTTATGCATAACTCTTCTCTTATAAATATAAATATTGCAGAACAAGCGAGAAAAGTTGGAGTAAAACTCCTCTTCTACTCATCGTCGGCTTGTATTTACCCTGAACGTAACCAAATGGACCCTAATAATCCGAATTGCAGGGAAGATTCTGCGTACCCAGCTGCGCCCGACAGCGAATATGGTTGGGAAAAAATTTTTAGCGAAAGGCTTTATTCAGCATATGCTAGGAATTATGGCCTTAATGTAAGAATAGCTCGATTTCACAATATTTTTGGCCCTGAAGGCACATGGACTGGGGGGCGTGAAAAAGCCCCAGCAGCCACCTGTAGAAAAGTTGCAGAAATCAAAGATGGTGGAACAATGGAAATTTGGGGAGACGGTAAGCAAACAAGGTCCTTCCTTTATATTGACGAATGTCTTGAGGGGGTTGAGCGGTTGATGAAATCTAAGTTTGCCGAACCAGTGAACATTGGTTCAGATGAGATGATTTCAATAAACAACTTGGCAAAAATGGTAATGTTGATTGGTGGTAAGAAACTTAAGATTAAAAATATCCCCGGTCCTCTCGGTGTGCGCGGTAGAAATTCTGATAATCACTTGATTAAAAAGAAAATTGGTTGGGCGCCAAGTCGACCACTTAGCGAAGGAATGTTAAAAACTTACACCTGGATTGAGGAGCAAGTATCCAAGAGTAAAGGAGGGAATAAAAAGAAAAAGAAGTAATAGTTCGTGAATATCTTCACACCAACAATTAAGGGGGTTGCGGATTATTGGAATAATCGTCCCTGTAATATTCGGCATTCCACAAAACCGTTCGGAACTAAGGAATATTTTGACGAAGTAGAAAAAAGAAAATATTTTGTAGAACCACATATTCCCAGCTTTGCAGAATTTCCACGCTGGAAGGGGAAGAAAGTTCTTGAAATTGGTTCTGGTATAGGAACCGATTCAATAAATTTTGTTCGCGCGGGGGCAAAGCTTACAACTACTGAACTATCAAAAGAGAGCATGGACGTTTGCAAAAAAAGATTTGAAGTGTACAATCTCCCAGCTACTTTTTATGTCGGGAATGCCGAAGAACTTTCAATGTTTGTTCCGGTAGAAAAATATGATTTGGTGTATTCATTTGGTGTTATTCACCATACTCCGAATCCGCGCAAGGTTATTGAAGAAGCGATGAAATATATGGGGCCCGAATCAGAATTTCGCGTAATGCTTTATTCAAAATATTCAACAAAGAATTTTTTGATTTGGTTGGGTTTAATGCAACCTGAAGCACAGACGGGGTGTCCAATTGCTTTTGCTTATAGCGCGAGGGACATAGAGAAACTCTTTGATGATCTTGAAATAATTTCTCTTAAAAAAGAACATATTTTTTCGTATCGTATAAAAGATTATGTGCAGTATCGTTATGTGAAGGCGTTTCCGTGGAATATACTACCGAATTTTATTTTTAGATTTTTTGAGAAAACACTCGGCTGGCACTGGCTTATTAGGGCGAAGCTCAAGAATCATGGCAAAATATAATCCATTTATATGGGCTATAAAAAAATTACTGCTTAATTGGGAGCATCCTATTTACTCTCGTTATTTATATGAGTTCAGTAAGAGTTATCTTGATATTTGGTATGGTGATAATAATTTTAACAGAGAAACGAATGGTGAATTTCATTTGTTGCGTGAATTAATGCCACAATGCTCAATTGTTTTTGATGTGGGTGCAAACATCGGTCTGTATTCTAATGAGATTTTATCGATTAACCCGAAAGTCAGGGTTCATGCGTTTGAACCTGATAGCACACCTTTTAAGGAACTCAAAAATCTTTCCGTTTTTGCTAATAATATTGGGCTGGGAGATAAAGAAGGAAATAAAATATTGTATCGCGATGAAGTAAAGTCGGTTTTCAATTCGTTTTATGATATTCACGATAAAAAAGGTATTCCCCTTAACATTAGAGTGAAAACAATCGACGGTTATTGTATTCAAAATAAGATTGACCACATTGATTTTGTCAAAATCGACGTTGAGGGTTACGAATATTATGTAATTAAGGGGGCCGAAAGAATGATTAAAGAAGGAAGAATTAACTATGTTCAATTTGAATTTTCAGGAGCAACAACAATATCACGGACTTTTTTAAAAGATTTTATAGAACTATTTAATAGTTGTGGTTATGACGTATATCGGATAAAACCATTTTTTATTGAAAAGGTTTTGTATTATCCCGACCGAGAAAGATTTACCCTTACAAACTACTTGGCAGTTAAAAGAGGATTAGAACATACAGTTACTCATAAATAGAGTTAAGACTGAATTAATACTGCACCATAGTAGAATATTTGTTTTCGAAATATGTTCCTTTGTTCTTGTAGTAATCCCAATCAATTTCTGTTTTTTGCATAACAATAAAAGGGATATCCCCGTAATATGAGGCAAAAGCGCCAAAAGTGCTATTGGAACCTATAATGAGGTCGGTTTTTGAGAGAATATATAGGTCATGGACAGCATTTCCCTTACTCACAAAGACATTCAAATTGGCAAATAGGTTAGTGTCAACTTGTTCATCGGAGGTTATAACAAAACATACATTTCTTTTATCTTGGTCACTTATTTTTAAGTACTCATCAACAATCTCTCGAACTCTTGTTTGGGGGATAAAACAAGCTCCGCCTCGCCAAGTTTTATAGTCCCCTTGGCGTATATGGATTCCTACAATATTTTTAAATCTATTTCGCAGATTATTTATTTGTATTTCCACTTCTTTTACAATATCGGGTCTCGGCCTGAAATATTTTATTATTTCTTTTCTGTATTTCCTAAGGCCCTCGGGGTTCCTAAAAAGCCAGCTGTCAATGTATATATTTCCTCCTTTTTTTTCAAGCCTACTCAATATTCCTGCGGATTCTTTTGTTGGGGGCAGATAATATGGCCTATTATTCCCGTCTTTATAAGCAATAAGATTATTACGAAAAAGCTGTAATATTATACGCGCATACCAGAAGTACAATTTCCTCCAAATTTTACGGCGGAAATCACTCTTTCGCCCAGTGTAATTGGTGAAAGGATTAAAGAAAAAAGCCTTAAAGAGGTGATTTGACGCAG
>ERZ1292623.2452-Hain-H51-01um-R1-2452-length-16596-cov-16_pt1 | contig 16596 bp, 12 predicted proteins | sample MGYA00564398_ERZ1292623 | MGnify/ENA primary metagenome ERZ1292623 (study PRJEB36523, sample SAMEA6512633) | groundwater metagenome | collected 2019-01-07 | study: AquaDiva: Metagenomics assemblies of 32 groundwater samples | reverse complement strand
TTCGGCAAGAGCTGAACTCCCGCCCTCAAGCCTTGAATCTTCCTCAAAATTCGCTAGGTCATGGTTTTGCTTCGCAAAAGCCAGAGACCCGACGCTCAATTGATGATAGTTCGAATCCTGCACTCTTATGCTAAAAAATACTTATCCGGGAAAATTTACCCCCCACCCGTTGCGGGAGAATCATTGGTATTATTCAATAGCTGGCAATAAGCTTTTTAAAAGCACAAAAGGTGGGGGGTTTATTGTAATTGAAGGTTTAGATGGTTCTGGAAAAAGCGCACAAGTTGAATTATTAGTAAATTTTTTGAAAGAAAATGGTAAAGAAGTTATCTTAACAAAAGAGCCAACAATGGACTCTGGGGCGGGTAGAAAAATAAGACAGGTTTTAAAGAAAGAAATCATAATGGAACCATTAGAACTTCAAAAGCTATATGTTCAAGACAGGAAAGAACATTTGGACAATAAAATTATTCCGGCGCTAAAACAAGGAAAGTTTGTTGTTTCTAGTAGATACGCTTTTTCAACATTTGCTTACGGTTTTTCAGAAGGATTAAATTTTAATTTATTGATAGACCTTAATAAAAATTTTTTGTTGCCCGATATTACTTTTGTAATTAATGTTTCTCCAGAATCCTGCATAAAAAGGATTGAAGGAAGAGGAGAAGATAAAGAATATTTTGAAGAAAAAGGAAAACTAGAAAAAGTTAATGAAATTTATAAAAAAATGCCCGTAATATTTGAAAACGTAATTATGATTAACGGCGAACAGACGATTCGCGAAGTTTTTGAGGAAGTAAAAAAAATAGTAAAAAATAAAATATGAAATTAAATAAAAAAGATCCCAAAATTTCAAAATTAATTAAGTTGGAAACTGAAAGGCAAAAAACCTCCCTGGAGATGATTCCTTCTGAAAACCATTGTTCACCAGCTGTGCGCGAGGCACTTGGTTCACTTTTAACTGATAAATATGCCGAGGGCTATCCCGGGAAAAGGTATTATTCGGGCTTAAAATATTATGACCAATTGGAAAGCTTGTGTCAGGAAAGGGCAAAAAAGCTGTTTGGGGTTGAATATGCCAATGTACAACCGTATTCAGGTTCTCCAGCAAACGCCGCCGTGTATATGGCGGTTGCGGAGCCAGGCGACACAATAATGGGAATGGCCCTGCCTATGGGCGGGCATCTGACCCACGGCTGGAAAGTGAATTTTTCAGCTAAGTTTTTTAAGTCAGTCCAGTATGGGGTTGATCAAAAAACCCATTTGATAAATTATAACCAAGTTGAAAAACTGACGCGAGATTCCAAGCCTAAGCTTATTTGGGTTGGAGCGACAGCTTACCCAAGAGTTTTTGACTGGAAAAGATTGGGCCAAATTGCTGATTCTGTTGGAGCATATTTAGCGGCCGATATTGCTCATATCGCAGGATTGATTGCGGGAGGCGCCCATTCTAACCCAGTGCCATACGTTCATATTATTTCAACCACAACCCATAAGACTTTAAGGGGACCAAGGGGCGGCATTATTATGGTCACTGAAAAGGGTATTAAAAAAGACCCGGATTTGCCTAAAAAAATTGACAAAGCTGTTTTTCCAGGGCTACAGGGCGGGCCGCATGAAAACGCCATTGCCGCCATTGCAGTATGTTTAAAAGAGGCCTCAATGCCGGCGTTTAAAAATTATGCCAGGCAAGTTGTGAAAAACGCAAAAGTGCTGTCAGAAGAACTTAAAAATTATAAATTTAATTTGGTTTCAGGCGGCACAGATAACCATTTGATTTTAGTTGATTTGAGAAACAAAAATATTACGGGTTCAGAAGCGGCAGATTTACTGGAAGAGGCTGGAATTACAATAAATAAAAACAGCATTCCTTATGATCCAGCTGGGCCTTTTAAGCCATCTGGAATAAGAATGGGCACTCCTGCCATTACTACCAGAGGAATGAGAGAAAAAGAGATGAAAAAAATAGCCAGTTGGATAAACCAGGTAATTTCGAATCCAAAGTTGGTAAAAAAAGTAAGGGGAGAAATCAAAAATTTTTGCAGAAAATTTCCCTTACCTAGTTAAATAGAAATCCCCCGCTAAAGACTCGCTATTTATATTTCTTCCTCCGCCCTGCCTTCGGCAGGACTCCGGACTGGCTTCATCCCTGAGGAGACAGCCTCGTTTTCAACGAGAGCTGCACTCTTTGGGGTTTTCTTCCAATTCATGGAAATAAACAAATTCAAACCTGTTTTTGAAAAATTAGAATTTTCAGATGAAGATAAAAAGCTTGTAAGCCCGTTTTTTACAAATTTAGATGAATCTGTTTTTGGAATTACTTTTTTGCCGCCGGAAGTAGCAGGAGCTTTGTGTTCTCGTACCAGCCGGGCAAAGGATGATTTAAGAGTGATTTTTTTGCAGGAATTTTTGAAGCCCTTTTTGAAAGACGACAGTGATTATTCAAAGTCTTTAAAGGCGCTGGTTGAATTTTTACAGCAAAATCCAATTGAACTTATATTCTCTAATCCAAAAGCCAGAGAATTTTATATTAAATGGCTCGCTGAGTATGGAGATGATTCTATTGCCCAAATGGCAGGGGCTCATTTGGTATTTGCCGGGATATCACAGGTTGCCATAAAGCACATTGAAGATATGAGAGTGGGAATCGCCCCCATAGAAAAGTCAACGAGGTATGTTGATTATTCAACAAAAGTTAACGGCAGTTACAGGTATTACACCGACCCAACCTTGCAGGATATTGGCTTATTGGATGAGTACAAGCAGGCAATGGACAATCTTTTTGAAACTTATACATCCTTGATGCAAGAATACATGGATTACTTGAAAAATAAGTTTTCCGGTGAGGAAGAAAGAGTTTTAAGAACAAAGGCGTTTGATACTTTAAGGACTTTATTGCCAGTTTCAACTTTGAGCCAAGTAGCATTTTTTGCCAACGGCCAGGCATTTGAATACATGGTTAATAGATGCCTTGACTATAGGTTAGGGGAAATCCGCTGGACTGGCCAGAGGTCTTTTGAGGAGTTAAGCAAATTCATGCCGGCATTTTTAAGGAGAACCAATACAGAGCTAGCCATAAATTACAGAGAGTATTTATCTGGGAAATCGCAAAGGGTAAGGGAGGCAATTAAAAAAGTTTATTACTCAGCAGAAGAACCCAAAAACAAAAGAACTAAAGAACCCAGCGTTAAACTTTTAGAATTTGATGCTGACGGAGAAAGTAAAATAATTGCCGGGCTGGTTTTCAAAGAAGTGGGCGAGTCTTTTGATATGGTTCTTGGAAAGGTGCGGGAATTGTCCGAGAGCCAAAAAGAAGAGGTTTTAAAATCCGCTCTCAAAAACAGAACGGCAAGGTATTATAAAGTTCCCAGAGCCTTTGAAAATGTTTATTTAAGGTTTGAGATTTTAATGAATATTGGCGCCTGGAGGGATTTGCACAGGCATAGAATGCACACGCAAGAAAGGCAGCTGTTCACAATTAATAACGGCTTTGATGTGCCCGACGGCTTGAAAGAAGCGGGGCTTGATAAAAAGTTTGTTGACGCCATTTTACAGGTAGAAGAGCTTTTCAGGAAAGTTGCCAAGCACAATGTTGACTTGGCTCAGTATTGTGTAAGTTTGGCCCATAAAATAAGATTTATTCAATATCAGAATATGCGTTCATTTTTCTGGGAAGCCGAGTTAAGAACTATTGCCCAGGGGCATCCTGATTACAGAGAAGTAGAGAAAGAAAAAATCAGATTGGTGCAAAAAATTTATCCTTTGGTTTCAAAATATTTGCTGGTAGATATGGGTGATTATGACTTTGCCAGGCGGGGAGATACAGTCCAGATTCAGAGAAAAGAGAAAGATTTACAAGAATATTTTGCGAAAAAGTAAAATAGACCTGTTGCTTAATATTTAATATAATTGGTTCGCTCGTTCGGAGAGTAAGCATTGCGATGCTTACTCTCCTTGCTCCCTGCTAATTATAAGATTCGTAGCGAAATGAAGTAATTTCGAGCGAGAAAAAGGAATTGCGAGGAGGCATATTGAGACTAAATCTGGCGACGAGTAATTCCTTTTTCGCAGCCGAAATTACAAATTGCAGTAGAAGTCTTATTAAGCAACAGGTCTAATATATGTCCTGAAGAAATCAGGACTTTTATTTTACGCTTAACTTTGATATATTTATAATACTATGTATAAGCCAAGTATTGGACTGGAAGTTCACGCTGAGTTAAATACTCAAAGCAAAATGTTTTGCTCTTGCAAGAATGATCCTGATGAAAAACGACCGAATTTTAACATTTGTGAGATTTGTACTGGGCAGCCGGGAAGTTTGCCAGTTGCCAATGAAGAAGCGATTAAAAAAGTAATTAAAACTGGATTAGCTTTAAATTGTAAAATCGCCGAACAATCAAAATTTGATAGAAAAAATTATTTTTACCCAGACTTACCTAAAGGATACCAAATTTCTCAATATGACCAGCCAATCGCGAGCAATGGCTCGCTCCAAATCAAAGATCAAAATGCAAAAATCAAAAATATACGGATACGCCGTATTCACCTTGAGGAAGATACTGGTAGTCTTTTACATCCAGAAGGAGCTGATTACTCTTTGGTTAATTTAAATAGGTCGGGAGTACCTTTAATGGAGTTAGTAACAGAGCCAGATATTGCTTCTGGCGAGGAAGCAAGAAAATTTGCTGAAGAATTACAGTGTATTTTTAGATATTTAGGGGTTTCAGATGCTGATATGGAAAAAGGCTTAGTGAGAGTTGAGGTGAACATCAGCTTATCAAAAACAACGAGACCCGGCCTCGTTGGTGAAATTGGCGAACTTGGGACGAAGGTTGAAATAAAAAACTTGAATTCTTTTAAAGTTGTTGAAAAGGCAATTGATTTTGAAATTGAAAGGCAGAAAAAGTTATTGGGAGATGGGGAGAAGGTGGTGCAGGAAACCCGTGGCTGGCGCGATAAAAAAGACCTGCCCGCCGAAGCCCCTGCCCGCGCTTCGCACGCAGGCGGGTCAGCGCAGGCGGGAATCACATTCAGCCAACGGGAAAAAGAAGAAGCGCATGATTACAGATATTTCCCAGAGCCGGATTTACCTCCTTTATATTTTGAAAAAGAATATATAGAAAAAATAGAAGCAGAAATTCCAGAGCTACCAGAACAAAAAAGAAATAGGTTTATAAAAGAATATGGATTGGATGAAAAGTCTGTAGAGGTTTTTATCAACAATAAGGATTTTAGCGAATATTTTGAAAAGGTGGCTTCAGAAATTGATGAATGGATTGACCAAAAAAATAATTCAGAGTTGAAAAAGGCAATTAAGCTTGCTTCAAATTATCTAATATCTGATGTGTTGGGAATTTTAAATGGTAAAGAATTTATTGAAAAGGAATTTAAGATTACCTCAGAAAATTTTGCTGAGTTTATCAAAATGATTCATAGGGGAGAGATTTCCAGTAAAGTAGCCAAAATGGTTTTAGTTGAAATGATAAATACCGGAGTAGATCCATCTGCTATTGTAGATGAAAATAACTGGAGGCAAATGGAAGATGATGGGGAATTAGAGAAAGTTATAAAAGATATAATTTCAAAAAACGCAAAAGCAGTTGAGGATTATAAAAAAGGAAACAAAAATGTTCTTCAGTTCTTGGCAGGTCAAGTAATGGCTGTCACTCGAGGAACAGCAAATCCTGCAAAAGCCAGACAATTACTCGAAGATTTGTTACAATAGAGTTAGAACCTTAGCATAAAGGGGTGCTGTATGAACAAACGTGCCAGAAAAATGTTGGCAGCAGGTATTGTGTCCCGCGTCAAAACAAGGGTTCCTGCGGAGTCAAATCGGCAGAAGCAGGAACGAGCAATGGCCATAGCAGCCGCGAAAAAAATTCTTGAGCGCTACAGGCGGCTTCGCAAGCCGTGAAGAATCAATGAGCCGTTGGAAAACTCCAATGGCTTTTGTTTTATAAACTTTTTAATTGACCTTTCCGCTTCCTTTTGGTCTTCTATCCAATGGATTCTCTTATCGCTTTTGAACCATGTCATCTGGCGTTTGGCAAAGCGTTCTGATTCTTTTTGGATTTTTTCAATCATCTGTTGGTAAGTAATTTTTTCTTGAAGGTATTGGGCAACATAACGATATTCTAACCCAAACTCTTCTAGTCTGCCAAATGTCAACCCGTGTCTACGAAGTCTTCGGATCTCTGTAATCATTCCGTGGTTTAACCTTTTGATTAATCTTTTTCTAATGGCACTCTTTAGTTGTTTTTTGGACTTTGTAATGCCAATTTGTAAAGATTCAAACTTTACATCTTTTATTATTGGCGGCACCGGCTTTTTGGTAGCTTCTACAATTTCAATTGCTCGTATAATCCTCACCTTATTATTTTTATCGATAACAAAGGCTCTTTTTTGATCTAGCTTTTTTAGTATTAAAAAAAGTTCCTTTAGAGATTTTTTTTCAAATTTTTTTCTTAATTTCCAATTAGGTTTTACTTCCGGAATTTTAATACCATCAACAATGGACTGAATATAAAATCCTGTGCCGCCAACTAAAAAAGGCAACTTGCCTCTTTTTTGTATTTCTTTTATTTTTTTTTGTGCCAGTTTTTGAAATTGAGCAACTGTGAATTTTCTTTTTGGACTAGCTACATCTAAAAGATAATGAGGGACTCCCCGCATCTCTTTTTTGGTTATTTTACCAGAGCCAATGTCCAATCCTTTGTAAACTTGGCGCGAGTCCGCAGAAATTATTTCTCCGTTAAATTTCTTGGCGAGCCTTACGGCCAAATCAGACTTTCCTGAAGCCGTGGGTCCCAAAATCACAATCAATTTATTCATAATATTTACAGAAATCCTTCCAACTGGAAGGGGGTCGGGGAAACTTCGGTTTCCCCGTATAGGAAATTATTCAAAACCGGCGAGACGCGAGAGTCTTTTGCGAAGCAAAAACTCCCGTCTGTGGGTTTTGAAAGAGCAATTTCGGTAGTCCCGCGAAGCGGAGACGCCCGCCGTAAGGCGGGAAGAGAGATTGCGATCTGCCTCAGTGACTTCACTGTATTTCTTCCTTCCTTTCCTTAATGAAGTATCGCCACCTCTCAATAAACTCCACAAAGGTTGAAAATGGCATATCAATTAGCGCAGAAAAAAATGCTGCAATTGCATTATATTGCTTCCAAGTGTTAGACATCCATCGTCCTAATTCAGTAATTGGTAAGAGTAGTACATCTGATATAAACCCTAGAAACCCTTCACGTTCTTCCTCTATATTTAGCTCGTGGGCTCTTCTTTGTATTGCCTTTCCCGCAAACAAAATCAAAGCAATAAATATAATATTTATAACAATGGAACTAATGGGAAAATTAAAGTAGTTAAAGATCCAATATATAAGCCCAAAAGAAACAACGGCTCCCACTAAATAAATTAAAGAAAGAACAGATCTTACCGCAACACTTTTTATCTTAGGAACTTTCAATTCATAAGTATCTTGTTTTTCTCTTTGGTAGACAATCTTCATTGTTTCCATAACTGCTACGCTAATATTTTTATTAGAAGGTAATTTTACTGTAGCTACCAAAAATACCATAAACAAGGTTGGTACAAGCACATCTGCTACTAAAATAATAAGGTTTAATTCTTCATTAAGTATCCTTGCCAATATCAACTCCAGTATTATAAGAGATAAAATTTTAGTTACGAATATTGATGTTACTGAATATATAGCAGCTCTTTTAATTTTTATTTTTACATTTTCTAATCTTGAAATATAGGCATTTTTTATTAAATTTTCTAACAACTGAGGCTGATAGACTTCCTGAATTGTTTTACTAGTAGTATCTGCAGATAAAATATCTCCTAGCAGTAGATATGGAGTATCATATCTTTCACATATAGTATAAAATCTTTTTTGCAATGGATGCTCTAATTGTGCTTCAACACTTTTTAGGATTTTGTGAATATTTTGTGATATTTTTAAAAGTTCCTCTTGTGACGGATTGTCCCAATAAGGATATTTATACCTCAAAATGTTGTAGCTGATAATGGGATTGTCTAATTTAAAAAGGGCTTTTTGTACCCCAATATAAATTTGAATATTCTGGTCTTCTTTTTTCAACAAATTATCTTTGTAAACATCTTCATTAACCTTTATGCGGATTATCATGTGAGAAAACATAAAATCAATCAATGCTATTTCTTTTGCCGAGGGTGCTAAAGTCTCCTCAATTTCACAAGCAGCAATTTCTAGAAGCTTTGTATAAAATTGCATTCCTGCCTTACCTTTCTTGTATTCTGGATTATTTTTCAATATGAAAACGTACTTTTCGATTATCGCTTGAATATCTCTGATTTTTGACTCTTCTATTTTATCATTTGGAAAATATCCTCCCCTTATTAATTCCAAAACTAATGGCTCTGAAATATTTTCAACAGCAAAATCACTTAACTCTAAATCCAAAAATCTTCTTTTAATCTTTCTTATTATTGCCGCTCTTCTCATCAGATGTTCTTCTTTCCAATCAATTATTGTTCTAATTTGCTCATAAAAAGCAGCGACCCTTGAGGCAACCTCGTCAACATGTATGACCGAAGCTCCTTCCTTGGGTTTTAAAGACTTATGCCATAGTTCATATTTTGATATAAGGTCTTTTGTTGATTGGGATAGATCGCTCATATCAATTCGCTCAAGTTCAAAAGTCAAAGTGCAAAAGTAAAAATATAGGTATCGCGCTGCGCGCGATTATTTTGCATTTTACACTATCATTTTGAGATTTGAGATTTGCAATTTGAATTATCTTTTTTTACTTATCTCTTCTCTTATTTTCTCAACAAACTCTTCTAATTTCATTTGTCCTAAATCTCCCTTACCTCTTTGTCTTACACTTACTAATTGTGCCTGAATTTCTTTATCACCAACAATTAAAAGGTATGGGATTTTTTGTATTTCAGCTCCGCGAATTTTCTTACCCAAAGTTTCGTTTTTATCTATTAATTCAGGTCTTATTCTTGCTTCGATTAATTTGTCCTTTACTCCTTTTGCGTAACTAATATGCTTATCTGAAATTGGAATTATAGCAACCTGAACAGGGGACAACCAAACAGGAAAAGCTCCAACATAGTGTTCTATTAAAAATCCAATAAATCTTTCAAGTGAGCCGTAAATTACACGATGGATTACTACAGGAGTCTTTTTTTGACCATTAATGTCTGTATATTCTAATTTAAACTGGTGTGGTTGTTGAAAATCTAATTGAATTGTACCCATTTGCCAAGGACGACCAATTGAGTCTTTTACCACAATATCTACCTTTGGTCCGTAAAATGCACCATCTTTAGGATTTTCTTTATATGTTATTTTACTTTCTTTTAAAATTTTTCTTAATGTGTTTTCAGCTGCATCCCAAGTTTTCTTATCTCCAAGGAACCCATCTGGTCTGGTGCCTAAACGATATTCGTACTTTATATCAAAGATAGAGTAAAATTTTTTAACAATTTTAAAGATATTTTCATATTCACTTTCTATTTGCTCTTCTGTTATAAAACAGTGGGCATCATCTTGCCTGAATTGGCGCGTTCTTAGAAGAGCATTAAGAACCCCAGAGCGTTCATATCTATGAAGCGGGTCTGTGTCCGAAAACCTTAATGGCAAATCTCTATAGCTTCGTAATTTTGAACCAAATACTATCATAGCATTTGGGCAATTCATGGCTTTTACACCATATTCCTCTTTTCCTGGGGTTTTTACTACAAACATTTCTTCCCAATAGTGCTTATAATGTCCAGAAATTATATAAAGTTCTTTTTTATTAAGAATTGGAGAAATTATTTCTCTGTAATCATTCTTATGTTCTTCTCGCCAAAATGAAATTAATTCGTTAAGTACAATAACACCCTTGGGTAACCAATAAGGCATTCCTGGGGCAGTGGGGTGGAACATAAATAGCTCAAGCTGAGGCCCAAGTATTTTATGGTCGCGTTTTTCGGCTTCCTCTTGTGTTTTTAAATAATCCTTTAGCTCTTTTTCTGTTTCAAAAGCCACTCCATAAATGCGGGTAAGCATTTTATTTTTTTCATCTCCTCGCCAATAAGCGCCGGCAATTTTGGTCAGTTTAAATGCATTTGGGTTAATTTCTTTTGTACTTTCCACGTGTCCACCCTTGCATAAATCCAAGAAATTTCCGTTTTGATAAATTCCCACAGTTTTACCCGGTAATTCTTTTATAATTTCTAACTTATATGGAGAGTTCTTAAATAATTTTTTTGCTGCAGCTTTTGAAACTTTTTTACCAATAAACTTTTGATTTTCTTTAATAAGCTCTTTCATCCTGCTTTCAATCCTTTTAAAATCCCCCGACGTCGGGCGTCGGGAAGCTTCTACCTTTGAAAAGTCAATGTCGTAGTAAAAGCCGTTTTCAATAGTGGGTCCAATGGCTAGCTTTGTTTTAGGCCAAAACTCCATTACAGCTGCTGCTAGTAAATGCGCCAACGAGTGCCTTATTTTTTCTACTTGTTCCATATGTGTTATTTTTATTTAATCATGTTATCATTTTAGCTAAATAGCGGAAAGACTTGACAAGGTTTATGGGTATGCTATAATGGCACCATTAAGATCGAGGTGGTCGCCTAGCGGATACCTTGGTCTTGGTGGGCCAAATGCCTGCCGAATATTGACAGCTAGGTCTCCGGAGGGTTCACAGGGATAGCGAAGCTGCGGCCTACGCATATGCTAAGCGAACCAGAACAGTCGGCTCCGAGGCGAAGGACGCTTCGCCTCGGAGAACTTTGCTCTTTGATAGGAGGAGGTGGGTACCGAATTTTAGGAATCAGCGGAAGGTTTACAGAGAATAATCATTGGTGAATATGTGACCTACGGCTACTCGCGAGAGCCGAATAGGAAGCCGCCAAAGATTTGTATTGCAGCGATTTTCTGGGATCCTCGTAGATGCCCAGACTGCAACGTAACTCTGTTCGTTGAGGCTCAAGGGCCGTTGTTGTGCCCGGTTGCCAAACGAGGATCAATATTCTTCAAGATCCTGCCAGTTTGGAACAGCTAAAACCACGTCCACGGTGTAATAAACCCCACCCCTCCCTTTTTCACATAACAAGCCGATGAGATAGTTCGATGCAGGTTATTTAAAGACCACCTCACAAGTGATCCGAAAATAACCCAAAGAGAAATAGCTCATCGGCTTTTCTCATACAAAAATTTTAAATTTTTCTATTAACGACTATAATGATTATATGAGTAAAATTGTTAAGGTTATTATTTTAGAAACAATTGTTTTGGTTTGTTTGTTTTTGTTGCTAATATTTTTTCCAAAAGAAAATACCATATCAAAAGTATGCTTTCGAGAAGGTTGTCTTCAAGTTGAAGTTGCAGATACTCCAGAGAAACAAGAAAGGGGATTAATGTTTCGCGAAAATTTAGAAAAAGAAAGAGGGATGCTGTTTGTTTTTAAAAAAGAGGCAAATTATCCATTTTGGATGAAAAACACCTTAATTCCTTTAGACATAATTTGGATAAACCAAAATAAAGAAATTGCTTTTATTGCAGAAAATGCGCAACCATGCCCTCCTTCGCCAAAGGCTACGGACGGGCAAAGCAACGAGATTTGCGACCCAATTGATCCAAAGCAATCGGCAGAATATGTTTTGGAAGTAAATGGGGGATTAGTAAAAGAAATAAACCTTAAAGTTGGAGACAAAGTACTAATAAATTAAGATTCTTCAGGGACAAGGATTTCCTGGACATCATCAGCAACAATTTTAATTTCACCGTTGCGGTTGTCAACGCGGCCGGCTAAGTTTTGACTTTATTTGAATATCTTGTTATAAATCATTTAGCTCCTGCAACCTAAATTCTGTTAAGAAAGCGAGGATCTCATGACCGATGAACAGAAAGTAATGTATACGGGAATCTGCATGTGCCGAAATACGGAAATGAACCTATTTTGGCAAAGAAATCAACTGATCACCATCATTAACCTGGCAGCTATCCCATTGTTGGTTACAAATCCAACACAGATAGCATAGAGCTTGGTGAATAATGCTCTTTGGATGGATTTGTTTAAAATATCACAGCGAAAATTGGTAAAGATTATGAGGCGATGCCAGAGGGCATCGTTGAATAATCTTTACCAATTTGCAGCCGATATTTTAGATAAAGACGCCAATATGGCATTATTCACCAAGCTCGCATATGCCAATGTGGCGATCATTGGTTTTGTATTGTCTTGTACTTGGGCAGAAATCAATTTCCGATCAAGGGAAATGATGTTTTACTGGCACGACCGGCTAGCACTGATGGAGCCGCCGGAAGACAGTCCCTTGATTGTGTATCGGGTGTTTACAGGGATAGATTGGGAAGAAACTCACGAACCCTTTCTTTTCCCGATGATAGTTCTCAGAATGTCTTTGCCTGGGCTATTCATCTTCGGATGGATTGTTGTTTTTCTCGTATCACGGTTCTTATGAGAATTTAATTTCTCAAAAAGGAGGTGACTGATGAGTAATGTCAATTTAGATCGCCAGCAAAAGTCCCTCAATATGGAGTTGCTGAGTTACTCTATATTAGGAATCATTGCTGGATTTGTGCTATTGAGTCTTTGCGTGTGGGACTTTGTAAGCACACAAAGATTCGGACCAATCTCTGTTCATTTCTTGCTAGCTGCTGTTGTTTCTTTCTTGTTCTCCGCTCATTTCTTTAGGACATATAGGAGACGGAAACTCCTAGAAGAAGAAAAACATCGGAAACTAGCAGCCACCAAACATCAGGGTTAGTTCTTTGTGTAGACAACCTATAAGCCTTAGTTCGAGGACCGAGGCTTTTTATTTTGCTTTCAATAAAAAGAATAAACAGAAAACAAAATAACCCCTCACCAATTTGCCGGTAACATTTGTATTACTTCAGAGACAGACGGAGCGTGGCGCAGCGTAGTCGCTTCGCTTAATAGACTTTATATTTCAAAAACTATCGTTGGAATTGGTGACGGGGTTAACTCTCTTCTGGTACCAATATTTCCTGTACATCATCTGCAACTATTTTGATCTCGCCGTTACGATTATCTACGCGGCCGGAGATAAAAACCACTTTATTTTCTTGTAAAGCGTCTGGATTTCTATCTAATAAATTAGGAAAGACAACTATTTCTGTTTTGGCAGTCAAATCTTCAAATTTTATGAAAAGCATTGGCTTACCAGACCTGGTAATTATTTTTTTAACTTTGTTAATAAGACCTCCAAGGATAATTTTTTTATTAACCATTGAGTTGTCAATTTTTGAAATGGCAAAACACTTTGATTCAAAAAGTTTCTTAAAACCGCTTAATGGATGTGAGCTTACATAAAGTCCCAAAAGCTCTTTTTCCCAAGTAAGCTTTTCTAAGAGTTTTGCAGGTAGAGCAGGCTCCAGTCTTATATCATTATTTGCTTTTGCTGTGGCTGATTGAAATAAGCCAATTTGTCCATTTGATTTATTTTTTTGGTTTTCCCTGGCGATTTCTAATAACCTCTCTAAATTATGCAGGAGCTGGTTTCTTTCAGCAAATGCGTCAAAAGCTCCTGACTTTATCAATGCCTCCATTGATTTTTTATTTAAATCTTTTGATTGTACGCGGTTTATAAAATCACCGATTGATTTAAACTCCCCTGACTTTTTCCTTTCATTAACAATTGCCTCAATAATGTTTTCTCCAACATTTTTAATTGCTAAAAGGCCGAAACGAATCTTACCCCCCACTGATTTTGAAGTACTAGGTTCGGTAGAGTGAAATTTGCTTTTAGCATCAAAATCAGTGGGGGGTGAATTCTTCCCTGGAACCACGGTAAAGTTTTTAAGTGATTCATTAATATTAGGAGGTAAAACTTCAATATCCATTTTTTTACACTCTTCAATTAAAAGGGCGATTCTTTCAACATCAGCTTTTTCAGAAGTCAAAACCGAGGCCATAAACTCAACAGGGTAGTGAGCTTTCAAATAAGCTGTTTGGTAAGCAATCATAGCGTAAGCTGAACTATGACTTCGATTGAAGCCATAGGCAGCGAATGGTAGAATCCACTGCCACAATTCTTCGGCAATTTTCTTGCTTGTACCCTGTTTAACGCATCCTTCAATAAACTTTTCTTCTTGAGCATCAAGCAATAATTTTATTTTTTTGCCAACCGCCTTTCTCAATACATCAGCTTCTCCGAGCGTAAATCCAGCAATATCTTGAGCTACTTTCATAAGCTGCTCCTGATAGATCATTATCCCCTGAGTATTTTTTAAAATGGGTTCTAGTTTTGGATGTATGTATTCTATTTTTTGCTGTCCGTGCTTTCTTTCAATATAATCGGGTATAAATTGCATTGGCCCTGGACGGTATAGAGCAACCATTGCTACGATATCTTCAAATTCAGTCGGTTTTAAATCCTTTAAATATCTTTGCATTCCGCTTGACTCCAATTGAAATATGCTTGTTGTTAAAGCGTTTTGTAGGAGTTTAAAAGTTTTTGTGTCATCAAAAGAAATGTTTTCAATATCAATTTTTTTGTTTCTTATAACAAAAATTCTGGCTAGTGTATCTTCAATGATTGTTAAATTCTTTAGTCCCAAAAAATCCATCTTTAAAAGTCCTAGGTCTTCAATGGAGTGCATTTCATATTGGGTAACAATATTCACATCGTCTTGAGTTGGGTGTTGAAGTGGCACGGAGTCTGTCAGTGGTTTTTCAGAAATGACTACTCCGCAGGCATGAGTTGAAGCATGACGCGCCACCCCCTCTAATTTTAACCCTAAATCAATCAATTTTTTTGCCTGCGGATCATTCTTATAAGAATCTCTAACTTCACTGACTTTTTCTAAAGTTTCAGATAAATCCAACCCAAAGGGAATCATTTTTGCCAGAGTATCGCAGTAGCTATAAGTATACCCAAGCGCCCTACCAACATCACGGACTACAGCGCGGGCGGCCATTGTTCCAAAGGTGATAATCTGGGCCACGTGGTCTTTGCCATATTTTTCTGCTACGTATTTTATGACTTCATCTCTTCTCCTGTCAGTAAAGTCAATGTCAATATCTGGCATGGCAATTCTTTCAGGGTTTAAAAATCTCTCAAAAAGCAGGTCATATTGCAGGGGATTAACATTTGTAATGTTGGTTACATAACAGACCAATGACCCCCCTGCTGACCCTCTGCCCGGCCCAACAACTATCCTGTTTTGCTTTGCCCAGTTGACAAAATCCTGAACTATTAAGATATATGGAGCAAACCCAGTTTTGTTTATTACCGATAGCTCATAGTTCATTCTTTCTTTTATTTCTGGCGTAATATACTCGCCTCCGCCAGAGGTGTGCTCCGAAGGCACATTCGCCTTTGGTGGAGATCCGCCTTGGGCGGAAAATCTTTTTTTTAAGCCTTCATTGCAGAGTTGAGTTAAATATTCTTCTGGAGTTTTACCGTTTGGAACTTGAAAGTTAGGCAGCTGGACTTTTCCAAGATCAAACTCAAAATTGCATGACTCTGTAATTTTTTGCGTATTTTCAATGGCCTCTGGGCAATCGCTGAAAAGCTCTTGCATTCTTTCGGGGCTCAACATTGAAAAATCATCTGCTTTTAAAGATAGTCTTTCAGAATCGTTTGGGTCAGATCCCGTGTTGATTAACATTAAAATATCCTGAGCTTCAGCGTCTTCAGGTCTTAAATAGTGTATGTCATTTGTGGCGATTAACGGTATGTCAGTTTTTTTTGAAAGCTCAATTAATTTTTTGTTCAACGTTTGCTGTTCTGGAATATTTTTGTGGTATTGAAGTTCTAAATAAAAGTTTCCCTTACCAAACCAATTCTCATATTTTTTTGCCAATGTTTCGGCTTCGTCAGTTTTGTTTGCTAAAAGTAGTCTTGGAATTTTTCCATTTAAACAAGCTGATGTGCCAATAAGACCTGCTGCATATTTTTCCAAAATTTCTTCGTCAATACGAGGCTTATAGTAAAATCCTTCTAAATGCGCAGCCGTGGTAAGCTTTACTAAATTTTTGTATCCCTGCTCATTCCTTGCCAACAAAATCATATGGTAGCTTTTTGAGTCTATGTTGGGGCGCTTGTCTAATCTGCTTTCATATGCAACATAAGCCTCTAGGCCTATGATCGGTTTTATTCCTCTTGCTTTTGCCTCTTTATAAAATTCTACGGCTCCATAAAGCACTCCATGGTCAGTCAAAGCTACAGAATCCATTCCTAATTCTTTAACGTAATCCAAAAGCTCTGGAATTTTTGGTAATCCGTCCAGTAACGAATAATGGCTATGGGTGTGTAAGTGAGTGAACTTAGACATAAGAGTGGGTGCTTGCCCCGTTAGAAATAGCGAGGGCTCGCAGCGTAATTTCTAATGGGGTGGAGGTGGGTAAATTTCATAGTTAAGACACGAATACGCTGCGAATAATGCTAATCTACCTGCCCGCTTTGCTATGCCAGCCCGACAGCCTAGCAGTCTTGGTGGCGGGCAAAGCATTGCAGGCGGGCGAATACGCAAATTCGCATAAGAGTGCAGGATTCGAACTATCATCAATTGAGCGAGCGAATTTTGAGGAAGATTCAAGGCTTGAGGAGCGAAGCGATGCCTGAGGCATC
>ERZ1292623.2451-Hain-H51-01um-R1-2451-length-16599-cov-7_pt1 | contig 16599 bp, 15 predicted proteins | sample MGYA00564398_ERZ1292623 | MGnify/ENA primary metagenome ERZ1292623 (study PRJEB36523, sample SAMEA6512633) | groundwater metagenome | collected 2019-01-07 | study: AquaDiva: Metagenomics assemblies of 32 groundwater samples | reverse complement strand
ACCGAATAAAAAATCTGCCCGGCAAACCGCTTAATTACTTGCGCTATTTTTTAAAACTCTTGAAGGTGGCTAAAAACAGCATGACTATTTACGCCCAAGGGCCGGTTAGCTCGGGCTGCCCGGCTTACTTAGCCAATAAATTTTTAAAGAAAAAATTCATTGTCAAAATAACCGGCGACTATGCTTGGGAACAATTCCACGTGAAAAATCCAAATTTAGATATAGTTGATGTCTTGGATTTCCAGAATAAAAAAATTTCGGGCAAGTTCAATATTTTAAGAAAAATCCAAATGAAAGTAGCCCAAGCGGCCGATAAAGTGATTGTTCCTTCGCGGTTTTTAGCCAAAGTAGTCGGCTACTGGGGAGTAAAAAACGAAAATATAAAAGTAGTCTATAATGGGACCGATTTTAAGCCGGTTCAAATGGAGAAAGAAAAAGCCAGGCGTGAAATCGGCATTTCCGGCAATGTTATTTTATCGGCCGGCCGACTGGTTCCCTGGAAGGGCTTTAGGATGCTTATAAAGGTAATGCCGGAACTTTTAAGCAATGACCAATTTGTCAGATTGGTCATTGTCGGTGATGGCCCGGAAATGGAGAATTTGAAATTAATGAAGAATAATCTTGGGCTTAATGGAAAAGTTTTTTTAGTTGGCAAGAAATCGCAAAAAGAGCTTAAAATCTATTTGGCCGCGGCTGATATTTTTGTTTTAAATACGGCTTATGAAGGTTTTTCCCACCAGATTTTGGAAGCAATGGCGAGTGGCGTGCCGGTAATTACAACCAATGCCGGCGGCAATACCGAATTAATCAAACAGGGCGAGAACGGTTTTATGGTCAAGTATAATGACGAGCTGAATTTGATTGAGGCGATAAAAGGCGTTTTTGACAATAAAAATATTAGAGAAAAGTTCATAAAAGAAGGCAGAAAAACGGCTAGGAAATTTACCGTCAAAAAAATGACCGATGAAACGATAGAAGTTTTTAATTCTTTGGTTGAAAATGCTTAAACTATTGATGATAACTGGGCGAGGAAGCGCCGTTGATCTTGCCTCTGGAAAAAGAGGTGCTTTTTATAATACGTTGGAAGAATTCCATAAGTATTGGGAGAGAATAGATATTATAGCTCCCAAGGTTAAAAAACCGATATTTAATATATTTGGAAATGTCTTTATTCATTCTTCTCCTTGGCCTTTGTTTTTACACCCGATTTTTTTTATCAGGAAGGCTTTAGAAGTTTATAAAAAGCAAAAATTTGATTTAATCACTGTCCATGAATTTCCGCCTTTTTATAACGGAATCGCCGCCCGACTGATTTGGAATAAAATCAAAGTTCCTTACGTTTTGGAAATTTTCCACATTCCTGGATATCCGAAAGCAGCGAATCTGAAAGAAAGAATCTATAGAGGTCTGTTTTATCTTTTTATCAGTTATGATTGCCGGGAAGCAAAAGCAGTGAGGGTTATGAATAATCAAGTGGTGGAGAAGTTGACTGACTTAAGGATACCTCAATCTAAAATAAACCTAATTCCTGCAATTTACTTTGATTTAGATATTTTCAAACCAATGAACTTAGAGAAGAAGTACGATTTTATTTTCGTGGGGCGATTGGTTAAAAATAAGGGGCTTAACTTGCTGCTTGAAGCAGCAAAATTATTACGTTTTAAGTTTCAAGTTTCAGGTTTTAAGATGTTGATTGTTGGCGACGGCTCGGAAAGAAAGAACTTAGAATTACGAATTACGAATTATGGATTAAAAGACAATGTTATTCTTTATGGCTGGGTAAAAGATTCGCAAGAAGTTGCTCAACTCCTGAACCAGTCAAAGATTTTAATTCTGCCTTCTTACAACGAAGGCGGGCCAAGGGTTTTACTTGAGGCAATGGCTTGCGGCGTACCAGTCATTACTACAAGAGTCGGCATAGCCGAAGATTTAATAAAGGACGGAGAAAATGGTTTTTTTACTGACTGGTCAGGCGAAAGCATTAGTGAAAAAGCATCTAAGTTATTAGAAAATACGGAATTGCAGAGAAATTTTGCCTCATCAGGATTAGAGATAGCTAAAAGATTTGAGAAAAGAGCAGCAATAAAAAACTATGCCGAAAAACTACAGAGATTAATTTGAAAAGTTATCCACATCACCCCCTTTTTTTATTTTTTTTATTACTTTAAAATATAAGAAATGCCTCAGCATTTCTTGAATTTCCGTCGCTCGCCCATCGCGAAAATTAATTTTCGTGCAGGTTCGCTAGGAAATATAAGATATAAGAAGTTTTAATGTATAAGAAATTATCCAATTTTTTGCTTCTCTTTTGGATATTTTTATTTACTTTAGTTTGGTCTATTCCTCAAGCTTTTGCCGAGGATTCTTATTTTTTTAGAGTTGACACAGAGATTGATGTTCCGGCTTATTACGGCACAAGCGGGGCGACCGTGACTTTTAAATGCGATGGAACTGGCCAGGGAATAATAACTGATAATACTGCTTCAGAAAGTACCCAATCATTAAACGGGATTATACAGATGGCTTCTACTTCGGCTGAGAATGGCACTGCTCGCGCAGATTGTGATGCCGGAGAAGCAATAACTGCCACCCTTTCTTTCGACGGCTGGCTTTCAAAAACAGTTACGGGTACGGTTTCAAGCGTTGGTTCTAATATAACTTTTACCATGAGAGCCAGCATGGATTACACAATTTTAGTTAATGGAGTTACCGATGAACTGAGTAATGCTTTGACTCTTAATGGCACTACTGCTTCGGCAACCTATAGCGGAACGGTTGCTTCCCAATCTTACAGTGGCGGCAAGAGATATATTGCTGGTTCAACCAGTGGCGGGACAGTCAAAGGTGGAGCTAATGGTTATGTTAATAGGACATCTTCGGCCTTGACTATTTCAGCCACTGCCTCGCAATCAGTTGATTTTGGAACGACTGATGACAGTTCTCTTGACGAAAGCGGCCTGTCTTTCGGCCATAAAATAACCGTTAATGAATCCGGAGGAGGTTCTATAACCAGTGGGACGGTCACGGCCGGAGACAGCTCCGGGACCAACTGTACTGCCGGTACTGGCACCAATGCCGGTAAGTGGTATTGTGCCGTTCCTTTAGCCAATACTGCTACTACTGCCACTTTTAGGCATGATGATTGGGAATCAGCCACCGCAACTTATACGGATAGAACTGCCGGTTCAGATGCCCAAAACACAGCAACCATTAATGCCTTTAAAAAGCCGCCAGTCGGCACTTATTACCCTCCTTCCACACCTACGCCTACTCCGTCTCCATCTCCATCTCTGACTCCAACACCCAGTCCAACCCCACAACTAACCCCGACTCTCACTCCAACTCCAGAACTTCAAACAGTTGAACAAAAGATGGCTTCAATAAGAGATAAAATAGCTGAACTACAGAGTAGATTAGCTGAACTGTTAAAACAAGAAGGTTTGCCTCAAGTAGTTCCAGCCCCGGTCCAAGTTCCTCAATCAGCTAAGTTTGAATTTGCTAAAGCTTTGCATTCAGGAGTGAGAGGCGATGACGTTAGGGCCTTACAAGATTATTTAAAATCAACCGGCCATTTAAGTTCAGATGTTGAATCAACCGGTTATTTTGGTCAATTAACCAAAGCAGCAGTTGCGGCTTGGCAAAGAGACAATGGCGTTTCGCCAGCCGAAGGTTATTTTGGTTTCAGATCTCAGTTAAAGTATCGAGCCCTGACTCAATAAATTTTTGAATTAATAAAGTAGAAGCCCCTTGATAAAAGGACTTTTTTGTTTTATTATCAATTAGTGAAAAATCTTTTAATAATCACCCAAAAAGTTGATGAAAGCGACGACTTATTGGGTTTTTTTGTCGATTGGGTTAAAGAATTTTCCAAAAGATTTGATAAAGTTTTTGTCATTACTTTGGCAAAAGGTGAATATAAATTGCCGGCTAATGTTTTCATTTACTCTCTTGGAAAAGAAAAAAAGAGTAATAAACTTTTTAGAGTAATTAAATTCTACCTATATTCATTAAAGTTAATCCCTCAAAGTAAAGGAGTATTCTGCCATATGTCTCCTATTTTTGCCGTTGCTACTTGGCCGATTGTTTCTGTTTTCGGAAAAAAAATCATTTTATGGTATTTACACCGGTCGGTAACCTTAAGGTTAAAATTAGCTGAGAAATTATGTTATAAAATTGTGACTGCCGCCAAAGAGAGTTTGAATCTTAAAAGCAAAAAAATAGTTGAAGCAGGCCACGGCATTAATTTGGAAAAATTCAGAACAGAAAGAATTTGGCCCGAAAAAAAAGAAAATTTTAGAATTTTAAGTGTAGGCCGGATTTCCAGAATTAAAGATTATGAAACATTAATTAAGGCGGCGGCTATTTTAAGAGATAATGGTTTAAAGTTTAAATTCAAAATAATCGGCCGACCAGTGATGCCTTATGATTTTGATTACTTTGAACAATTAAAAAAAATGGTTACTGATTTAAAATTGGAAGATTTTGTTGAGTTTATTGGTTTTATTCCTTATAGCCAGATCGCCAATTACTATAAAGAATCAGATATTTTCATAAATTTCGCTCCAAGCGGCGGCATTGATAAAGTGGTTTTAGAAGCAATGGCTTCAGGTTCTTTGGTTTTGGTTTCAAATGATGCATTTAAGAAATACCTTGGTGGTTATGATTTATTTTTTAAGCATGGCGAGGCCGGTGATTTGGCAGAAAAAATCATTAAATTAGGCAAAATGTCCATTCAAGAGATTGAAAGGGTAAGCAGTTTTTTGGTTCAGTCAGTCAGCGGGCATCATAATTTAACTAATACAGTAAACGCGATATCCTACCTTTTTAATCAATAATCATGAAAGTTTTATTTGTTTCGGCTAAATCAGCAGTAAATGATCAGATTGAAAAGGCGTTCACTGAAAATGGCGCCGAAGTTTTCCGTTTGGACGAACGGATTATTACTTTTTTGCCTTCTTTTTTGAATCAAAATGAGACGGCTTGGAAAATTTTGAGGAAATTTCCTCGCCTAAAAAGGTTAAATAATAAAATATGGAACAGAAGACTGATTAGACTTTGCGATAAAATAAAACCAGATATTTTATTTACTACTAAAGGAGTGATAATTTATCCCAAAACGCTTGTTAGAATTAAAGAAATGGGGATCATTTTGGCAAACTGGTTTTTTGAGAATGTTGATGCCGAAACTTATCATCAGTGGTTTTTAAAAACTTGCCGGTATTACGATTATTTTTTTAATTATGATCCTAACATATCCGATAAATACAAATTTTCTTCTGGAAATCTAAAGTATTTGCCGCTGGCAGCAGACCCGGCTTTTTATAAAGTCGAAGGTGTAGATGAAAAGGAAAAAGAATTTTTCAGTTGTGATGTTTGTTTTGTCGGCGCCTTATATCCGGAACGGGAGAAATTATTAATCGAGATTAAGAATTTGGGAATAAATTTTAAAATTTTTGGCTGGAAGAGCTGGCTTAATTCGTCTTTGGCCGAAAATTATTATGGCCCCCTTCTTTCTTCGAAAGAAATTGCCAAGGCCTACTCTCTGGCAAAAATTTCTTTGAATCAAAACCTTCAGCCCCAAAACGGCGGAGTGAATTTGAAAACCTTTGAAATCCCGGCCGCCGGAGGATTTCAGATTTCAGATGAACAGCCGGAGTTGAGGGATATTTTTAAAATAGGAGAAGAAGTCGAAACTTATAAAACCGCAGATGAACTTTTGGAGAAAATAAAGTTTTATCTTTCTAACGAAGATAAAAGAAATAAAATTACTTTGGCTGGATACAAAAGAGTTTTGAAAGACCATACTTTGAATCAAAGAATAAAAACCATTCTCGAAACAGTTAAAATTAATTAATCATGACGGTTTTATATTTTGGGAACTATAATCCTTGTTATGCCCGCAACCGAGTTTTAATTAAGGGCTTAAAAGAAAATAACGTCAAAGTAATTGAGTGCAATGTCAAAAAGAGTGGCTTTCGATCTTTTCCCCCACTTTTTTTTAAGTATTTAAAATTAAAGACCCATTTTGACTTAGTGATAGTCGGTTTCCCTGGGCAGGGAGTGATGTTTTTAGCAAGATTTTTAACCCAGTTGCGTAAAGTAGCTGGGCAGGCCAGAAAGCCGATAATTTTTGACGCTTTTACTTCACATTATGGTGGATATATTTTGGACAGAAAATATTATTCATTAAACAGTTTTAGAGCGAAATACTATAGGTTTTTAGATAAATGGTCGTGCAAGTTAGCAGATTTAGTGCTTCTTGACACCCAAGCACATATAGAGTTCTTTATTAAAGAATTCGGTTTGCCAAAAGAAAAATTCAGAAGAATTTTTGTGGGCACTGACTCTAATATTTTTTATCCTCGAAACCGCGAAAAAAATAATGATAAATTTTTAGTTCATTTTCACGGCCATTATATCCCGCTTCAGGGTGTTAAATACATAATTGAAGCGGCAAAAATTCTTGAAAATGAAGAGATTTCATTTAATTTGATCGGCCGCGGCCAGACATATGAAGAAGACAAAAAACTTGCTGAAAGACTCGGGTTAAAAAATATAAATTTCATTGATTCTATGCTTTATGATAAACTTCCGGATTACCTGGCTCAAGCTGATGTTTGTTTGGGTATTTTCGGCGATAGCCCTAAAATCGATTTAGTTATTCCAAATAAGGTTTATGAAGCACTGGCTATCGCTAAACCAGTGATTACGGCTGATACCCCGGCAGTACGTGAGCTCCTTACTGATGGTGAAGATGTTTTTTTATGTCAAAAAACCAGTCCGGAAAGTTTGGCTGAAAAGATTTTATTTGTTCGCGATAATCCGGATTTAACTGAAGGGGTAGCTCAAAATGGCCGCCGTCTTTTTGAGAATAAATTAAAAGAAAAAATTTTGGCCCAGGAGTTATTAAAATACATTAATGAAAAAATTACACTACGAAAATAAAAGCTTAAATTACGGCGTAAGTCATACGCGATTAAAAAGAATTTTATCTCTTATAGGCAATAAGCCAACTCAAAGAGTACTTGAAATTGGTTGTGCTGCTGGGCGCCTTGGCCGGGAAATCAAAAGTAGGGGACATTATGTTGCCGGGATTGAAATTTCTGAATCAGCTGTTAGAGAGGCAAAAAAAGTTTTGGATAAAGTTTATACTTTTGATATTGAAGAGGAATGGCCGAAAGAAATCTTAAACGAGAAGTTTGATTTAATTATTCTGCCTGAAGTTTTAGAACATATTTTTGATCCAATTTACGTCTTAAGGAATTCTTCGGTTATACTTAAACCAGAAGGGGAGATTATTATAACTACGCCAAATTTTCTTATTTGGACTAACCGGGTTAATTTTCTTTTCGGTTTTTTCAGATACGAAAAAGAAGGGATGTTTGATTTTGGTCATATCCGCTGGTTCACTTATCCGTATTTGAAAAAAGTTTTGGCCGAAAGCGGTTTTATCATTATTGAAGAAAAACATATTATTTTTCCCGGCAAACTGACTAAAATTTTGAGATTTTTTCCTGGTCTTTTTGCTTTTCAATTCGTTGTCAAAGCTGTAAAATCTTCATCTTCATGAAAAACTCTATCTTAATAACCGGATACCCATATGTTCGCGAGAACTTTTTAAAAGTTTTCAGTTTTTATCCAAGTGATGAAAAGTTATTTTTTCTTCTTCCAAAAATATGGAAGGCGAAATCTGGCAAAGTTATTTATTATGCTTCTAAGAAAGAAAATATTTACACGACCAAGGCTTTTTTTTACCATTCCAACTACCCCATTATCGGTGGACTTTTGAAGGGTTGGATGCCGGCATTCCCTTATTATTTATGGCGGTTAAAAAAAAGGGGTTTATTCTTAGTTTACAGTTGTAGTGAACCAACTTTGCTTTCAACTCTTTACAATGGTTTTTGGACTAAATTATTTGGTTTAAAACATTTGGTTGCAAGCTGGGAAAATATACCTTTAGAGCAAAAGTGGTCCGGCCTTATCCATTGGTTTAGATTGTTTATTTTTAACCTGAACTTATTTTTTTCTGATGGGCTTATTGCTGGAAATAGTAAAGGAGCAAAAATTTTTGCCAGGTATACAAAAAAACCAATTGTTGTAATTCCTTTTCATGGATTAGATCCTGGTTTATTCAATCCTACCTCAGGAACTAGCCGTAAATTTAGAGAAAAAGATTTTAGTGGTTTCATTGCATATACTTTTATAGGCGCTGTCGATTTTAGAAAAGGAATCCATATTGCTTTAAAAGCATTTAAGAGAGTTATTGCTAAATCTCCTAATGTACGTTTTATTATTGCTGGCAGCGGTAAAGATGAAAAGAAAATAGAAGAGCAAGTGAAAAATCTTAATATTCAGGATTATGTTTTACGTTATCCTTGGTTGAGTCACTCAGAAGTTAAAGATCTACTCTCGGTTTCTGACATTTTTGTTTATCCAAGCATCTCTTACGGCGGTTGGGAAGAGCAGTTTGGCTACTCTATGGCTGAGGCTTCTTTAATGGAGGTGCCGGTTATTTCAACTCGCACCGGCTCTATAGAAGCAGTAGTGATTGATAACGTAACCGGAATTTTAGTCCAGCCAATCAACATCACCGAGTTAGCCGAAGCGATGATTAAATTAGCTAAAAATGAAGATTTAAGAAAATCAATGGGTCAAGCGGGTAGGGAGCATATTATTAAAAATTTCAGCCACAAGGTCGTGGCTCAAAAATTCTGGCAGTTTTTCCATAGTTATTATTCTAAATAAATTATATTCATGAGCATGAAAATTCCATTAAGTATAAGACGTTTGAAACGCTTAATTGGAACAGGTACCTTAAAAAGTCGAGAACTGGTTAATTATGAGCGTTTTATCGGTTCTCAAGTGAATAATTACAGTAAGCCGTTATTCAATTTGGCTGTTGATTTTGAACTGGCCTGGTCAAGAGCAAGGCGAAAAGATGGTTTTACTTCTAATAAAGAATCAATAGATCGCGGCCAAAAAGCAAAAGAGGCTATCCCGATTATTTTGGATTTGGCTGATCATTATGATATCCCGATTACTTTTGCTGTTGTTGGACATTTAGCTTTATCTGATTGCAAAGAGCATAGATCACCGCCGCCATTCCGCCCCTATTGGCTTAAAGAAGATTGGTTTGATATTGATTCTAAAAACGGATTATCGGATAGAGATCTTTATTTCGCCAGCGATATAATCCAAAATATAACTAAGAGCCGGATTAAGCATGAAATTGCAAGCCATAGTTTCACCCATATTAATTTTGGCGACGATGCGACAACAAAAGAAGTAGTTCAATACGAAGTGAACGAATCGGTCAGGGCTTTGAAAAAATTTGAGCCGAACCTGACTACTTTTGTCTTTCCTAAAAATAAGCCGACCTTTCTGAATTATTTGAAAGAGTCAGGTTTCAAAATTTACCGTTCCGATAAAAATATGAAAATTCAGAAAGACGAGCTCGGTCTTTGGCAGTTTCCATTGGGATTATGGATTTCACCGACTGCTCAAAGTTCCAAAGAAATCATTGATTTACTTGATTTGGCGATTAGAAATAAAAACTTGGTCAATATCTGGTTTCATGGATACGAGTTTGACAATCCTAAACAAGCTCGGTCGTTTTTAGAACCGATTTTTAAGGCGGCTGATCAAAGACGCCGAATTGGGTTAGAAATTAAGACAATGCGTGATATTATTTACAATCATGGCTGACGCCAAAGAATATTACAATCGCACCAGTAAAGATTATGTTGAGAAGTGGAAGAAAATAGATTCAGATTCCGAAAACCTGACTAATCAATTCCGCCTTAAGTTAATCCGTTCAGTTATCGAAATGGCCGATATTAGGCCTCATGATAAAGTAGTTGAGATAGGCTGTGGAACCGGTTTGGTCCTTAAAGAACTTCTTAAATATACCAAGCCGGTTTATGGGGTTGATGTTTCTTTGGAAATGTTGAAACGGGCCCAGGACTCCGTATTAAGGGACCAGAAAGTAATTATAGTTGAAGATTTTAAAAGGGCAAAAGAAACAGAAAAAGAAACAGATGCCATTCTTTTAGAGAATGATATTTTAGATTTAGAAATTCCCGAAGACTATTTTGACAAAATATTAAGTCTGGAAGTTTTTCGTTACCTTAAAGAAACAAAAAAAGCTTTAACTAACATAGCTAAAATTATGAAACCTGAATCAGTTTTTGTTTTTACGGCGACAAATCAATTTAGCGCCAATTTGTTTCCGATTAAGTTTTTAATCAGAAAATGGCTGGGGTTAGTCGATGTTCAAAAAGAGATTTTTCAGTATTTTACGACCGAAAGATCAATTAGAAAAAATATAAGAGAGGCCGGTCTTGAAGTGGTTGAATTTAGAAAACTTGATAAGAGACTGAAAAATTTCCCCGTTCTTAGAAATTTTTCTGATACTTTTATTATCGCGGTGAAAAGAGCTAATTGATTTTTTGAAAGTGGAATAAACCGCAACTAAAGCGGCTTTTTTCAAAATCATTTGGGTTGGCGTTTAAAATGAGTTGGCCGGCATCGCTGACAACTGAAAATTCAATTAGTTTAAGACCATTGAAGTAATCTATTATTGTTTGAGGTCGATGGACTCGATGGGCATTGAATTCAGTTCTTTCGTGGCCGATTGGCAGGGAAAAGTAAAGATTTCCTTTTTGAGCAAGAACTCTGACTAACTCTTGGCAGGCTTTTTCTGTTCCTCTAGGGTCCAACTCGTCGCCGTAGCGGCCGAGGCCGATATGTTCGGCGACATGCAAGCAAGATAAAGATTTGATTGATCCGTTTGGAAAAGGAAGGCAAGTAATATCGCCTTTGACTATTTCTAAATTTGATAAGCCCAGAGCCAGCGGCCTTAAATCAACAAATTTAACTTTAGTGATGTTAGTTAAAAAACCTATTAAATCGACCTGCGAACCTGTATCTATATGTTCTTTTGGTTTGGTTTTAATAATTTTTCCGGCCGTCCAGACGGCTTGATAAAAATAGTGGGGGTTAGGACGGGTGTCTTTTGTTTTATCTTCAAGCTGGGGGTAGATGTTTTTAAATTTTGGTTTATTGTCTTTTGATTTCAGGCGATATCGGATATAGCTTATAAAAAAACCGAAGTATCTTGGGAAATTCAGCAATTTTAGTTCAATTAGGGGAGTTATGAGTTTATTTCTAAAAATTACTCTATAAGTTTTCCTTAAAAAATTATAAATCAACCATTTCATTTATAAATTATTTATCGAATTCTTTTAAAACCGCCAAATAGTTTGTAGCTGTAAAAATTTCATCTCTTTCATCATATTTTTTTATAGGATATATTCCACTTTTTAGGATGCGGTATAAATTGTAGTCATTTTTTAGAAGGTACCAGAAATCTTGAAAAAAAGTTCTGGAATCAATATTACATCCTCCAAATTCAAACTGGATACGTTCTATTTTCTTTTCTTTTAGCATATTTTGAGCACCCCTAAGTGCGTATAATTCATGGCCCTCGGTATCAAGTTTAAGAAAGTTGATAGTTTTAATCCCGTTAACTCTGCAGAAATTGTCTAAAGTTTCCAATTGGACATTTTCAACTTGGTTCATTTTGATTGATTTATGGTCTAATTGTCGTTTATACAATGAACCAAGGCCTCCCCCTTTTTCATTTGAGTAAAGGGAGGAGCGTTTTTTTTCACTACTAAATCCAAAATTGTATAACATAGCCCCTATATTTTTTACTGATTCATATAATTTCTCAAAGGCCGAAGGGGATGGTTCGAAGGAATAAACTAAGGCCGATTTCCCAAATATTTTTAAAAGTGTTTTTGTGTAATCACCAGTATTGGCGCCTACATCAAAAATTATCCATTGGTTATTTTTTGATTCCTTGCATAACTGATTTAAAAGATAAAGTTCCCCGCTTTCATTAATTTTTGGATCGGTGCCGTAATTCATTCCTTGCAATGCTATTCGATGCAAGTTTCTAAATATTTTTTGATTCCATTTCCTGCCGTAAAGAAAATGGCGAATAATGTTTTTTATAGATTTCATATTTCAATTTTTTCCAGTTTAGGATTATAGTTTACAGGCCACAGATGAGTCAATGGGGGGCTGTAATATCCTCCTCCTCCTTTATTAAGATAAGCCGCCCACCAGGAAAAAGTTGAGCCGCAGCCAAGAATGGTTTCGGAATTTTTGAGCATCCAGAAGTCAAATACGAAATCAGGAATATCTGGCAGGGGATTTTTAAGATTTATCAATTCGAAATCTTTAAAATCTGAAATTATGCTTTTGTCATCTATTGAGATATATAATTTTTTAGCATTTTTTATATTTTTCAGCAGTTCAATATACTTAACGACGGGGAGGGCTAATCCGCGCTTAATAAAATCACCGCGCCTGATATGGATTCCAATCCAAGGACGGTACTTTTCGGTCTCCTGCCTTAATAGTTCGTCAATTTCCGGTTTAAATCTGAACCAATTGAGAACTTTTTGTTTATGGATTTTTAATAGCTCAAGGATTATTGGATCCTGAAGGTAGCCATAGATATTAATATTGTCTTTTTGGTTTTTATACAGTTCGTTAATACTCAATCGGCGCCATAAGCCAAAAGGAGCAAGAAGCCGTTCCGGCCAGCTGGTGTGGCTTAGGTCAGCAAGCTGAACGGTTGGCAGGAAGCAGTCTTTAAATCTTAGCGGTGAATATTTAAGCTGGAAAATATTATTGCCAATCCAATTAGGGAATGCCCATTTAAAGCCATTAAGGTCGGCGTATAGGCGGGCGCCGGCATATTGAAACATTTGGTTGCCGAATCTGCCGAATTTTCCTAACTTTCTGAAAGTAATCATTGGCGAATTTTGAATTGACCTTTGGTTTAGTGGGCTATATTATTACATAGTAATAAATTTAAAGCCAGCTTGAAATGAAAAGTTATTTATTGTCTTATTTAGACTCCTTTCCGAAAGCCAATATCGCCGTTATCGGCGATTTGATTTTGGATAAATTCTGGTTCGGTGATGTCAGTCGGCTGTCGCCGGAAGCCCCGATCCCAGTTTTGTCTATTGTCGAAGAAATTAATGTTCTTGGTGGAGCCGCCAATGTTGCTTCCAACATAAAAGCTCTGGGCGGGCAGGTTTCTTTATTCGGAATTGTCGGGAGCGATGGGAGCGGTCAACTTTTATTGGATCTTTTGAAAAAACAAAATATTGATATCGATGATACTTTTATAGCCCATTCTTACACTACTCCTTCTAAAACAAGAGTTATTGGCCATGGTTCTTTGCCCCAGCATATAGTTAGAATTGATAAGGAAAAAAATGCAGCCTCTTTGTCTAAAGGCATTGAGAATAAAGTGATAAAAAGAATCAGCGATAAAATAGGCGATTATGATTTGGTTGTAGTCTCGGATTACGCTAAAGGGACTATTACTCCAGAAATCGCTCGATTTATTATTGAGACTTCAAAATTAAAAAGGAAAAAGGTTATCGTTGATACCAAACCCGGCAATGTCGGTTATTACAGGAAGGTCTATTTACTTACTCCAAATATGAAAGAGGCGTTGGAAATAGCCGGAGTAAGCGATTTAGATAGAGCGGGGAAAGCCATTCAGAAAATGTTGAATTCAAACGTATTGATTACTGAAGGCGGGGAGGGTATGATGCTTTTTGAGAAAAATAAAAAAATTAATCTAAAAGCAAAGGAACGGAAAGTTTTTGATCCGGTTGGCGCCGGCGATACGGTGATGGCTGGATTAGCCCTTTCTTTAGCGGTCGGAGCGCCACTTAAAGATGCCGCTTATATTGCCAATCATGCCGCCGGCATAGTGGTAACTAAAAGGGGAACAGCAACAGTTTCAATCAACGAGTTGAAAGAAGATTTATCAAAGTGAAAAAAATTTTATATATCGCCAATCATCGGCTGCCGACCGAAAAGGCTTACGGAATCCAGATTTCCAAAATGTGCGAATCGTTTGCCGATCTGGATTATGAAACGGTTTTAGTCGCGCCTTATCGAATCAGTAAAATAAAAGATGATTTTTTCGAGTACTACAATGTTAAACGCAACTTCCGGTTCAAAAAGATTTTTTCTCCTGATTTCTATTTGCCGGGCAGACTGGACAGGATTGCTTTTCAAATAAAATATTTTATTTCAGCCGCAATATTAGCGATTTACGCCTTGATTAAAAAGGCCGACATTATTTACTCCCGCGACGAGTTGCCTTTGTATTTTTTGAGTTTTTTTCATAAAAATCTTGTTTTTGAGATACATAACTTTTCAAAAAAAAGAGTTTTTTTTTATAAACGGCTCAAAAATAAAAAAATAAAAGTAATTGCTATTTCTAATGGTATTAAAAATGAACTTGAAAAAAATGGCTTTGATTCCAAAAATCTCTTGGTTGCTTTTGACGGAGTTGATTTGGCAAAATTTGATATTGATATATCTAAAACCGAAGCCAGGAATAAGCTTAACCTGCCCCTTAATAAGAAAATAGTTATCTATACCGGCCATTTGTTCAAATGGAAAGGGGTTGATACTTTAGTAGAGGCGGCAGAACTTCTTAAAGATGTTCTTTTTATTTTTGTTGGAGGAATGGTTAGTGATGTTGAGAAATTTAAGAAGGGCCATAGTTTAGAAAATATCTTGTTTTTAGGCCACAGGCCTTATCGAGACATTCCTTTATTTTTGAAAGCCGCTGATGTTTTGGTCTTGCCAAATGAAAAAGAAGAAAAAATATCAGAATTATATACCTCACCCTTGAAACTTTTTGAGTACATGGCATCCCGAAGGCCGATTATTGCTTCTGACTTGCCTTCAATCAGAGATGTTTTGGATGAAAAGAGCGCTGTCTTTTTTGAACCAGGAAACGCCAACCATTTGGCTAAAGGCATTGAAAAAATTATTGAAAGTGAAAATTTAGCCCAGGCTCTAAGTGCCAGAGTGTTTGAGAAAGTTCAAAATTATACTTGGCAAAAAAGAGCCGAAAAAATTTTAGAATTTATAAAATGAAAACAATTGTTATTATTCCTACGTATAACGAAAAAGAGAATATTAAATTTTTAGTGGAAGAAATTTTGTCTTTACTGCCAGACATTTCCATATTAGTTGTTGATGATAATTCACCTGATGGAACAAGTGGTATTATCGAAGAACTAAGAACTAAATTTCCCAAATTAGATCTCTGTACCCGAATAGGCGACAGAGGTTTTGGCAGGTCCTATATTGATGGCTTCAGAAAAGTAATTAATGACGAACAATATGAAAAAATAGTAACGATGGATGCTGATTTTTCTCATGATCCCAAAGAAATTCTTAAAATGGCTGATAAATTATCCGAATGCGACGTAATTATCGGCTCCCGTTATGTTAGAGGTGGAAAAATTGAAAACTGGAATTGGCGGCGCCGATTACTAAGCAGATTTGCCAATTTTTATGTTAAAACAATTCTTGGAGTGCCGATTAATGATATGACCACTGGTTTTATATATTTTAAAAAAGAGGTATTAGAAAATTTTAATTTGAATTCGGTCCGGTCTGAAGGGTATGCTTTTTTAATTGAGTTAAAATATCAGATATTTAAATCAGGGTTTAAAATTAGAGAGCACCCCATTGTTTTTAACGAAAGAAGAGAGGGCCAATCTAAGATGTCTTTCAAAAATATTTGGGAAGCAGTTCTTCTTCCATGGAAACTGAAATTAAGTAAAAAGTAAAAAGTAATAACCGAAGAGATGAGTACGCTTAAAAGACATTGGCCAACAGTAATTATCGCTTTAATTCTCGGATTTTTAATAGTCCTACCGTTTTTTTATTTTCAAATAAAACTCAGCGACGAGTATAAGGGAGTACTAAACCAGGTTATAGACGATGAATTATTTTATCTGGCTAGAATCAAAGATGTTATAGATGGCCATCCAACTTTAGGCAATGCTTATTTATGGGAACATAAAAATCAATTGCCGCAACATCTTTTTTTGCCAGAATTTCTTTTGGCCCAACCTCTTAAACTTTTAAATCTTTCGATTGTTCAGGGAAGGATACTATACAGTTTTATTCTCCCGGCCATTGCCTTTGTTCTCACTTATATCATTTTTTATCTGATTTATCCGTCTCGCTTTTGGGCTAATGTTTTTGCCGTTTTTTTATTTTTTGGTATTTATCTTTTTAAATTTACTCGGCCAGTCATTCCCCAGTTCGTTTTTTTATTTTGGCTTATTCAGTTTATTCTGCTTTGGTTATTGATAAAAGGTGATCATAGAAAATTGATTTTGCCGTTAAATATTTTAAACTTCAGTCTCTTGTTTTATATTTATCCTTTTTACTGGACTTTTTATTTGGTATTTTTAGCAATTTTAGCTTTTATCTTTTTTTTCAGAGACCAACCATTATCAAAGCAATTCTTGAAAATTTTAATTGGTGGTTTAATCATTGGCTCCATTTATTTCTACCTTACTTTTTTAGCCAGCCAGCTTCCTGAATATCAAGAAACCCTAACCCGTCTTCAGTTAGTTTTTTCTCGTTCGCCATCTGAAATTAAAAGTGTTGCTTTATCATTGGTGGTTTTGCTTTTAATAGGAGTTTTGCATCGGTTGAAAACCATCAGAATAAACAAAGAGATTTTATTTT
>ERZ1292623.2450-Hain-H51-01um-R1-2450-length-16604-cov-15_pt1 | contig 16604 bp, 20 predicted proteins | sample MGYA00564398_ERZ1292623 | MGnify/ENA primary metagenome ERZ1292623 (study PRJEB36523, sample SAMEA6512633) | groundwater metagenome | collected 2019-01-07 | study: AquaDiva: Metagenomics assemblies of 32 groundwater samples | reverse complement strand
CCTTCTAGGTCGAGCGGGCGAGGATCGAACTCGCCTCAGCGGGGTATGGACCCGCCACCGTCCCAGACGGTCCGCTCGAACAACGCGTGGCACGTTATCATGTCGATGGCGCCGGTGTCAAGTCCTCACCGGCGAAGAACCATTCCACAACAGCGGGCCAGGGCCGCGCCGAGACCTACGGTGCAGATCCCCACAGCGACCTCGAAGGCCGCATCCCTCCAAGGCACCACATCTGGCCGAAGCGCGGGCGGGAGAACGATACCAGCAAGCCATGGCACGGCAAGGATCCCGAGAGTAAGTACCGCGTGCTACAAGCGCGCTCGTCAAGTGCTGGTTGATCACGAGCTACGACCTCCGAGTCAATGCGTGATCCAGCTCCCAAGTTATGAACACCCGCATGGACCGCGCGCAGGAACCGCAATGGCCTGGATGATCGCGCGACCTACGGCCTCGGCCACCGGCGGAGGGAGCGCATTGCCGATCTGCCTGTAGACCGCGGTCTTTCGCCCCGCGAACTGCCAACTATCAGGGAAGCCCTGGATGCGCGCTACCATTTGCGTGGTAAGGCGCGGCGCCTCGGCAATCGGGAACGTTTCGTCCGGTGCCTGGTCCGCGATAGAGATACCCTCCACGTGTAGCTCTGCCCACCGTTGCCGTGATCGCGTTGGTCCCAGGTCAGCCCCGCCGTGCTTCTTCGATCCACCCACGATGGTTGGGGCGGTTGCGCACGCAGCCATACGCCACGCGTGCGCGCCGGGCCACCCCCGCGCCGCCATTAGATCGTAGAGCGTATCCCCCACCGCACGGGGTGTGGCATCGCCGGTTGGCCACCGGAACGGCGTGCCCGCACCACGACGGACGCCCACGAGTAGGAAGCGCGGGCGCGACTGAGGCACACCAAAGTCGGAAGCGTTCAGGACACGCCAACCCGCCACGTAGCCTAGCCTGCGCAACTCGTCGAGGATCTCACCCAGGTAGGTCCTGAACTTGGTTGTCGCAAGCCCCGGTACGTTCTCCAGGAAGATCGCCCTGGGCCGGGCCACGCGGATGATCCGTAGGGCCGCCGGGAAAAGGTCGCGTTCATCGCCCTCACCAAGTTGCTTCCCGGCGATGGAGAATGGCGGGCACGGCACACCCCCAGCAACAAGATCGACGCCGTAAAACGGGCGGGCATCGACCTTGCGCACGTCCTCCTGGACGACAGGCCAAGCACTGCGGTTGGAGCGTAGCGTGCGACAGGCATCCGGGTCGATCTCGATCACCGCAATGTGCTGGAACCCGGCGCTCTCCAAACCCAGGGCCAAACCACCGCCACCGCCACATAGCTCAACTACCGTATAGGTAGCGGCGTCCTCTTTGCGCGCCGCGCAGGGCATAACGCGCCGTCGGGGGCGACCTGGGTTTTGGCACGCGCCAACAACGAACCGCCCGGGTATAACGAGGTCCTCCGTGGCAATCGCACGATGCCACACGGAGTCGCCTGCTGCAAGCGCGCAGATCATGGCGTCGACCCCTTCGCAAACTTACTCTGCAACCATGCCAACAACCGGGTCTGGTCATCTACGGTGGCCCGCCGGACCTGCGTCTTCAGATCAACCCAACTCGGTTTGGGCAAGGACGTATTGTGCAAACCCTCATTGCAGTTCGAGCAGAACGCCCGGAGATTGCTTCGTTCGTCGCTACCGGACTTCGACTTGTCCACGATATGGCCTATCGTGAGCCGCACAGGCCTGGTAGGGCAGTAGGGATCCGGGTCTCCGGCCGAAGCCCCGCAACTCTGGCAGGTGTAGCCATTTCGGTCCAATATATAGGCCCGCGTCTCCTTGGAGATCGAGCGCGGCAGCACAGGCAAGCGCTTATTCGTCTCCAGCAGGTACTGACCAGGTTTCAGATCAGCCCGGTCCCTGCAGGTGAGGATCTGGTACCCGAACTCGTCTCGAAGTTCTCGGACGCGGCGGGCCCACTCGGACGCATCGCCGCTGGCTACTTGCAACTCCTCGTGGTCGATCACGCGCCCGATATTGTTGAGGAAGAACGCTAGAAGGCGCTCGCGCGAACCCGGCCCATCACGCATTGCGTGTACGCTCCTCGAAGATACGCGTGTAGTCGGGGTTCACTTCGATCAGGATGGCCGCGCGCCCAATCTCCATCGTTACAACTCCGGTGGTGCCCGAACCACCGAACGGGTCGAGGACAACGTCCCCGCGCTTGGTCCCGAGGAGGATACACCGGCGCGCTAACTCGCGCGGGAAGGCCGCGGGGTGACCCTTACCACGCTGGTCCGGACCGAGAACCCAACAGTTTCGCAGGTTGGCCCCAGCGTGCTCGCGAAACCCATACTGGTCGTAGTAGTAGCGCGGCGACTTGACGAAAAGGAAGAGGTCCTCGGTTGCGTTCGTAGGCCGGTTCGTGACACTCTCTGGCATCGCGCACCGCTTGACCCACGTGATCTTCGACCGAAGAATCCAACCATCCTCTTGGAGTGCAAAGGCAACCCTGTACGGGAGGCCCATCAGATCCCGCTCCTTCAGCCCCCAGCACTCCGGCACCCGGCAGTTGCGCTTCTGGATCATCCGCCGCGTGTTCCCAACCTTGGCGTTGGGGCCATGGTGGCCCGTCCCGCCGTTCCGCGCGTAACCGTCGCCGACGTTCAGCCAAAGCGTACCGTCCTCGCGGAGCACGCGCCGGACCTCCCGGAACACGTCAACGAGGTTCTGCGTGTACAACTCCGGCGACGACTCGGCCCCGATCTGCGCCGTGTGGCCGTAATCGCGCAGCCCCCAGTAGGGGGGCGAGGTGACACAGCACTGGACCGAGTTGGCTAGGAGGGTGGGAAGGACCTGACGGTTGTCCCCAACCAGCACGCGTACCTCCGGGCCCGCGTAGTTTGCTGCGCACCGTGGGGCACGCGCCTCACGCGTCCTGGCCCGGGATACCGCCTTGTGCAGCGCCGGCGAATCCCCCGCGGGTGCTGGGACGCGTTTCGTGGCCTCACGGGCCAACCTGGCACATGGCCTAAGGCGAGCTACTGACATTCTTAGGTTTCCGCCTCCGTGGCGATTAGGGCGGCAAGCTCCGCTTCCAGCCCAGGGATAGCGACGGCACACGCTCGCACATTGCATAGGCCGTCGTTCAGGGGGTTGGGCCGGAATCCCCACTCGACCTGGTAGTGGCCCTCGACGCGCTCGCCCATCACGTGCCGGTTGATCACCTCAATGACCTCCGAGCCAGTGCTTGAGCTTCCAGGTCACGTGCACCAGGGGCTTGCCCGGACTCGCCAGGACCAGGTTTCGGAACACCTTCGCCCCCGTGAGTTGCTCGCGCTCGACCTTGTTGTCTTCGTCGTCGACCCAGACCCACCATTTCGCGGTGCCCTCGTGGAGGAGGATCGCCTGGGCCTTATCGCCGCGCCAGGCGAGCGCGGGGAAGGCGTAGCCCTCGACGGGGAAGCCGGCCAGGGCCGGAATCAAGAGGTTCGCCTTCTCGCGCCAGGCCGTACACCAGATCACGTTGAAGTGGTCCGCCGCGAACCGCAGGAACGACCCCGCACCAGCCCGGAGCTGGAGGGCTCGCGGGTTGCCGTAGCACTCCACCAGAACCCCATCGACATCGAGGTACAGACGCGGGAGCCCCGCGCGCTCCTCGGGTTGCTTCTCGCTGAAGATAGTGTGGGCGTCCTCCTGGAGGTTCGGGTACAAGGCGCCGACTTCGACCGCCGCGGGTGGATCACGAGGGGGCCCCAAGACCACGTGGAGCGGGAGGCTCACAGGGCCGCCGTAGGCAGAAACACCAAGGTGAGCAACGCCGCGAGGAGGACGCGCATCGTGGTGTACCCTAGCCGATCCGGATGATCGAGGTTGGCGTGAGCTGGTAGCTGACCCGCGCCCCGGCAACCAAGAAGGCCTGGGCAACTCCCGCCATCTGGGCTCCCGTCATCGCGAAGAACGGCAGCGCCACACCCCCTTCGCACGTGGCCGCGCCGGGGGTACCTTCCGCGTCGGGGACGAACAGCTCGTCCCAGACGACCCTGGCAAACATCCCGTCCGCCGAGACCGCCCCGTGGAGGCACGGGATCGCGGTGACGCGCACGGCCGCGGTGATCAAGCGGCGCGCCTCGATGTTGTCGGTGCAGTCGAGCACCAGGGCCGCACCCCCCAAGAGCTGCGCGGCATTGTCGGCCGTCAGCCTGTGCGGGATCGCCTCGACGCGGGTGCCGAAGAGGCCCTGGAGGGTTCGCTGGAGCCCCACCGCCTTGTTTGCCCCAAGCCCCATGCGCGTGTGCACCTGCGCGGCGAGATTCTTGGCCTCGACCCGATCGTGGTCGATCACCCGCAACGGGTTACCCCAATTGCGGGCGAACAGGGCCACGTGGGAGCCCAGCGCCCCCACCCCCACGATCACGACTGGCGCGGACGCGGCCACCTAGGCGCCGAAGGGAACCTTCGGCCTTATCATGAGGCGCGCGGGCAGGCCTTCCGTCGGCCCGAACCGGTCGACGACGAAGTCGACCAGGTCGAGGCCCATCACACGCGCGATCCCGGGGATCGAGCCCGCCGCGATGGCCTCGGCCGCGATGCGCCGGACGTCGACGTCGGCCAGGTCGAAGGCCACGGGCTCCGCGAGGTCACCGTTGGATCCCGAGAAGGTCACATTGAGGCGCGCCATCCCCTCGGGGATGACGCCGGGAAACGGGACGACGTTCTGCTGCGCTTCCATGTGCGATCCTCCAACTTCGGCCACGATCCTAGCAGGCCCTGGGGCCCCCGTCAAGAAGAAATGCCGCGCTTGCGCCGATCCGCTCGACGAATCCCCCAGACCAACAGGAGGCTCACGCCCGCGCCCGCCCCCAAACTCACCAGCAACCGCAGACGCCCAGTCGGAACACCCACGACGCGCGCGCCTTCATCAATCAAGAACGACAAGCCCATGAACCCGCTCATGAACACGACCCAGTCCCGCCCCGCGAAGTGGACGCCAAGGAGCGCAATCGCCCCAAGCACCACGGCACAAGCAACGTCGACGAAGGTTGCCATCGGCGAGCGCCTAGTCGACGGAGCCCACGGGGCCCTCGAACTCCCGCTGCCGAGTCACCCGATACTCCACGGGCACCATCGTAGCCCATGCCAGCGCGCGATGCACCTCGGGGTAGTAGACGTCCGGGGCCATCGGGATGAGGTGGGACACCTCGGGCGGCGAGATCGGGTTCATGCGAGACCAGACCGGCGCAACAACTCACCGTAGGGGAGTCGCGCCCGCGCCGTGGCCAACTCCCCCACCCAGTACGTCTCGAACACGTAGTCGAGCGGGCCTGGACCGCGCCACACGTACCAAGGGGCCACCTGGTCGCTCAGGATGGGCCACAGGAGACGTCGGCCCAACCCGACCTCCACCGCCGCCCAGGTTGTCAGGTCGGTGTGGGAGGGCACCGGAATACCGCCACCCGGGTGGGTATGGGCCACCCCACCGAGATGGGCACGGTGCTCCCAGAGGACATCCCACAGGGCACGGCTGTCCGGCAGCGCCACCGTGGACGCGTCGGGGGGCTCGTGCCAGTAGATCGGGTACCCCCCGGTGTCGAAGACAAGCGCGACCTCACGCACTGGGTCCCTCCATGGGGTCGTAGCCGTAGGCCTTGACCCGCTCTGCGCGGATGTCGACCGGCTCGACCGTAGCACCCTTCGGCAGGGCTCCCTCGGGGCCCCACCAGCACTCGCACCCCCAGACAACCCTCCCATCGTCGAGGACAATCTTCGGGTTCGGCATGCGACAGTCGTGGAGGTCGACCCCCATGAGCCGGATCCCCGGCGGTGGCACCTCGTCGCCTACGTAGGTGCCGAAGCCAAACAGCCGCGCGCAGCCCTCCACCATGCTGTGCGCCGCAAAGACCCGCGTCCCTGGTTCACGCGCCCTCATGGCCGTGCCTCTCGCGGGATAGGGACGCAACCGCGCATCCGACCGCACTCCCGCCGCTCCCACGCACGGGCCGCGACCTTGATAGCGTCCCCTGGGTGGATCGCCCACGTCCACCCGGTGGCGCGGAGTAGCTTCCGCCCACGACGAACGAGCTTGCGGAACTTCCGCCGCGCCATGGCCACCTCCAAACGCAACGGAGCGTCCTCCGCAAAGTCGAGCGCGGTATCGCGCTGGGCCTGCGTCGAGTAGGCCCCGTGGACTACCAAGAAGCGATCCACCATGTTCCCCAGGCTCTTGTTGCCAAGGGTCGCAAGGTCCGCGTACAGCTCCTTGCCCCCGAGGTCGTGGATCCTCACGGCACCCTCCAGGTTCGGTTACTAGGGGTGGGGCGGCACACCCCGTTCACCACGCACAAACCAAGCCACCGAGGAGCACAGCCCGAAGGCCCCGCCCCTCGACCACCCATAGCTCAACCTCCCGCAGGTTTCCCTCCGCGGGTCTCCACCGCGAAGCTCCGCCCAGGGAACCTAGTCGTCATCTCCCTCGTTCCAGTCGTCGCCGCCGACGTGGCGGAAGACGTGGAGCACCTGACGGCGCTCCGCCTCCGCCACCACTGCGGGCAAGGACTCCAGCGTCAACCACGTGTCGCCCTTGACCCCCGAACCGTGGGCGGTCAGGCAAATCCCCGCGTCAACCACCTGGAGCGTGCCGCGATCTACCACGCACTCGAAGCGCCGCTGCATCAACCGGTACTGGACCACCACCTCCCCGCGAGTGCGCGAAGGTCGCCAATCGAGCAGCTCAGCGCCCGAAAGGGCAAGCGCGGCCTTCGCGGCAGCCCCGAAGTCCGTCTCCGCCACAACCCGACGCCCCACCGCGGTGCCCACGGCGCGCAGCGCCGCCTCACGCCGCGCGGTCTCCTCTCGGAGTCGCGCGCGCTCCCGCGCCGCCTCCTCCGCGCGGTCGCGCTCCCGCGACAAGAAGCGGAAGGCCAGGTCGAGGGCCGGGGTCACCCCCTTGATCGATCCCGCGGACGGCAAACGATCCTGGAAGGCACCAAGCACTTCAAGCTCTGGCCCCTCGGGGAGGGCCATGTCGAGGTAGATAAGCCCACCCACCGCCACGCCCACGGTGGCTCGGGCGAAGCGCTCCAGCCCTGGCTCGACGAGGAAGACCCGGTGGGTCTGGTCGAAGAGCTTGGCTGGATCGGGGTCGACTCGCGCACCGTCGAGGACGATCCGATCCCCAACCAAGTACCCGCGGGCGGACGCAGGCCACGCGCGCAACCCCGGTGGGTTCGCAGCCTGATCCCAGGTCGCCCTGCGGTTCGAGGCCGTGCGGAAGACGTACCAGTCGTGCTCGGGTGGCCACACCCCTTCGAGGTGCCACGTGCGTCCCGTGGGGCTCCAGACGTCGGGCCCCCCAAGCCACGGGAGGGCGCGATCGACCGAAGCCTCGATCAGGGCCTCCCACGTCACCGCGGGAGGCCCCAATCGATCCCGGCCGTGGACGGGATCCCGGAGAGTAACGCGTTCAATGGCACGCTCACCTACGCCCACGTGGGCTTCACGAGCAGCGGGGTGTCCAGGACTTCCTGTACCAGGGACTTGCGGAGCTTACGCGCCGTGGCCACGGCCCCGACAGGGGTGGAGGCGATCAGGTTCCGCAGGGTGCGAGTCACGGCGTAGGGATCCTCGAACATTGCCACGTCGATGGGGAAGCACGGGATCCCCAAGTCCGCGGCCGCCCGCGTGACCACCCCGTTGTCAACCCCCGGCAGCTTCAGGAGCCCGAAGGCCACCGGGTGGAGGGGGCCCACGGCGGCGGCCAAGCGCTCGTGCCCCGGATCCCCCTCGTCGCCGACGAAGAGCACCAGGGAGTCCTCGCCCTCGGCGGGAATGTGCTGGGCCAGGAGGCGCGCGCCCGCGGCGTAGTCGGTCCCGCCCGCGGCCGCGAAGGACTTGAAGGCGTGCTCCACCGCAGCGGCCGTGGGGGCCTTGATGTGGACCTCGCGCCCCATGGTGTTGAACACGGCGACGTGGGTACGCTCGACGGGGAAGCCCTGGAGGAACTTCGCCAGGCAGCGCTTGGCCGCCTCGATGGCCCCCTCCATGGACCCGCTGATGTCCACGAGGACGTAGACCCGCAGGTCACGGGTGACCTCGGCGATTGCCTTGGCCGTGGCCTTGTCCGCGGACCCCTGGAGGGCCTCCATGACGTCGGCACGCTTCACGCGCTTTGCCACGTTGGCCGCGCGCTGGTTCTCCGCGGCATCGCAGGCGACCTGCCAGCGGGCCTTGATCTCGGCCACGTCGAGGAGCCCTAGCTCTTCGAGGGTCGGCGTGAGGATCACGAGGTCCGCGTCGGACAGGGAGCCCGCCTCGACGGCCGCGGCCACAACGGCCCGCGTGACCCCCACCTCGGGAGGCAGGAGGCCCACGATCCGCTTCCAGTCGGGCTTCGTCTCCACGATCCTGGCGCAGATATCGCTCTCCGCCCACCCGTGCCACGACTCGGCCGCGGCGACGTCGACCCCGATGGCGATGGACCGACGCCCGTCCTTGGCCTGGGCCTGCTTCCACCGCAGCGCGGCGAAGAACGCGGGCGTCTCGGGCTTGTAGCCCACGCGCCGGGCCAGAGCCATCACGGTCGTGCGGAAGCCCGCCTTGACCAAGCCGTCGAGCATCTTCGGGTTGTGCTCCCGGTAGCGGAGCCACTTCGTGACGACCTTGGCGTAGCGCCCCAGGGGAGCCTCGCGGGCACTCCGGCCGAAGCCCAACTCCCGGTTGATCGCGGCCACCGCGGGCAGCGCCAGTACCTCGCCGACGCGCAGGAGGAGCTTCGGGGAGATGTCCTGGGCGCCGCGCAGGAGGCACATGGCCTCACCGACGTCCCGGAAGTCGTCGTCGTAGAACTCGACCGTCCCGTCCTGGCCGCGGACGGGCTCGCCGCTCCGCGTCTGGACGAGCATGAAGGCGGCGAGGACGACCTTGAGGTCGCGGTGTTCCCGCGGCCACGACCAGGACGCGAGATGAGCAGCGAACTCGTTGTCCAGGCTCCAGACGTTGGCGACCTGGTGGTAGGTCCACGCCACCGCGGCCTCGAACAGGCCCGCGGGCTGCCACGTGGCGACGTCGCGGTTGCCCTCGCGCACCTTCCCGTCGACGAGAAGGCCTGCGCGGACCCGCTGCGTCCCCTTACCCTGGCGGCGCAGGACGTAGACGACCTTGTTATCCCCTTCGAGCTTCCACACCGCCGGATCCCAGCAGACCCCAAGTGGCGTACCGGGGGCGGGCGAGATCACGCCGGTTCGGTTGTGCACGCAGTGGTCGGCGTGCGTCGTCAGGGTCTGGACGACCTGCTCCGCTGGGCCTAGCGTCTCGATGCGGTTGGGAGCGACCACGAGGCGACCTCCATGTCGTTCAGCACCCGTCGGAAGAAGCTCGGATACGCGAGTGAGAAAGCGGTTGTTGTCGCCTTGCGGCGGCGGTCGGACTTGAACCGACTACCTCATGGTTGTGATCCATGCGCTCAAACCAGCTGAGCTTCGCTTGTCTGCATCCTCGTTTGCGTACCCGGAAGTGGCGGGGCTCGGAATCGAACCGAGACGAGTGCGTGTGTGCTCGCGTCATTGGACCCGGTGAGGGGGCCGAGCGCGAGAGCGGGTAGCTTATGCAAGTTCCAGTGACTTGTGCCCTACCTTTAGGCTACCCCGCCAGTACGTCCGTCGCCTCCAACCTCGACGGTGATGGGGAGCATAGATCAACCCAGGGAGGATGTCAAGAAGAAATGTGGAGCGCCCCTCAGGGTACGTGACGCCCTCTCGTTAGCCACGCCCACCGCTCGCGGGCACGCTCCTCCGCGCGCTCCTCCTTGCGCCGTTCCGCGGTTGCGGCCCAATGCGCCTTGACCTGCTCCTTGGGACGCAGCTTGTACTCCCTCGGGTAGTTCCGGCCGCTCCACCGGCCCAGGTCCAGCAGATTGGTCCGGCGGAAGATCCCGTAGAGGCCCGAATCCCCAGGGCAGTTCCCCGAGTTGTAGTCCTTGGACTTACGCCCGCGGATGACACGAAACCGCTGCGTCTCCGGATCCCACCGCTGACACTCGTGGGGCCCGTTCGGCTCGGGCTCGCAATGCGTGTAGGACATGCCCAGGAAGACCGTGCCCGCCCACACCTCTTTGCCCATCCGGAACCGGACAGCTATGCGCCCGTCGCCCCAGTTGCTATCCCACGTGCCGAAGTTCGCCACCTCGGTCGAGAACGCGTAGTCGCCGTAGGATTCGATCCGCCACGGGGCACCCACCGGACACGAAAGGTAAGCGCGGAGCACCCCAGTGCGCTTGGCCTCGCGCTTCTTCCGAAGGAAATCCTGGTAGCAGGAAATCTTCTGGATCGGGCCCTGGCGCTCCCAGTCGTAGACCAGGCCCGGGAAGCCCGGGTACCGCGTGCCGGGGATGACCTCCCGGTCGCTGTCCCACGGCGTGGCCTCCCGAGTCGGGTCGATCGAGACCGTGCACTTCTTCCGCTTGGCCACAGGGCTACAGTACCACGAGGCGCAGACCGCGCAACCTAGGGGACGCGGCGCTGGGACGCCCCGACACGCTCGATGTGCGCCCTCTCCCGGCGCTCCTGGAGCCACTTGTGCTGGCCCTCGGGCCCGGCGAGGCCATCGCACAACGTGAAGTCGCCGAGGTTGCCCTCGTTCACGGCCCCGGACTTGTACATGCCGTACTTCCACGGCACACGGACGCGCTCGGGGCTACGCTTCCACGTCTGGGGTTGCCCGCTGACCCGCACCATCACGCCCGAGGGCTGATCCTTCTTGGTGCGCCCAGTGCGCCGCAGGAAGCGGTAGCAAAGATGGTCGTTTGGGGTGAGGAACTTGGCCATCTCCAAGGTCAGGGGCGGCCCCCATGGCTCATTGACCCGGATGATCACGGTACGCTCCTCTGCCCACGGGCCAAGGCCACGCGCGCCTCTTGGTGGCCGCAGGAGGCCGCGGCCCCAAATACCCAACCAAGCCTAGGCACGCGGCAACGATACCACGACCTACGGCGCAGTTCGACTATGCCCTCCTCGCGGATTATTCAACCTGACCCACTACCCCGAGACGCGTAGACCAGGCGCTGGGCCTGGCCCGTGGTCTCCTCGATCTCGCGGGCGTCCTCGGCGGCTGCCGCCAGGGCAGTCCCAAACGCGCCGTCCACGTAGATGGTCGCAGATACCTCGTCCCGTGCCTGCCCCAAACGGTGAGTCCGCCCCAGGAGCTGCTGCCACGCAGTCGCCGACCGCACCGGAGCCACCACGACCTGGTTCCCCCACACCTGCAAGTTCTTCCCCTGCCCATGGGCTTGCACCGAGACGGCGAGGGGGAGGGGGCTTCCGTGGCCCAGGAGGCCCCGAGAAGCCCCCTCCCCCTCGCCGTAGCGGGAGAAGCCCGAGCGCAACGCCAACTCGGCACCGACTGCGCGGTGGGCGTACCACAGCAACGGCGGGTCTTCCTGGGCCCGCGCCCAGGCGATGGCGTCGTTGACCCGGAAGGGGTCGACCCACGCCGCCAGGGTCGGTGGGGGATCCTTCGCTCGGTGCGGGAGCCAGCCGTGCCACGCGGTCGCCAACGCCGAAGGCACGTCCCGACCTCGGGCACACGCGGCGGCGAGGAGCATCGGGGAGTCCAAGCCCTCCACGGCGAAGTCCGACTGGAGGGTCGTCCGCACGGCCTTGTGCCACGCGGCTCTGGCCAGTAGCCACGGCTCGTCCGGGTGGCCACTCCACGGGTCTGGCGACCAGTCCCAGTAGTAGTAGAACCCGCAGGCAAGCTGCCCCAAGACGCGATCGCGGGCAATGGGGGACTCCAGCTCGTCGCCGTTGGGAGCCTGCCAGGTATCCACAACCTGCTGGCTCAGACGCTGGACGTCCACCGGAGGCGCGAGGTGGCGCTCAACCAGCAGCAACGAGCAGTCGGCTTCTTCCCCGGACGTCAAGATGATCCCAGGGGAACCCGCGAGATGGGCCTGGACAGCCTTGCGCGGCGCTACCTCCGCGGTCCTACGGCAGATTGGGGCCAGAACCCTAGGCACGAAATCCGCCTCGTCCAACGCGTCGGCCCAGGCACCGAGGAGGGCCTGGCCCAGCGGTAGGGGACTGCGCTCCCCTAGTGCCCAGGCCGTCAAGTGGGCGAAGTCCTTGATCGACCCGCGGGTAATCGTCCCCGACAGGCCCACAAACCGGCACTCCGGGTGGTCCCGCAGGTACCTGGCCACGCGCCGAACCCGCGCCGAGGAGAAGTACCGGAGCTTGTGGCACTCGTCCGCGACGATCAAGTCGGGGACGAGGATCGTGAGCATCCCCGACCTTCCTGGGGTCGACAACTCCTCGTAGGACCGGATGGTCACCTGGGGGAGGTCGAAGTGCGCCCCGTACCGCTCGACATCCCGCGCGCATTGCTCCCGCAGCGCCGCCGGGACAAGTAGGAGCGGCCGAGTCGCATGCAGAACCCGCGGTACCAAGAGCGCGATCAACGTCTTGCCCTGGCCCACGGGAACCGCCCCCAGGAGCCCCCCCGCCTCGGTCTGCGCCAGCGCCTCCGCCTGTACCTTGCGAAGCCGCATGGTGCCACCGACGACGCGGAAGCGGTCGAGGTCGGCATCCCCGCGGGAACCCCACGGGAGCTTGAGGATCCGCGCAAGGTCGTCCGCACTTCCACGCGTGTCCGGAAAATGCGGACGAGGCTCCGGAGCGGACACCGCCCCACGAGCACCTAGCTGGGGAACGCCCTTGACCCCATGCAGGGCCAGCAGCTCCCCCACCCGCCCCGCCGGAACCAGCTCGCCACGTGCCACGAGGTAAAGAGTAGCGGACGTATCGTCGATGGCAAGAGGCACCAGGCGCGCTCTCAGATCACGGGCAACTCCCGCGTAGCGGCGCACGCTCTCCTACTGCGGAGGACTCGCACAGGATGGCACGCTCTGTCGGCACGGGTAACTCGGGTACACCGACGCGCTCACCAATCACGGGTGACTCAGCCGCCTCGGCGCGCTCCGGTATCACGAGCAACTCGGGTTCGTCGACGCGCTCACCCCCTAACCTCGGGCGACCTCCAGTGGACCCGGTCGGCAACGATCCGACTGCCTCCTGCTTGCGAAACAGGCGCTCTCCCAATCATGAGCTACGGGCCCAAGCGCGCGGCCACAAAGGCCGCGCCTGGGGAACTCAGGACATGCGCCAGTTGACCTCCCCCTGGCGGATGCACCGCGTGACCACCTCCTCGCCGCGAGCGAGACGCCACACGGCCCTCCGGCGCTCGGCGCGGCTGATGACGGTCTTGATGTAGCGCGCCGACTCGCGCTTGCCCTTGTGCCACGTGTAGTGGGTGCACTGCTGACCCGGCTGCTCCCTCCTCCAGACGAACCTGCGGGTCTCCCCGCGCTTGTAGTTGACGTGCACTTCTGGCCTCCGTGTTAGGTACCTAACACACGGGCCACCTCCCTTCTTGACGAACGTAGGTGAATGTGGGATGATGCCCCACATGAACGAGAACACGAGCTTCCTGCGCGCCTTCCACCGCCACTGGACCGACGCCGTGGGCGCGACGCTCTATGACAAGCGCCCCTGGCGCCACCTGTGCAACCTGGCCGAGCGACTCCCCGCCACACCGCTAGTGCTACGGGAGTACCTCTTGCGAGTTGCCGAGGAGCTGTCGAAGAGCCAACGCGGCGTCCCCCGCTACTAGAGCCTCTCGTGGAGCCTGCGGGCGTCGAACCCGCCACCTCCTGCTTGCAAGGCAGGCGCTCTCCCAGATGAGCTAAGGCCCCAAGCACGGATCTGCCCCGCCGTGTATCGCCCGGGGGTGGGATTCGGGGGCGCCCTCGCCAGAGGGGACCAGGATAGACGTTGCCGTGTTGCGCTGGCGCCGCCACGACAAGACGTACCCACCGGAGGCTGGCTGTTCTCCAGGATCCGGCCAGTCGATCGTTACCGCAGGTGGACAGGGCAGGTAACGATCCTGCGACCTCGGGCTTTTCAGACCCGCGCTCTACCAACTGAGCTACCTGTCCAGGGTCCGTGGTTCGTTCCCGCCACGGCGGAGGATGTTTACCTGGGGCTGAGTCAAGCCTACCAGGCAATTCCACGGCGACGGCCCAGCAACTCTACCGAGCCTACACGTACACCCGAGGGCGAGGAAGGGCGACTTCCTCTGGAGCCTCAACGGCGGCCCGTACGAGGATCGAACTCGTCTCGCCCGCTAGACAGGCGGGCTGCGCCCCAGGCGCATCACGGGCCAAGAGTACCCCTGGCAGGACTTCGACCTGCGATCTCGCGGTTCGGAGCCGCGCGCTCTATGCACCTGAGCTACAGGGGCAGATGATCCCCGCGTGTTGCCTTGTTTCGTCGCCATGGAGGGTCAGGGTGCGCGTACCGCCGCGGGCGGGGATCAAGCCGCAGCGGACGGCGGTGAGGGGGGATGCGGGAGGTACGATCTCCCGGCCTCCTGGGCCACAACCAGGCGCTCTGCCAACTGAGCTAGCATCCCCGGAAAGGGAGCCACCCACCGCAGCGCGAGGTCACGGGGGGGCGACGACCTCGACGCGTACGGCGGGCAACCCCCGGAGCGGCTGGCGCGACTTGAACGCGCGATCTCGACCTTGGCAAGGTCGCGGACTACCAACTGTCCTACAGCCGCACGGAGCAGACGACGGGAGTCGGACCCGCAATCCCCAGCTTGGGAAGCTAGTGCCCTACCGTTGGGCTACGTCTGCGAGCGCAGGCACGTGTTCGAGCAGCCAAGGGGAGTTGAACCCCTAACCTGCGGTTTGGAAGACCGCCGCGCTACCGTTCGCGCTCTGGCTGCACAAGTCCACCCGGGAGGACTCGGACCTCCAGTCAGGCGCTAATCGGGCGCCGGTCCAACCATTAGACGGCGGGTGGAAAAACTCCCGGATCACCGCGTGTCACCGCGATAGAACCCCGAAGGGCCACGCGGGAGCGCCGGGAGGGGTTTTCATGGGTAGCGGGGGCCGTACTTGCAACGGGCGTCGCTGGCTTATGAGACCAGCCCAGGGGCTCTCCTGTGTACCCCGCAATAGATTGACAGTCCCCACCCCGGGGAGTGACCGCCGCATGTACGGTACGCCACGTTCCCGGGGTGGGGCGGTCCAGTCACGAGACCCTAGGTGGCCACCACGCAGGTCCCGCCAAGACACGGATGACCTGGGTCGGCCCCGTGTCGGCCCCTCCAGTTCGACGTGGCCGGCCTACCCGTCAACCCCATAGACGGTACGGCTGTCCCACGTTCCACCGTAGCTGGAGGACGGTGGGGTTCGTGCCGCGCCCGGGGGTTGAACCCGGCTCTCGTCCGTACCAAGGACGTGCCTTCCCAGGTGGGCCAGCGCGGCGTAGTACCCCCGGCAGGAATTGGACCTGCACCTCCGGTTCCGTAGACCGGCCCACTATCCATTATGGTACGGGGGCAAGTAGCACTTCCGGGAGTGGATCCTGCCACGTTTGTAGACGCTCCTTCGTCTTCTCGTACCCGCGCCGCCCGGCTTCGGCCTTTGTCATGCCCATGGGCCGAGAGAATAACCGCGGCCGCGCACTTAGTGCCAATCCCGCTTGTGGTGCCCGAGGCCGGGGCTGAGCCGGCGACCCTCTGCTTACGGGGCAGATGCTCTTCCAACTGAGCTACTCGGGCCAGAGGAGAAAGTCGCGCTCCGCCGAGCTACAGCGGCGTGGTCGACCCGGCAGGACTTGTCGCGGCTTCTGCGCCGCCGCGCTGGCCGTAATCCACCGTAGCGCGAGGCCGGTGGGGTTCAGTCGGAGTGCTCGGCTTTGATCCGAGGACCTCTGCGTCCCGAACGCAGCGCTCTACCAGGCTGAGCTACACTCCGGTCGGCGTGGCAGGATTTGAGCCTGCGACCTCCTGCACCCCATGCAGGCGCGCTACCAAGCTGCGCTACACGCCGTCTCACGGAACCCTGCGGTGGACCTGTGGGGAGTCGAACCCCGTCCGTCCAAACCTCAACCCCAGCCGCTCCGAGCGCAGGTCACCCGTGGCACAACCGCCCGGCTCCTACGGGTCCGCGAGGACTCCGGGCGTGAAGCTCTCGTCTACGTTCGAGGAAGCCCCTACGAGAGGATCAGGGCCTCACCCTAGCCCCGGTACCACCGGGGCGTGGGCCACCGCTTCTGTTGCCGACCGCGGGGCAGGTCCGGAGCGAACCGTCTACGCGACGGCCAGCTCCTGGCGGAACTCGATGTCGATGTTCGCGTTTGTAGATTTGCCGACGGGTATTTGCCGGAGGTCGTCGGCTTCTCCGGGCTCGCTGCAGGGGCCTCCGTTCGTCCGTCGAAACCGGTTCAGGCCCATAGTACGGGACGCAGGCGTCGAACCTGCTACCTCCTGGGTGTAGGCCAGGCGCTCTTCCAATCGTGAGCTAGTCCCGCGAGGCGCGTGGGTTTCTGTCACCGGTTCTCCCACGCCACCGGAGGCGATCCTCGTAGCTATCTGGCCTTGTCGCCGGGCCACAGCCTTGAGGTCGACAGGTCAGGGTGGGCGGAGTTGAACCGCCGGCTGCAACAGCGCAACCAGTAACTACTCACCCTACGTCGCGTGCCCACGCCGAGCACCACACGAACACTGGGTAGGGCGTAGGGGAATCGAACCCCTGTAGGCGGATTGAAAGCCCGCCGG
>ERZ1292623.2449-Hain-H51-01um-R1-2449-length-16608-cov-6_pt1 | contig 16608 bp, 20 predicted proteins | sample MGYA00564398_ERZ1292623 | MGnify/ENA primary metagenome ERZ1292623 (study PRJEB36523, sample SAMEA6512633) | groundwater metagenome | collected 2019-01-07 | study: AquaDiva: Metagenomics assemblies of 32 groundwater samples | reverse complement strand
CAACATCAGCAGTGCAGCAAATCGAGCAGGTTAATTTTGGCCAGCACATACAATTATCTGAACACGATCTGGATGTTTCAGGAAGAGATCTCAACGTGTATGCACTAAAAACATTCAATGATGTTGAAGCAGGAGGCAAAAACATAAAAATATATTCTGGAGATATTGAAATAAAAATTGAAGGACAAAAAATTCTCTATCCGCGATTAGTAAAAAAAGCCCCCTATGGATTTGCCGAACTTTCAAACAAGCTTGACAGAGATAATATATTTAGACTGCAGCATTATACTGATAAGAATGGAATCTTGTTTGATAAAGACGGAATAGTATCTGTCGGAGATATAACAACAAAACACCCAACAAAAAATATTCTTATTTCAGAAATTAGAATAGGAATGTGGGAAAACTAATAACTCAATAAATTCTCAGGTGAAGCAACATCCTCATCATTATCTAATCGCGCCATATCACTTACTCTATCGCCATGATTAAGTTTTATAATACGTACGCCAGAAGTCGCACGACCCATTACACGGAAATCTTTCACGCGTGTTCGAATCACAATGCCTTTGATGGTTGATACAACAAAATTATCTTTGTCTTCAGTAGTAATCGTGGTAACAACATCGCCAGTTTTTTCATTGACTTTCAAATTAATGACTCCTTTGCCTGCGCGGCCTGTTAAGCGGTAATTTTCAATCGTGCTTCGTTTTCCAAATCCCCTTTCAGTAATAGTAAGTATTGAGGCAGTTTTATCAACGACAATTTCAGTGCTGACAACTTCATCTTTGTCTTCTAATTTGATACCAGTAACACCATAGCTCGCTCTGCCCATATCCCGCACTTCATCTGAATTAAACCGAATAGCCTGTCCTTTTTTTGTTATCAACATAACCTCTTGTTTGTCAGTAATTTTCTTGACATCAACAACTGCATCACTGTTGTCTTCAGGCAGATTAATAATTCTAACACCAGTTGAGCGCGGCTTTAAAAATAATTCTAATTTAATTTTTTTCACCTGGCCTTTCCTCGTCGCTATAAATAAATAATCCTTAAAGTCTTTCAGTGCAATGACATTTGCAATTTTATCATCGCGGATATTCAGCAAGTTCACAATTGCCTGACCCTTGCCCTGCCTCTGCATTTCAGGAACCTGATATGCCTTCAGCCAAAACACTCTTCCCCGTTCACTAAACAATAAAAGATAGTCATGCGTCGAACAGCTGATTAATTGTTTCACAAAATCCTCTGAGGTTAATTCTGTGCCAATAACTCCCTTTCCTCCACGCTTCTGCTCATTGTATGATTTAAATGGCATTCTTTTGATATATCCTTTTTGCGTAATAGTTATCACCACATCTTTTTTCTGCACCAAATCTTTTTCCTGAATTTCCTTGACACTTTTAATTATCTGGCTTCTTCGCTCATCACCATAATTTTTCTTTAATTCTTGCAATTCTTTTTTAATAATTCTGAGAATTTCTTTTTCATCTCCCAAGATTTTTTTCAATTCTGAAATCGATTCAATCAATTCTTTTTCCTCTTTTTTCAGTTTATCTCTTTCAAGAGCAGTTAATTGTTTTAAGGTAATTTCTAAAATGGCTTCAGCTTGTTTCTTGCTTAATTTAAATTTTTTCTGCAAATTCTCACTTGCCTCAACAGCTGACTCGCTTTTTTTAATTGTTTCAATAACTGCATCAATATCCCGCAATGCCAACAGCAGGCCTTCAACAATATGCAGTCTTTCTTCTGCTTTTATTAAGTCAAATTCAGTCCGCTTCCGGATAATTTTCCGTCTATAACCAACATACGAATCAAGAATTTTCTTTAAAGTGAATGTTTTTGGTATGCCATTTTCCAATGCAACCAGCACTGCGTCAAATCGGTTTTGCAGTTTTGTTGCCTTATACAGCATGTTAATAGTAAATTGTGGATTCACGCCTTTTTTTAATTCCAGTACAATTCTAATCTCGCCTTTCGCACTTTCATCTCTGATATCGCTGACATCAAGTAATTTTTTTTCACCGACTAATTCCGCAATCTGCTTGATTAAATCAGACTTGTTGATTTGATACGGAATTTCCGTTATCACAATCTGCTCGCGCTCTTTTTTCGTTTCAGTTTTTACCTTGCCTCTAATAATGAAGCTTGCTTTTCCAGTCTCATATAATTCTTTTAATGTCTCACTCACAATCTGACCACCTGTTGGAAAATCAGGGCCTTTAATAATTTCCATTAATTCTTCATTAGTTATGGAAGGTTTGTCAATAATCTCAGCAATTGCATCACATACTTCATTTAAATTATGTGGCGGAATATTTGTCGTCATGCCAACTGCAATTCCAGACGAGCCATTAATCAACAAATTTGGAAGTTTTCCGGGAAGAACAACTGGCTCTTCAATAGAGTTATCGAAGTTAGGAATAAACTGCACCGTCTCTTTGTCAATATCCTGCAACAGTTCCGTAGAAATTTTTTCAAGTTTTGCTTCAGTATATCGTTGTGCACCTGCATTATCGCCGTCAATACTGCCAAAGTTTCCCTGTCCACGAATAAGGGGGTAGCGCAATGAAAAATTTTGCGCCATACGGACAAGTGAATCATAAATTGCCATATCTCCATGCGGATGAAATTGTCCCATGACATTTCCGACGATTCTTGCGCATTTTCTTGTCATGCCTTTTTCAAGGCCCATCAGTTTCATCGCATACAGAATTCGTCGGTGAACCGGCTTTAATCCATCTTCAACACTTGGCAGCGCTCGTGCCGTGATAACGCTCATCGCGTAATTAATGTACGCGCGTTTCATCTCAGAGGAAATTTCAATTTTCAATTCGCGATTCTCATCAAGATCCTTCAGATTTAATATTTCTTTTTCGAGATGCTCTATTTCTGTCTCGTCAGTTTCTTTTTCGTCTGCTCCCTGCTCGTCGTTGTCTTCGTCGTTTGGCATGTTTTCCTCAGGATTTATTTTCATCTGATTTAATTAATTGGAATTTATTTTCTTTAGATATCTGTTCAACAAGTCTTACTAAATTCCTTTCTCTATCAGAAAGCACTGCGCCTCCAATAAATGACATCACTTCAATAGTAATTCTCTGGTCTAAAGAATTGTAACTTACTCTTACTCTTGCTTCATCTACATTAAAATCTCTCACTTCTCCTTTTTGTTCTGTGATTATTTCAATTATATCGCTATTTTCAGAAAGTGATCTGCAGATTGAATCATACAATTTTCTTGTACAATTTTTCTCTCTTGTTCTATATAAATAACCGTAAAAAGCATCTTCAGAAATTTGTATCATTATACATCAACCTCGGCAATGTTTGCATTTAATTCTATAAATTTACGTCGCGGTCCAACCGCATCACCCATCAGCATCGAAAAGGTCTCGTCAGCAAGCACTGCATCTTCAATAGAAACTTTTTTCAAAATCCGTTTTGCAGGATCCATGGTTGTATCCCATAATTGTTCAGGATTCATTTCAGAAAGGCCCTTAAAGCGCGTCACGTCTGCTTTGCCGACCTGCTCAAGCACTTTTTTAAGTTCCTCATCAGTATACACATAATAATCTTTTTTCTTTCTGATTCGATACAAAGGAGGCAACGCAACATAAATATGCGCTGATTCAATCAGCTGCGGCATATATCGGAAGAAGAATGTCAACAATAGTGTAGTGATATGTTGTCCATCAACATCTGCATCGCTTAAGATAATAATTTTATGATAACGCAATTTAGTGATGTCAAAATTTTCTTTCACCCCACTTCCCACTGCAGTAATTAAATTGATAATTTCCTCGCTGGAAAATGCTTTTGTCGGCGACGATTTTTCAACATTCAGCACTTTTCCCTTCAAGGGCAATATAGCCTGAAATTCTTTGTCCCGCCCCATTTTTGAGCTTCCTGCAGCGCTATCTCCCTCAACAATGTACAATTCTGTTTTTTCAAATTTTTTGCTTGAACAGTCAGCAAGTTTTCCCGGCAGACCGCTTAATCCTCCAATGGATTTTCTTCTAACCAAATCACGCGCTTTTTTTGCAGCCTCGCGTGCTTTAGCTGAAGTAACAACTTTTTGTCCAATTTTATTTGCAATATTCGGATTTTCCTCTAAAAATTCTGTTAAAAAAACATACACCATTGAATCAACAATTCCTTTCATTTCACTATTTCCTAATTTTGTTTTTGTCTGCCCTTCAAACTGCGGCTCCCGCATCTTCACATTAATAACAGCAGTAAGTCCTTCTCGCGTATCATCTCCTGTTAATTTTTCATTTTTCAACAAACCTTTTTTAGTAATATAATCGTTAATTGCGCGGGTTAAAGCCGTCTTAAATCCCGATACATGTGTTCCTCCTTCAGTTGTATTAATTGTATTAACAAATCCAAAAATATTTTCATTATAACCATCAATATACTGAATCGCAACTTCAATAACTTCATCATTTTTTTTCATAAAATAAATTGGCTTGTGCAAAGCAGTTTTTGATTTATTTATGTGTTCTAAAAATTCTCTTAACCCTCCTGTATAATGAAATGTTTCTTTTTTTCCTGATTTTTCATCTTCTAAAATTAGTTTCACGGGATTTAAAAATGCAATTTCCTGCAATCGTTTTTTCAAAACTGCAAAATCAAATTCTAATGTTGAGAAAATATTTTCATCAGGATAAAAAATAATTTCTGTTCCTGTTTCATCTTTCTCGCATTTCCCAATAACTTTTACAGGATATTGTGGATTGCCAATTTTGTATTCCTGCTGGTAAATCTTGCCATCTCGTTTCACAATTGCAATTAATTTCTTGGATAAGGCATTCACAACACTCACTCCTACTCCGTGTAATCCTCCGGAAATTTGATACACGTCTTTTTCAAACTTCCCGCCGGCATGCAATTTAGTAAGTGCAACTTCCATTGCAGAAACTTTATAGGTAGGATGCGGCTCAACAGGAATACCTCTACCATTATCAACAACACTCACACTGCCATCTTTTCTAATAGTAACTATAATAATATCACCAAAACCAGCCATTGCCTCATCAATTGAATTATCAACAACTTCAAACACTAAATGATGTAAGCCATCTTTGCTTGTTGAACCTACGTACATTGAAGGTCTCTTGCGAACTCCTTCTAATCCCTCCAATACCTTAATGTTTTCTGCCTTGTACTCGTTCTTTTCCGTCATATTATCTTTATTTTCCTGTTATTTTATTTTTTAATAATTGTCTCTAATCAAAATGAATTTTTCAGTCAGAAAAACTGAGCTGTTTATAAGAAAAATAGTCACTATTGGTTTAAAAACCTTTCCGTCGTTTTTTTAGTTTTATCGACGGTGAAAATAAAATAAATCGTATCATATCATTTTCCCTTCCAAAACTTCTTTTCCTTTCTTTTTTCTTACCCAGTTCACTTTTTTGGGGTCGCGCTTCATGGCAGCATTTTTCCGGCACTTGCTTGAACAATAATAAATTGTTTTAGAGTCAATAGTAAATATAGTAAGCCCTTCATGCACGGAATAATTTTTTTTGCAGTATGAACAAGTTGGCATGTTAATTATCCTCCATAAATAAAACAAGGTAAGGATGTTCCAGCAATTGTTGTCTAAATAAAGTATCAATAAAAACATCTGCTAATGATTTCCCTCTTAACAATCCCATTGCTCTTTCAGAGAAAATTTCTATTACATTTTCTAGAGGCACGGTATATTTAGTGTGTGATAATTTCATCTTACCTTCAAAATTCATAGGATAATTATTTCTCATATCAAAAATTTCCTCCAGTTATTTTTTCTAATTTTGATTCTATTTCACCATCAAAGATACTAAAACTTAAAATAGAAACAGGAAATGAAGTCTCTTGAAATTGACGATGCCGATAAAATCTAGGATTATTATTTTCATCTTCTCTCAATACTTTTTTTCCATCAGACACATACTCTCTATGCAAGGCAGTTCCATATTTTCGCATCATCTTAAAAATTCCCCTTGCCAATATTTGATTTAAGTCTTCGTGCTTCAATTTGTGTTTCTCTTAAAAGTAAAATATCTTTTTTTCTGACAGGCCCTTTCACATTTCTCCGCATAACTTTTCCCTTGTCATATCCCTGCAAAATTCTGCATTTTACTTGAGTAACTTCTCCTTTTGCGCCGGTTCTTCCCAAGATTCCTTCAACAACAGCAGGGACTGCTGTCTCTGTCAACAAGCCTTCAGCTTCTTTCGACGCTGAACCTGCGCTCTGCGTTTATTTCTTAGGTTGCTTTTTTTCTGCCATGATTTATTTTTAATTGCGCTGTTGCGAATGTTGTAAAAATTTACTAGCGAAAAACAAAGAAGCCCCTATACTTAACGGGATAAGATTAGCCCAATCAGCACCCTGACTAGACTCCTGCACAAAATAATTAAGATATATATCTCTTCCCATCGCTTCCACAGATGCAAAAGTAATGGCAGCTCCGAATGCCATTCCTCCTAAACAAAATTTTTGAACGGCACTCATTCCATTATATTCTCCGCTCGGTGATCGATACGGATTCTCAACATTCATTTCCAAATTGTGTGTCATGTTTATTTTATTTTAAATTTTAATATAAAATTTTACTTCTTCCTCTTAAACGCTTCGATGTCTTTGTCAGCATCGCCGGAATTGATAACTGCAACACTCGAACAGCTGACTGATAATCCTGCGGCAATTCCTAATTTTTCCTTTTTGTCGGCTTCTCCATAAGGAATATTTTTCTCTTTGCACAATATTGGCAGGTGCTGAACAATCTCTTTCGGATTGACATCGATTGCATAGGCAACAAATTTTGCCGTGCCTCTTTCAATTGCTTTCGTCACTTCGTTCGTGCCTTTTTCAATTTTTCCGGTTTTTCGCGCTTTTTCTACAATTTCATATACAGAAACCATTTTTAGTTTCCTCCATACTACAATAACAGTTAGTGAGAAAATACGCCTCCCTAACTATAGGTCATTGGTTAAGTCTCTTAAAAAATCCGAGTTTATAAATCTTTTTACTTGATTATTTTAAACTTATCATGATATAGAGAGAAGTTTTACTATTTTGATTTACAACTTCAAATTTATCTACTATAGTCAAGGACGCTGATATTTCCTCATTTGCGCCTTGACTTATTAGGAAAAACAGAAATTTTCGAGGAAAAATTTCTGTCTTTTACTATAAAATAAACTTTACTTAAGATTACAAAAACATTCCAACAAATTCAAAAATAAAAATAATCAATATGCTTACAATGTTTATAGAGTTCCCATTGCACCAAGTATACCCCATACCAGCGCTATAACTGCCCAGAGATAGTCTAAATTTCTCGGCCATTCAAAATAGGTGCTTAACGCAATTAAGATGCCAAGAAGAATTGCTCCTCCGCTCATCATAGTCAATTCAAACGCCATGTTCACCTCCTTTCTTGAATATAATGAGGAAAGTGGGTTATTAAGGGTTTGGGTTTTTTCTTTTGAGTGGATATTTTTTAAAAGGCGTCCAGCCGTTTTTTCTGATAAAAAGTTCGATATGATCAATGATAAAACTTTCCTGAATATTTAATTTTTTAATTTTATCTATTGTATTTTTCTTTTTTTCTTTTGATATTAATCCAATTGTCACATGAAATTTCCACTCTTTAAGTCCAAAAGGTGTTCCGTATTTTTTTATGTTATCTAAACTCCTTTTCGAAAGATAGGGATTTTCTTCGAGCCATTGAATTAATCTATCCTTAGTTGTAAGATGATTTAATTGTTTCAATAAATTTTTTCTTATTTTAACCAGTGAATTGTTATTTTCAATGAGATAAATCAAGCTATCTTTGTGACTATATTTTTTAATTCCAATTTTCTTTTTTACAGCAAAACTATCAATTCCTTTTATTTTTATTAAAAATGGTTTTTGGATTTGAGAAAACTTTTTTAATTGTTTATCAACTCTTTTTATATCTGAAAAACTGTTGTCTATTATAGTTATGTGTGAAGTTCTCAAGCCAGAATCTTTTTTAATGTTTATTTTTGCAATACTTCTTATTTTCTTGACATTTGCTCACACTTTTTTCGGGGGGACAAAAGCAACAAGCAATCGGTTTTTCATTTCTTCTCCTTGTTTTCTCTCAACACTCTTAATCCACAAAAATGCAAGAAGAGTGCGAGAGGAACTGCAAACAACGGAATCATCATTAAAGGAAATAATGAAATTTGCTCCATTGATGGCTGTAATGGAAGGAATTGGATGGGGCGGGGAAATCCAATTATGCCGATGCCAATTGCAATAACTAAATCAATAATTCCAATTATGTTCCAAAATATGGCGAGTTTTTTTGCATAAGGTTTTTGTTTATATATTGTATAGGCGACAAATGGTGCGGAAAAACCCACAATCATGTCTCCAATTCCTGCTGAAAATGCAAATAATCCTGGAAGAACTCCTTGATGATATAAATAAATAAAATAAAAGCCGACAATTCTGTACAATTGAATGCCAATAAGCCATGGTTGTGATGTATGTTCAAATAATTTTCGTATTGTCTCGTTATGATACAGCTTTTGTAATATGCCAAATAAAAAAATAAATCCGATAGCAAGATAAGGAGCAACAAGCGGGTTTTTTGAAAAAACGCCGGTTCTTCCCATAAAAAACACAATGCCAAACCAACATAATAAACCGGCAAGAATAACAAAAGAATATTTCCAGGAAATTTTTTTATTTTTTATTGCAATTTGTTTTATAGAAAAATGCACAAGCAAAAAGGTCATAACTAAAAATGCAAAGCTGGATAAAATCGTTACATTGAAAAAATCTTGAATTATTGTTGCCATTTTCTTGTTTGAATGTATACAATTTATATTAAATATTAATCAGATAATACATCGGTAATCACGCATCCTGCAACAGGATAGTTATGTTCATCGTATATTGAAGAATTTTTTTCATACGCTTCCCATGAACGGTAAAGGGCATTTATTTTTGCAAGCGTATCTGCTTTATGTGATTCGTTAAAATATAGTGGGGGGCAATGATGAGCAGGGTATTCTCTTGTTGGCCTGAACAAGCCAATATCAACAACACCGTAATTCATTTTTCTCTGCCATTCGCTGTAATTGCTTACTTCTGCAATAACTTGCCCTGCCTCAACATAATCGCCAACATTTACCGTAGGATTAATCACATGCTCATGCTCGTAAATCCACGACGGAGATTCAGGATGAATTATAAAGATAGTTACATCCCCACTATATACTGGAGAAATTGCAGTAACAATACCGCTTCCGATTGCATGCACCTTCGTGCCTAAAGGAACATTGTACACAAGCTGAGGATTTCTTTCAATTGTTCCATTTTTTTCTCCTTCGCTTTCCCCATAATCAAAAAATATTTTATTATTGAATATTTCACCCCAGGGATAGGTGAATTTTGTGAATACAAAATCTCCTGCTTTATTTGTCTTTGAGTCATAATAATCAATAATTACACCGATATTTTGAACGACGGGGTTTTTCTCAACTAGTTTCCCGTCTTTAAACGTATAATTGTAATTTCTAAATGCAGGAAAACGCAGCAGTGTTTGCTGGTCGGCATCAAGATATGCAAATCGCTCTTTGCAAAATGCATTCTCAGAATTTTTTACGCAATACACTTCGCAGGCAAATTGATTTTCTATGCAATAGACCTCGCATTCTCTGAGAGTTGCACAGAGCCCTCCAAGTCTTTGAGCAGTTTTCTTCAGAATTTCTTCATCAAGTTTATTTATGTTTTCTGATTGAAATAAATCTCTTCCAAAAAATATGCCAAATGAGATGACAAGAACAACTGTAATAATGATGCTTAGTATCGCACTCTTTTTCATGAGAATAATGAGTTTTTGTCATTTAAGTATTTTTATTACCAAGCATAGTGTGGATAATCAATCAACCCACTTCTTTCTATTGCCTGCAATTTTTTTACATATTCTGACCGCACATAATTAGCAACTACTTCTTTCACATTTCTTAAAGGCAATTACCATTATAACTAAAATTATCGAGATTATAATTTTATTTTGCGTGTTATCTTTCAAACTCTGCGCCTTTTTCAAAGCTCCAAGGCTCCGTGTCACAACTACTCATTGCTTGACCCTGAATTTTCAAAGTTGTAGGACTTGTTAATTGCAGAATTATTCTTTTTGAAATTTGATCTCCAAATTTTCCAGATAATGAATCGTAACAGTAAATAGTACCATCTGGCAAAACCTCTTTAAAATCTCTATTAACCATACCTGAGTGTTTAGGGCTAAAATGATAAGTCCCGCTACTTAGCCCATAATCTAATAACGACATACCTACGGAAAAAACTTCATTTAAAGGACGAATATTATCATGTGCAAGTGCAAGGTGCAGATCTTCAGGATAGATATTCGTAGTGCCTTTAACGAACCATACACCCTGTGCTGTCCCTGCAATATCTTGCTCAATAGTACCACAAATTGGTTCTATACTCCGTGCTCTATTAAGTAATAGGTACATTTTATTTCTAATATCTGGAATAAAATAATCAATAGGACAAGTAATGTAAAAGGAAATTTTTCCCCAACGAGAAGGGTTTGCATAATTAATTTTTTCTTTTCTGTAATCTGCAAGCCAAAAGTCAAGTCCAGCGGCCGCCCCCTTGAATCCTCCAGTTGTTCCAATCTCATCTCCAGCTTCTAATTTTACATTCACTCTTTTGTTGCACCTCTTAACATAGGTAGCGCCTGTGCTGTAAGAGTTACACTCTCCATAAGACTGATCAAATTTTTCTTGTAATTTTTTGGAAATTGACGTTACGTGTCCAAACTTTGCATAAATCTCCTTACAAGGATAGAATTCTAAGTCATAATCTGTAAAGGATGAATTAGCAGAAATATGTTCGTATGAAGATATTTGTATAATGTAAATCTCTCCAGGAGAAACTACCATCGCGCTCTTAGGCATATCCAAGATTTCGTCTCTTTTAACATTCATGTAAATGTGGTCAGTTGGAAAAACATGACTAGATGGATTCAAACTGCCTAAAGGTATCACAACATTTAAGTCTTCAAATGATACCGGTGATACAGTAAACAATTCTTTTTTTTCGTTGCATGAAGGGAGACTTTCGCTTGGGAAAAGAATTACGCATAACTCATTTTTATTTCTTTTGCAATATTCTTCGCATCTTCTTCTATTGTTTTGACAAAATGATATACACCCCTCTTCGTTATCACACAAATTTCCCAAACCTTTTTCAAAAATTTCTAGCTTTCCACTCTCTTCTCCTACAATTTTTTCTTTTTCTAAATTTTTTACAAAAAAAATTCCAAAAATAACTATAACAACTACTATAATTGCAATTACAAATACCACACTCTTTTTCATATAAGTAAATAGTTGCAGTGGTTTAACAATCTTCCTTTTTCAATTCAAAAAACTTAAATACCTAGATACGATAATAGAACTATGAAAAAGTGGTGGATTATAGCAATAATTTTAATTATTGTTGTTGCATCTTTATTAATGTATAAATTAAAATTTGTAGAAATTAAAAAAGATACACAAAAAGAATCAGAAAAATTAATCCAAGTATCTGAAAATAAACAAGAAGCTATTACAGAAAAAACTTCATTTGTATTAGTAAAAGATCAGAATCTAACTGATAACAAAATAGTAATTGAAAAAATTTATTTTGATAAACCAGGGTTCGTTGTATTATATAACCAAGATAGGAGTAAAATGTTTATATCAGATTTGATTGAAGGGGAAAAATTAAATTATAAAATGAATATGAAGCTAAATAATACAGAGCGCATAAGCTTGGAAATGCGTTATGATAACTACAATAAAAAATTTGATAAAGATGACGTGAAAATACCTGAACAAGAACAACTATTTACGATTTTTGTTGAGAAAATAGGGCCTCCAGATTCTTTTAAAGATAGTTTTGAAGGATCTACAATAAATGATAAAAAATATCTTAAAGCTATTACTGGAAATGGAACTATCATGCAAGACAATAAAATAATAATGGCTGGTTCTGGGACAGATGTAATTATCTGGAATATATTATACTCCAGAGGTAATGTAGATTTTACGAGAGATTTTTCAATTAAAACAGATGGCGAATTAACGAAATTATCGTCGGTAAATGGTGATATAATGATGATGATAGGTGTTGAAAATAGAAGTTTATTGCAAAAACCTGCACATTCAAAAGGAGCTTATTGTGAAATATCTATAGGAAGTCATGGAACTTTTATAAGGATGGAGAATACAGATGGCTATGCTAATAACGGAGAATCAATAAGCAAAACAAAAGGAAATGTAATTTTTTCCTATGACTCTAAAAATAAATTGTTGACTTGCGGTATTGATGAGACAAAAATAACTTTAAGTCAACCATCTAAAACAGGAGATTATGCTCTAACGCTGCGTTCTGGTTTGCATGAAATTTCCCATGAGCATAATAGTGAATTAAAAGGCTCTGGAAGTTTTAATGTAATGTTTGATAATCTTGAATTCAAGGCATAATTTTTCTTTTCATATCTCAATAATCTTCACACCGGCCTCTATTATCTAAGCAAAATACAATACATTCTTCCTCATTAACACATAAACTTCCAAGACCTTGCCGGATAGTATTTTCTTTTGACTTAAAAAGTGTTTCTAAAATATTGGTGTTTTCAATATAAGTTTGTGTTATGGTATAATTTCCTTCCGGCTCAATGCCAAAGTAGCCCCCTTTTTCTTCGTCGAGGAGGCGCGCAAAAATGCTGGGACTTGCAAATGTCGGATAACACATCCATTCAACATTGCCATTTTTTTTAATTAATGCAGAGGTAATGCAATTTCCAATGATTCCGTAATCGAGTATGCATGAAAGAGCGCAAAGGAATTAAAAAATGTTTGTGAAGAGTTTTGTTGTTAGAGAATTACTTCAAGCTTATCTCAGACCATCTAAAAGTTTAAATATACTTTTTTAATAATTTTATTATGCAAGATTATGAATTCCATCTGTCTCATAAAATATCGGTTGCACAACTTTTTAACGGGATTAGTTCTCAGTTGGGCGGAGATATGACTATGTACGGGGGAAGTGCTGGAGGAGAAACAGTAGAAGGAAATACTTTTTTGTGTGTTTTACAAGAAAAAGGAAGTACTCTTCTTGGACGATTATATCATGTTAATCCTCATGCAGGAAGATTCAACAATATCAATGATGAAGAAACAAATCATATTACTATAACTGCTGTTGATGGTGAGCCATTTTCTGATGCTAAGATAAAGATAATTAAAAAATATTTGGAAAGACTTTTATAATTCAATTATCTTCCCTTTTCTTCCGATGCTGTACACTTTTGTTTTTCCAATTTTTTCGCTTAGGCCTTCTGCTTCATGAATATGGCCTGAAAGAAAAATATCTGGCTGAAATTCTTCAATTGCTTTTCTTAAAGCCTTGCTTCCTTCTAATCCTGAAAATTCTGCTTTTGTTCCTGCAGCATGAATATGACTTATGAGAATTTTTTTCTCCAAATCTTTTATTTTCTGGAAATCTTTTTTTAATTTATCAAATGTTTTCTTTTCATTAAGAGACATCTGCCAGTCAGGACTTCCGATGCCGAAAATTCCTACATTATTATAGACAACATAATTATCGCCGACATTTTTTATGCCATATAATTTTGATAATACATCTGCAGATACTGATGAATCCCAGTTTCCCGGCACAAACACAACTTTTTTTCCTTTTTCCAAAAATGGTTTGATGATATCTTCTGTTTCAATAACTCCCGTTATATCTCCTGCAAGAATAACAAGATCAACGTTTTCTTTTACTGCCTGTTCAGCAAGTTTTCTCGTGGTTTTACTATCACCGTGAATATCACTTGCTGCAAGGATTTTGAATTTTTTCTTGGATTTTTCTTTCATGAATTTAAAATGAAAAGGAGATTTATAAAGTGTGTCTTCTTGTAAAGTAAACTTTCTAACTTTACATATTTACGGCCTCGCTTCTTCTCGCAGTTCCACTCGTTTTATTTTTCATTTGTCTCGTGAAACTGCTCGGCTCGGCTGCCAGAACAATTGTCTGCTCCTCATCTCGCAAGTCCGCTCGTTCTTATTTTTTATTGTCTCGCGAACTTGCTCGCTCCTCCTGCTAGGCTTCTTCACAGTTATTATTTTATAGAGGACTTTGAATAACCACTATTTCCGAAGGAAATCGCATCAAAGTCCTTCTTAGAGAGTTTTGAATTTGAGGTTTTTCAAAACTCTCTATAGGTTATTAATAATCAATCAAAATAATAGTAAGTCATGTTATAGGAAAGGAAATAAATTTTCGGAAAAATTTATTCCTTTACTATTTAGGAAATGAAATTAAAGTGTCCGATTATTAATTTCATTTACTATAAGTTACAAACTGGACTTAACACTTCTTTATCTTGAATCGGGAACTTTTACTGGTTTTGGGAATAACAAACTTATTTTATCTTTTATCATTTCAGACAATTTTCTTCTTTTTTTAGGAGGACTGATATTTACGCGGGAAATGTAATCTGCAGTTTTCCATAAATAAATTCCTAAACTAAATGCAAATAATGTGGATGAATATTGATATCCTTTTTGGTTCTCAAAAATAAAATCATAACTTAAAAGACTTGCGCCTAAAGCAGTAAAGATGCTTCCTAAACTATATACAGCAATTCCTAATGATTTAAATGTTTTTTTAGGAAATCCAAACATTCTATCCATATGCTCATATTCAGAAGATGTTTTCATTCTTAATTCTGCATAAACTGATGAACTAGCGGCATTTAATGCAATAAAAGCAGCAACTGTATTTTTGGGAAAATGTTCAAAAAAACAGTCGGCTCCTAATATAACGGCACTTGAAGTATATAATGCGGTTTCTAATGATCCTTTAGGATAAGAGGATATTTTCTGCCATGAATCTGCAATTTCTTTATGAGCATTAACTAAATAATTGTCTATTTTATCTATTAAATTCTCTTTAGGTTGTAGGTTATCCATGTTTTTCTACGCCCCAAATCTTCTTTTTCTGTTTTTAAATTCTTCAACGCAATTAACTAAATCCTGCTTTTCAAACTCTGGCCACATTTTATCAAGAAAAAACCATTCTGAATAAATGCTTTGCCAGGGCAGAAAATTTGATGTTCGTTTTTCCCCTCCTGTTCTGATAATCATATCTGGCTCATCACTCATGTAAAGATTTTTTGCAATTATTTTTTCATTAATTTTTTTTGTGGGAATTTTTTTCTCGATTATTTTTTTAATTGCATGTATCAGCTCCTGCCTGCCGCCGTATGCAATGGCAAAATTAACAAAAAATTTATTATTTTTGAAGGTTTTGTTTTCTAACTGAAGGCACTGTTGTTTCAAATCTTTTGGCAATAAGTTAAGATTTCCAATAAATCTTATTTTTATTTTATTTTTTTTTAATTTTTTATCTAGTCCTTCAAAAGATCTTCTAAAAATACCAAACAAAAATTCCAGCTCTTTTTTTGGCCGGCTTTTCAGATTTTCAACTGATAATGCATAAAAAGTAAGTTCTTTAATGCCGAGATCTTTTGCGTATTCCAATAATGTTTCAACTTTTTTCCTTCCATATTCATGGCCTTTCCATGGTTCTAATAATAAGCGTTCTGCAAATCTTCGGTTTCCGTCGAGGATAATTGCTATATGTAATGGAGTTTTATTATCCTTATTAATTCTATTATTTTTGTTTTTTTGCATGCAGAAGAGAGTAAAAGTGCGTTTTTAAGGTTTATTGAGGGAAATTAATAGGTGGGTGTTTTTGAGATTCTGTTGAGCATATTCCCTAGAATGCTTACATAATTTCTTATCTGTGGATTTCCTAAAGAATCCATTATTTGCAAAGGAGCGCTCACTTCTCCCTTGTATCTATCCATTATTTCTTGTGGTATCGCGCCGTCTACCTTATGAATCTCTGTAAGCGCAACACTGTATCGTGATGCAGTGCAAAAAGTATCTGTAGCAAGCTGCACCCGAGTTGCTAAATCACATGAGATAGACAAGGCCAGGGCACTGGACATAACATCATGCTGCAACCGCGCTTCTTCTAAGTGAGGTTGATGATTAATCTGCAATAATGATCTGTGATATACTTCTCTCTGCAGATGTTTTATATCTTCAACCATTTCTTTTACAGAAGTAGTGTGTATCTTTTCCATCAGTTTTCTTGCGTGAGTAACTTCGCGTATATAATCATGCACAATTTCCTTTCTTTTTTCTCCCCGTGTTATTTTATTCATTCCGTGCAACGAATGAGTATATACTAGAACGCTTCGATAACATTCAGCAGCAGATTCTTCAGAAAGATCTAACTGAAGCGCTAGATAATGGTATATATTGCGCGCTCTTGCTTCTTTCATATCGCGTTCTTGTTGAAATAATTCTGTGTTCATTATTTTCTCCTCAGAAATGTATTGTGTAATTACATTTTTTTGAAGGTTTATAAACCTATCTTAAAAAATTTTTTAAGATTTTTTTGTTTGTTATGAGAAGTATAAAAGTGTTTGTGATAAAAGATATTGTAAACTTATCATGATATAGAGAGAAGTTTTACTATTTTGATTAGAA
>ERZ1292623.2446-Hain-H51-01um-R1-2446-length-16627-cov-8_pt1 | contig 16627 bp, 17 predicted proteins | sample MGYA00564398_ERZ1292623 | MGnify/ENA primary metagenome ERZ1292623 (study PRJEB36523, sample SAMEA6512633) | groundwater metagenome | collected 2019-01-07 | study: AquaDiva: Metagenomics assemblies of 32 groundwater samples | reverse complement strand
CCGCGACGGATAACAGCTCTCGAAACATCGAGTTCATTTTCCTCAAGATTCCTTTTAATTAGTTCAGTGTGTGAAAGCTCGAGCTCGCCAAAGGATACGCGTGCATTCGGGAAATGCTTGAGTGCAGCAAGTCCAATCGCGCCCGAGCCTGCGCACAGATCAAGGAGGGTAAAGGGTTTATCACCAAACCGCTTACGCAGATGCGCTATTAGCACTTCCGTCCAGTATTCCGTTTCAGGGCGGGGGATAAGGGGGTTTCCAACGAGATTAATCCGGAGTCCCAAGAAGGGCACCCAGCCAATCACATACGCGAGCGGCTCTCCCGCCTCAAGGCGCGCCAAATCAGCCTGAATATTGGCAGTTTCGTCACCCGCGTATTTATCACGAATAAGGGCACGCATATCTTCCGGAGAAAGGCTTGACATAGTGTATATACTGTGTATAATGAGCACATGACTAACGATACGAAAAGCCGGAAGCGCGAACCGCAGGAAGTGCGGGAGTGTCTATCTCGCGACGTCCACTCTATTCTATCGGTCTGCCTCCACCAGTTCAAAGATCAGCAGGAGATCGAGGAAACCTGTTTTAACGTCGACGCAGTGATCAGTGGTCGCTCACTTGCACCTAAGATCCGCTATGAGCAGAAGATTGCGCCCATTTCCTGGTCTCGGGGTGCTACGCCAATCGGCACCAATCGCCCCTACGCTATTGCCGAAAAGGGTAGTTTCATTCCCTCAGCGCACTTCTCCCCCCGCTTCGCCTAACACGGCAAACCGCACTGAGAGCCCATCTTCACGGATGGGCTCTCATGCTATCATCCGGGGTATGAAAGCCCTCTGGAACATCATCTTCTCCCTCTTTTTTGCCGTACTTTTGGTTGCCGGCATTGCCTGGCTTGCCGCAACCGGGAGCTTTAATCGTCCGGTGACGATCGCCGACTTTGTGCTTATGGCACTTGCGATCTGGCGCCTCATCCGCCTCTTCACCTACGATGCAATCACCGCCTTTATGCGTGAGTGGTTTGCTGATGCGGCACCGGGTACGTTCCGCGGCACCCTCAACACCCTCATCAATTGTCCGTGGTGCATCGGGCTCTGGTTCTCTTTCATTGTTGTCTTCTTCTACTTCGCGACCATCTACGCATGGCCAGTCATCTTGATCCTTGCGCTTGCGGCAGTCGGCTCCTTCCTCCAGATTCTCTCGAACCTCGTGGGATGGTCTGCTGAAGCAAAGAAGCGAATGGTGACGGGCGAGGGAACAGGAAAGGGAGGTACCTGCGGGTAAAAAGATCGACCGCATCCCTGGAAGGACGCGGCCGACGGAGTTCTCCTAGTCTGGCGTAATTCGTACTTTCGGCTCCTCGCGCTTAGCGGAGTCGCGATATCGTGCGGACCAAGGTCCTGACACTTTTGCTGGTGGCATGAACGCGCAGAATTCGATGCTGTCGACGTCGAAGATAAGCTTGATGCCACCGCCATTCGTGCCTTCCCAGCGAAGGTTTGTGATACGGAAGGTTCCTCCGCTACCACCGTTCTGAGCCCCTTTTTCTGTATGGTGGTACGCGAAGTCTCTGTTGCGAATATGCTTCATCGCTTGCTGAGGAGTGATAACCTTATCCTCATCGAGACCGACAAGGATGTTGTGCTCCGCGAGAGCCCTAATCACCTTCTTCTCAAGCTCTGTGCGAGTATCGACCATCTTAGGCCTCTCAGGTGCCTCGCTCTCCTTCATAAGTACTCTCCCTGACTGTGTCTGTTTCGACTATGCACTGCTTTCTATAAAAAGCAAAACACCCAGGTTTTATCCTGGGTGTTTTGCAAGGGGAGATTAGTAGCCTCCGCCGTAGCCTCCGCGATCGTTGCCGCCGCCGAAGCCTCCGCGGTTTCCACCGCCGAAACCTCCACGACCGCCTCCGCCGTTACCACCCTCGCGAGGAGGACGGTCACCCTGTGGGCGGGCCATAGAAACGGAGAGCATGCGCCCGTCCATTTCCTTGCCATCCCAACGGTCGATAGCAGCCTGGGCCTGAGCCTCATCTGCCATTTCGACGAAACCGAATCCGCGTGAGCGGCCGGTCATGCGATCGCTGATAATGCTAACGGAAGAGACCGTACCTGCTTCCTCGAAAGCGGTGCGGAGCTCGTCCTCGGTCGTGCGGTAAGGAATACCGCCGACATAGAGCTTGTTTGATGCCATGTGGCTAGAAAGATACGTATAACCTCGCCGATATCGAACACTTGGAGGGGCCATAGCCCAGCGAAGCTTCCCTCACCTGCGAGTTATGGTCACTATGCTACAAACCTCTTCAATAGGCAAGGTTCTACGCGTCTGCCTGTGGATTGTCGACTGAGGGCATGCAGAAGTAGCCACGTGCCTCAAGTTCACGGATCGTCATGTTCCGGTGGATGAGCTCATCATTTCTTACCGTCTCAAAGAATTCGTACTCAGTCACTACATTGCGTCCGTAGAAGGAAAGGAACTCATACATACACGGCTTGTGCCGGAGCGACTCCTCATTGGTATTAAGGAACTCCGAATACTGGTGGTAGGCGTGGTTCTCGAAGACGTAGTTAAGCTCAAGCGCCGCCTTGCGGTAGATGAGATAGAGGAAGTAGACGACGATAAAGTAGAAAAGAGCGAAGAGGAAAGGAATCAACGTATGGCGAATGAATCGCTGCTTCTTCATCTTGCAGACCATCTGCGAGAGTATGACGACGTGCATGGTTTCGTTGTCCTGTGCCATACGACTGAAGGCACTCGTTTTCGCAAGCTCAATTGCGCGCTTCTCGTTGCGGTAGAAGGCGGTGAGAAGGGTATAGGTTGCTACTTCCCAGGATTGGTAGGGAATTCGTGCGATCACCTCAATCGCCTTGAACTTCTCATACGAAGGCCGCTTGCCGTATACGAGGGTACCAGAAGAGACGAGGAGCCAGCCGAGTATATTCGCTACCCAACCAACTTTGTATTGGTCATACTGACGAGCGTAGGCCGCACGAAGTGCGGGGTCCTTAAGTTCCTCGGCAAGAGTCTCGTGCGTTTGCGGTTCTGACATTAAGGAGACTGTAGCATGACATAATTCGAATAGTTGCTTTTGTTTAAAAAAGTGCCATACTAGTAATGAACTGATCTTATTGTTCTCACATGATGGAGATTCCCGAATGGAACAGACGTTGTTGCTTCTGCACTCCTTCCTGAACCAGAAGAGAGAATTCACATTCTCATGCGCTCGCTGCGGTAAGCTCAAGGCGAAGGGCCGGATCGGCATTGTGGTCGTTTACGCAGACAAGAAGGGTCGTCATGCCGAGCTCGTCAGCGATCGTCTCAGGTGTTGTGGCATTGACCAGAGCATGCCGCAGCTTTTTCCATCGATTGATGAGGCGAATGTCGCCCTCGCAGCCTATACGGAGGAGCTCGATCGGTGGGCCAATCGAGCCGCCGATGATCAGAGCGACTGCCCGATCAAGATGGTGCCAGGCAGTCTCATGGGCCTGAATCCGGACAGTATGGACCCGGCGCTCTTCCGTTCACGCAAGCAGCCTCCGCCAGTCTCTCTGAATTGACCACGTTGCACCCTCGGACCCCGCGCGAAAGCGCGGGGTTTTGCTATACCTTCGTCAGTATTGACCGCTCAATATCAGCAAACGTCCCGTTCACCTTCTTTCCCGGATTAAAGATATTGTTCGGATCAAATATGCGCTTTGTTTCCTCAAAGAGTGACACCATCTTCTCTCCAAAGAGCATGGGAAGGTATGGTGTACGGATGATGCCGTCGTTGTGTTCGCCCGTTGTCGTGCCACCGTATTTGATGACAAGTTCGTACACTCGAGGCGATAGCTCGAGGATTGTCTTCCTCGACTCTTCTTTGGATAGGTCCATGAGCGGAATGATATGGAAATTACCGTTACCGATATGCCCGGCGATGGTGTAGATGAACTTATCTTTGTACTCAGCAAGAAGCGCATTCAATTCAGGTAGGAACTGCGGGTATGAATCCACCGGCACTACGAAGTCATCGATGAACGGGGAAGCGTAGAGACCATGCGAGTTCTTTCGAAGAAGCGCAAACGATTCACGCCTGACCACCCAATACTTCTCAGCCGCCTGCTCATTCTTTTTGATCGAGGTCTGCAAATGGAGGTGATTGATCGCTTCTTCTGCCTGCTCTGCTTTCCGGAGTGCTTCCTCTCGGGAATCCTCCGAGAACTCTGCCATGAGAATGAGTTTTGGAGCGCCGCCACGCATCGCCATGAACACCTCAGGGAGAAAGGCGAGACCAAGACGTATTGCGCGCATAAGTCCCATCTGGGAAAGCATCTGCGGCAGGAACCTGATCGCAAGACCAAATGTCTGATCGTCGTAGCTTTCAAAGGATTCTGGGTTGAAGGGAAGTACCTTATGCACGATCTCAGGAAGATGATCAATATCCTTGAGAAAGATCACAAGCATTGAGCGGTATCCCTGCTCCTTCACGAGTCGCAGTTTCATCTTCGTGGTGAGTGCGAGCGTACCCTGTGCGCCCGTAATAAGTTTTGCGAGATCGAACGTTCCCTCGTCCATATCCATCACATCCCAAAGCGCATAGCCCGCAGAGTTCTTAGAGACCTTTGGCTTCGCCGTTGCAATCGTCTCTCGATTATCAATCAGAAGCGCATGCATCTTCTTGTAGATCTCTCCCTCAAGCCCTGGAAGATTCTCCTTCTCCTCAAGCTCGGCAGGACCAAGATTGGAGAAGGTTGTTACCGTTCCGTCTGAAAGCACGACCTCAAGCTCTTCTACATAGTCGCGGGTCTTTCCGTATTCAAGCGTGCGTTCGCCGCCTGAGTCGTTGTTCACAATTCCTCCAAGCGCGCAGAGCTCACGAGAAGCAGGATAAGAGGGAAGGAGCTGGTTCTTTACCTTCCTCGTTTCTTTCTCAAAGTCACGGTAGTAGACGCCAGGCTCGGCAACAGCATACCCGTCACTAACCTCATGCACCCTGTTCATGTACTTCGTGAAAACCGCAACGACTGAGTCGGTCAGTGGTCCTCCCGACATATCGGTACCGGCAGAGCGTGCCGTAACGGAAGCACCTTTTTCTTTCGCGACTTCCTTTACTAACTTCGATACGTCTTCAGTATTCTTGGGGAATACAACGAGCGAGGGCGTGCGCTCAAACACACTCGTGTCGCGAGACATGGTCTTGCGTGTTGCGGCATCATCAACGACCTCGCCAGAGAGGACCGAGGTTAGATTCTCCTTCAAACTCATGAGCTGATTATACCGCCTGTTTCTGCAACTTTCGGAAGCGGAGCGAGGAGTAGTAGGCAGCCGCTACGAACGCCAAACCAATACCGCCCGTGATGATCTCAGGCACTTCAAAGAGAAGTCCTGCAAACATAGAGACCGCAAGACCAAAGATCGCCCAGTGTGCGCCGTGCTCAAGGTACACAAGTGTGTCGAGCGTATTTTTCTTAACGAAGTAGATGGTCATACTCCTGACGTACCAGGCACCGATACCAAGACCGGCAACGATGATCGGGATGGAGGTGGTAAGGGCAAACGCACCCACCACGCTATCAAGCGAGAACGCAGAGTCGAGCACGTTCAAGTACATGAAGAGCGCAAGGCCTGAAGCGGTTGCTGCAGTCACGCCCTGAGAGAACGAACTTGCGATCCCCTCCATCATGATGAAGAGGACAATACCGACGATACCTGCCGCAAGGATCACGCCCTGCTCAGCGGGAACGAGGAAGGAGAAAGCGAGGACCGTAAGAAGAGCAATGCCAATCTCAATCGCTTCGATGCGGCCGAGCTTCGTGAGCTTTGCTTCGATTGCGTGGATCCAGTGCGTCTCTTTTCCTTCATTGAAGAAGTACTTAAGCGACACCATGATCAAGAAGGACGCACCAAATGCGTAGATGCCATGCTTCGCTTCCTCAAGGAGGTGTCCATAGGTCTCAGGGTCAAAGGCTGCAAGCTGCGCGACTGCCCAAGGAGATGCCCAGACACCTACTGAAACGATGAGGATTGGGAGGATAAGTCGGGTACCAACGACAGCGATCAAAATACCCCAGGTCAAAAAGCGTTGCTGCCACTTCTCGCTCATGCGCATAAGGATGCGCGCATTCACCACAGCGTTATCAAACGACAGGGTCACCTCAAGGATGGTGAGGAGAATGGCAGTAACAAAGGCCACTGGCCCAAGCCACACCCAAATGCCGAGCAGAATAAGAACCGAAACAATAGTAGGTACGAGGAAGTAGCGCATATAGGGGGTGATTGTAGCAGATCGAAGCCCCGACCATATGGTCGGGGCTGTTTTCGGACTTATGTATCGAAGCATGTGGTTCAAATCGCAACGAAGCGTGTATGGCAATGGCCACACTTTACTATGCGCCGTTCGATGTGGGTGCCGCGTCCACAGTACGGGCAGTTGGCATAGCCGTTGGAAATCCTGACCTCCAGCAGCCCATGCTCCACGCGAGTAGCGTGCTGGGTTGCGACATTCCTCAGGTTGCCGTAGAAGGCGCGCTCGAAGTTCCCGAGCTGAGCCTTCTTGATGATGGGATCCTTCTTTTTGCCAGTGCCGCGTACGCGGTACCGGTTGCGCGCGAGCGGCGCGAAGCTTAAGTGGGGCATTATCGTACCTCCAGTTGATGTCCGGAGGAACTATCTATCAAAATTGCTGCTCTGTAAAGCAGTCGCTAGAGAGGTCGATAGATGAGTGCGCCAACAATCCCCGGATACTCAAGCTTCGCTTTACGCACTTCCGGAAGTGCTGGGATCGCCTTGTTGATGCGGGCAAGTTCCTCGACGATCTTCTCAATGCGCATGCCCGGCACATTCATCATTGATCCTCCGAGCACCACACAGTCAGGAGACCAATGCAGAAGGGTGTTGTAGAGGCCACGAGCAAAGCGACGCTCGTATTCGCTCCATACACCCTCATCCGCTATCTCTTTAGCAGGGACTCCCTGCTCCTTCAAAACGGCAGTCCCTGACACTAGTTCTTCAAGTCGTAGGTCTTCAGAAATATATTGGTGTCCGATCTCATACCCAAAGGCGCTTCGGTCGATGCTTCCATCAACAATGCGTGCACCGCCCACGCCCGTACCAATCGTTACGTACGCAACGATTGCGTATCCATTCGCTGCGCCATGCGTCGCCTCACCAAGAGCTGCAACTGCAGCATCGTTTTCAAGCATGACCGGAACCCCGAGTCCTGCTTCAAGCGCAGTCTTCAAATCTTTTCCAGCCCACTCCGGAAGATGGGGAGACCACAGCAGCATGTTCTTCTCGCGGTTAAGAACACCCGCAATGCCGATAACGGCCTGTTCGACATCTTGATCGCCTCTAAGTGCGGTGAATTCATAGATAAGTGCTGCTACGCCCTCGTCAAAAGACGGGGGAGTGGGAATCTTCTTCACTTCGGTAATAGTGCCGTCCGCACTCCCAAGCGCGACACGCATATTAGTTCCTCCAATGTCAGCAGCGAATCTCATACGTCACTCATTCTATCCTTAAACTCAGCAATGATGGGAGTTTCTGCATCCGGTACGCCGTATTCCTTTGCAAGCGTGAGTGCGGCCCAGACACCAATCGTCATGCCCGAGAGCGCCTTGGCAAGTGAAGATGCGCCTTCAAGCGGTACTGCAATGGTGTCCGTCCCGCGCTCGTTTAACAGGTCACGTGCAATCTCCATACGCGCGATGTTCCGTGGATGATCCTCTTCGTCAGTCAAAAAGATCGGGAGCAGGTGCTGGCGAAGCTCTTCCTCCCCGTCATACCCCGACAGCTCGTTATGACAGAACTCAGGGATCGGATAGGAGAAGGCAGGAATCTTCGCCGTCTCGTTAAAGAAGATCTTCCAGATGCGAGCCACGATCTCATTTCTGCTCGAGGCGTAGATAAGCGGAATGCGGCTTGCAAGCGCGGTGCCGATCTCTGTACCCATCTCCTGCGTAGCTTCTGGATCAATGGAGGATCCGGCAGCACGCACTGCCTCTACAAGCTCATTTCCTCCCACTACCTGCGCTAGTGCAAGCAGCTGGTATCCAACTGCCATGCGTGGCTCGACACCAGTCTCAGGGAGAAGGATGAGAGGAATGTTGTTTGCGCTCGCAAAGTCAGCGAGCTTGCCGCCGGTTGTGATTGCGACTGTAGGGAGCCCCGCTTGTACTACTGTCGCGGCAGCATCAAGTGCCTCTTCGGTGTTGCCTGAGTATGACGAGAGAATGATCAGGGTGTTTGCTTCTACGGTAGGGAGTCCGTAGTCGGAGTGAATACGAATTGGAAGCGATGGATCGTGTGCGAGGAGTAGGGAAGCGCCCAGGTGTGAGCCGCCCATGCCGCACACAAGAAAACGTGTTGCAGAAGGAATCCCTCCTCCAACTTCTGGTTCCCATGCAAATTGTCCGGGGAATCCCCGTAGTGCTTCTTCCATATGCTTTCAGTATACCTGTTAAGAATTATTCTCCCGGTGCACCCCCACCACCCTAAAGTTAAAGTGTAGATTCAAAAGGTAATTCGCAATTCCTACTACTCCCGCGACCGCGAGCCGAGCAGGGAGGTAATGCACACCAAGGAACTCGATGAGTACGGCCACACCCGAGGTGGTGAGTACTGCTCCTCCTGCAGCGGACAAGAGAAAGTACAGATAGCCGGTATGGAAATTACGCGTCGTGCCATGGAATACGACGTGTCGGCTGATTAAGTAATTAATTGAGACGGCTATCGCAAAACAGATCGGGACAGCGGTGTAGTAGGGAACGTTCCCAACCTCGATTACAAACGCCAAGAGGAGGAGATCAAAGGCGAGAGTGGTTACACCCACCGCTGCATACCGAAGGAAGCGACGGAGCGCTGGAGACAGCAACATATGCACATCATAGCCTCTTCAGAGACTGATGCTATACTCGTGCTACTTATGTCAGAGCAAACGCCGGCGGTACGCATTACAGGACTTAAAAAGACCTACCCAGCCGACAAGAAACAACCCCCAGTCGAAGCTCTCAAAGGCCTAGACCTCATGATCAAGCAGGGTGAATTCCTCGCGCTTCTGGGCCCTAATGGCGCCGGAAAGACCACGACGATCGGTATCCTTTCGGGACTCGTGAACAAGTCGGAAGGAACGATTGAAGTCTGCGGCGTTGATGTAACGACGCACCCGGACAAGGCCAAGTCCTTCATCGGTCTCGTGCCTCAGGAGATGAACTTCGACATATTCGAGAAGGTGATCAATATCGTGGTCACCCAGGCCGGCTACTACGGCATTCCTCGTGCTCAGGCCTTGAAGAAAGCAGAAGAGGTTCTTAAAGAGCTTGGGCTCTGGGACAAGAAGAATGCACAGGCACAGCACCTCTCTGGCGGCATGAAGCGAAGGCTTTTGATTGCACGAGCACTCGTGCATGAGCCGAAGATTCTGCTTCTGGATGAGCCAACGGCAGGTGTGGACGTGGAGCTACGTCGCGGGATGTGGGATTTCCTCAGGAAACTCTCTGCAAGTGGCACCACCATTGTCCTCACCACCCACTATCTCGAAGAAGCTGAGCTTCTCGCAAGTCGCGTCGCCATCATCAACCACGGCACCATTATCGAAGAGGGGACCGTGAAGGAGCTCATCACGAAGCTTAACTTCGTTACCCTCATACTCGACACTACAGAACCGCTTAAAGATGCTGCGCTCGTACTCCTTCGCGACATGAATGTGAAGAAGCTCGACGAAAATACCCTTGAGCTCACCCTTTCTCCGGGTCAGACGGTGAACGAGGCCATCCGGAAGATCGCTGCCACTGGTATCCAGATCGCAAACATTCGAAACGCCGGAAGCCGCCTCGAGGAGATTTTCGTTAACCTCATCAAGAAATAATATGGCGCTACGCTCTCCTATACTCGTTGGGTACTACACCATGGTCCGCAAGGACGTGACACGGGTGCTGCGCATCTGGAGTCAGACGCTGCTCCCACCAGCAATCACGATGGCGCTCTACTTCGCCATCTTCGGTACCTTCATTGGAAGCCAGGTAGATGCGATTGATGGGTTCCCATACATCCAGTTCATCGTGCCGGGTCTCGTGATGATGTCAGTGATCACGAGTTCGTATATGAATACGGTTTCAACGCTGTATTTCGCTAAGTGGATCAAGACCATCCATGAGGTGATGGTATCTCCCATGCCTAACTGGGTAGTAGTTGCCGGCTACACGTCAGGCGGCGTACTGCGCGGCTTTATGGTGGCAGTGATCGTGATCGCGGTCTCGCTGTTCTTCACTAAGCTCACCATCTTCAGTGTTGGCGTAATCATTGGTGCCGCGCTTCTCACCTCGCTTCTTTTCTCTCTCTTGGGCCTCATTAACGCGATGTATGCGAAGTCATTCGATGCGATCAATATCGTGCCGACCTTCGTCCTTACGCCGCTTACGTACCTTGGCGGTATCTTCTACTCAATCGATCAGCTTCCTGAGTTCTTCCGCATCCTTTCTCTCTTCAATCCGATTCTGTATATGGTGAATGCGTTTAGGTACGGATTCCTTGGTATTACGGATGTGCCGCTCTCACTAGCCTTTGGTGTTATGGGAGGACTGACGGTACTCGCATTTATTGTGGTGATGTACCTCTTCCATACAGGGAAGGGACTGAAGACGTAGGCTCGAAAGCTGGTCTGTTAGTGCAGATGCTATTCTAAAAGAATGTTAAGTCGGCACAAGATACTGGTTGCAGTAGGTATTGTGCTCGTACTCATTTCCTTCTGGTTTTTCCAGAAAATCTTTGGTGGAGAGACGTTATATCGATGTGAAAATGGATACTATAAAACCACGACGGAATACATCTTCGATGATCCAAGTATCTATATAGATTTAACAAACAAGGTTACGTATGGCTGTACAGAACTCTCTAGTCCGACCCAATGTACGAATCCAGTTAGCTCGCTCGCTGGAAAGTGCACCGTCATTCATAAGAGTGTTCCGTTTTGGTCGGGACCACACGGTCTGCTATTTATAGAAATTGATCGAATGTTCCATTAAGTAAGCAAATTGCTAGGGATTCTAATATCGTCCCAGACCCCCAGCAATATTTAGATAAAAGAAAACCACCCCTTCGCCGGAACGAAGGGGTTTAGGTTTCATCCTGACCAGGAGGTGGTTGGAGAAGCGCGACGGGCGAGCTCGCCTTCGATAACGTAGACGTTGATGCCTTGCTCTTGAAAACGAGAGAAGGAGTCAGTTTCCTCCACGAGCACAGCATTTTCCGTGTGACCGCAGGGATGTACAGCAGCCAAGCGTTGATCTTCGCGAAGGAGCGCCTTTGCGGAAGTCCAGGAATCGGGCAGTGGGACTCGCCGACCCTGTTCCTCCACGAGCACGAGAGGTATGAAAAGAACCATGATGTCTCCCTGTCTTGTTGAATTGACTAAGGTAAAGGGGAACTAGACAGAACCTAACATATGTCGCAGAAAGGTTCCAACATCGTCCCAGACCCACAGCATAAAGCCACTAAGGGCCCGGCCACCTTCGTACTCGTACGAAGGTGGCCGGGCCACTAAGCGTTCTTGCGAATCATATTCGCTGTGGTGTTAGCGTTGCTAACGAAGGATGGTTCAGTAGCGCCTATCTCGCGAGATTGCGGCGGCTACCTAATTCGGGGTCAATAACAATTCCGTATCGTGTCGAAGCGTCCGTAGCGGTTACTGATGCATAACTGATCTTGAGCCCGACTTGGGAAAGAACTCGAGTGAGGCTCGTGCCTCGTGCGCGTATTATGCGCATATCGATATGAACAAAATATGAATTTTTTCTAGAGTCCGACTGACTCCTGTGGATTACGAGAAGTCGAGTGACACTTCATGCATGCCGGCTTGGTCTCCGGGAAGCTTTCGCTCAGTAATTGCGTGAGATGAGGGTGGGAAGGTGAGCTTTACTGCGGTGCCGCGACCAATAGCGCTTCTGATTGTGATGCTTCCGCGATGGAGACGCACCAATTCATTCACAATCGTAAGGCCAAGACCGGTCGTGCCTGAACCAACACCACGCGTTCTCGAAGAGTCACCTCGATAGAAAGGTTCAAAGATATGGAAGAGGTCCTTCTGGGCAATGCCAACGCCCGTATCAGCAACAGTGATTACAGTTTTTCCATCTGAATCGTTCTCGATAAGGATACGGACCGAGCCGTCCTTGTTTGCTGGCGTGTAATTGAGTGCGTTTTTAACGATATTGCTCATGATCTGATCGAGTGCAGTCGCATTCCCGTCGATCACCGCAGAGCCTCCGGAATCCATCGCAAGCCGAATACCACGCTCGGTTGCGAGCGGGAGGTGCCGCTTGATAACGGCCTCAGACACGTGCCGCATATCCACGGGCTCAAACTCAAGGCGCTTCGGTCTTGTGAGGGAGTCGAAGGTGAGGAGATTGTTGATGATCTCAGAGATGCGATCGAGCTCTGAAAGTGTATCGGTGAAGGTCTGCTTTACGTACGGATCTAGCTTCTCGTCGAAGAGCGCCACCTCAGTATTCGTTTTGATGACCGCAAGCGGGGTCCGCAGCTCATGCGCTACGTTGCCGATGAACTGTTTCTGGCGCGCCAGAGAATGCCGGGTGGGTTTAAGGGCAAACTTTGCCATGAAGTACCCAAACAGGGCATTCAGAGCAAGGATAATGAAGAAGACGAGCTCGTAGGCATGTGCCCGAACGTCATCAATCGCCTCAGGAAGATTTGAGGTAGTGGTAGCTCCTGCAACCACCTCAGAGAGGTGTGTGCTGATCGATTCGACGGTGCGGTCCTGTGCGTAGTTGATCGCGAAGCTAAAGATAACAATCATCACAAGTGCCAGGATGACCTGGAGCACGGTGATGTGTACCGCCGTCCGTATGAACGGGTTGTAGCGGTACTTATCCGTTAAGCCGGTAACCCACGCCACGCACTGTTTCAAAGAGGGGATCGTCTCCATAGGTATCAAGCTTCTTACGAAGATTCTTCATGTGTACATCGAGAACGTTGGAGAAACCAGGGAAGTCAAAGCTCCAGACATGGTCCATAATCGTCTCGCGAGACAGGGCCTCGTTTGGGTGGCGCATAAAGAACTCAAGGAGAGAATACTCCTTAAGGGTAAGTGACACCTCCTCTCCATCCTTGGTAACAGTGCGCTTTCCGGGATCGAGCATAATATCCCGGACAGTAAGGGTGGTCTGGACGCTCTGCTCGGGACGCCTAAGCACTGCATTGATGCGAGCTACCAGCTCCTCGAACGAGAAAGGTTTTGCGAGATAGTCGTCGGCACCACAGTTGAGGAGCTCAACCTTCATTTCGGTCTCGTCGCGAGCGGTGAGGATGATGATGGGGGTAGTCACTCCTTCAGCCCTTGCCTCCTTGGTGATCTCGGCACCGCCGACGCCCGGGAGCATGAGGTCGAGCAGGATCAGGTCGTACTCATTTCTATAGAGAAGAATGCGTGTCCGGGCTTTTTCGCTCTCTTCTATCCAGTCAACCGCGAATCCCTTGGATTCGAGGCCGCGCTTCAACCCTTCGGCAAGCTTTGCTTCGTCTTCAACGATGAGGATACGCATAAAGAATGGTTAGTGGGTAAGTCCTTAGATAGGCTCAGCTTCTATAATATGAACTGTTCATGATGTTTTGATTAACGGTACCTGAATGGGGCAGGAAAGCCACCTTCTAAAGGACACCCTTTACAACATCTAATGTCCGTTATCTAACCCCTATCCATAGGACGGATTCTGTATCGAAATACCTCTTATCCCCATGCAGAGCTCAGGGCCTGCCGATGCTAAAATTGCTCTACGAAAGAGACTGATGGATGGGTGTGGCACTACGGTGCGGGCGGCTTACTAAACAGGGATCATAACGCAATACGTTGCATATGAAGCAGGTAAAAAAACGCAATGGGAGCATCGTCGAGTTTGAGACGAACAAGATTACCGAAGCGATGCGTAAGGCTTTTGAGGCCACTCATGTACCGGTAGAGGCAGAAAAGCTCGAGCAGATGACCGTCACGATCATCGAGCAGATAGAAACCAGCTTCCCTGAAAGCACCCCGTCAGTCGAGCATGTGCAGGACTATGTAGAGATGACCCTCATGAAAGAGGGGTACCTCACCGTTGCCAAGCACTACATCGTCTACCGCTACGAGCACACTAAGATCCGTGAGGAGAAGCAGCAGGAGGTGCTTGAGAAGATCGAGGAGAACGCACTTCACATCAAGACGCGTTCCGGCCGTGATATTCCGTTTTCCGAGGACAGTGTCCGCAAGAACCTTACGCGGTTCGTGAAGGGGTATGAGGATGTTGTGGATATCGAATACATCCTCAACCAGCTCAAGTACGAGATCTATGAGGGCATGACCACCGATGAGGTGCAGAAGGCGCTCGTGGCAGTTGTTCGTTCGATGATTGAGCGTGATCCTGCTTACTCCAAGGTTGCGGCACGTCTTCTTATGAATCGCATGTATGCGGACGTGTTCGGTTCTGACTTCAAGACCGAGAATCTTGCAGATGAGCATGTGCGTGTATTCGAGCGCAACATGAAGCGTCTTGTTGAAGAGGGAAGTCTCGATGAGCGCATGGCTGAATTCGACTACGAGAAGCTCGGACGTGCACTCATCATCGAGAACGATCTTCTCTTCGAGTACATGGGTCTTGAGATCATGTCATCGCGCTACTGCATGGAGGACCCGAAGACCAAGAAGCCACTTGAGACGCCTCAGATGCTCTGGATGCGTATTGCGATGGGTCTTGCGATTGCCGAGAAGCCCGAAGACCGCGAGCGTGTGGCGCTTGAGTTCTACGAGGTGCTTTCAAACTTCTACTACACCCCAGGCGGCCGCACCCTCTTCCAGGCGGGAGCGAAGAAGGCGCAGCTTTCAAACTGTTTCCTCAACACGGTGCCGGATTCCCTCGACGGTATCTTCAAGTCGGTCTCTGATAACGCGCAGTACTTGAAGTGGTCGGGAGGAACCGGTACCGACTGGACCCGCGTTCGCTCCACCGGCTCCTTCATCAAGGGTACGGGCGTACCAAGCCAGGGCATCGTGCCGTTCCTGAAGATTGCGAACGACGTGAACCTTGCGATCAATCGTTCTGGAAAGCGTCGTGGTGCAGGTTGTGTGTACCTTGAGACCTGGCACCTTGATATCGAGGACTTCCTCGAGCTTAGGAAGAACACGGGTGACGAACGTCGTCGCACCCACGACATCAATACCGCTAACTGGATCCCTGACCTATTCATGAAGCGCGTGCGTGACGGGGGAGACTGGACGCTCTTCAGTCCTTCTGACGTACCGGACCTCCACGACCTTTACGGTGCTGCATTTGAGAAGCGGTACATGGAGTACGAGTCGATGGCCCGCAATGGCGCAATCGAATATGCAAAGACCATCTCCGCACCAGACCTCTGGAAGAAGATGATCGGCATGTTGTTTGAGACCGGCCACCCGTGGATCACCTGGAAGGACCCATCCAACGTACGTTCTCCGCAGGACCATGCAGGCGTGGTGCACAACTCAAACCTCTGCACCGAGATCACGCTTAACACCAACGACGAGGAGACCGCGGTCTGTACGATCGGTTCGCTCAACTTCGCTAAGTTCGTCGTCGACGGAAAGTTCGATCATGAGCTCATTGCTCGCGTGACTCGCACGGCAGTACGTATGCTCGATAACGTGATCGACCTGAACTTCTACCCAACCGAGGATGCCAGGCGCGGCAACATGCGCCACCGTCCGGTCGGTCTTGGTATCCGCGGATACCATGACGCGCTCTACGGTCTCAACATCAACTTCGACACCCCCGAGGCACTCGCTTTTGCGGATGAGTCGATGGAGGTCATGGCCTACTACACCATCCTCGCGTCTTCCGAGCTTGCGAAGGAGCGCGGTACCTACGAGACGTACAAGGGAAGTAAGTGGGATCGCGGCATTTTCCCGCAGGACACCATCGACCTTCTCGAGAAGGAGCGTGGCGAAGAGATCAAGGTGAAGCGTGGCGGTAAGCTTGATTGGACTCCAGTCCGGGAGCATGTGAAGCAATACGGCATGCGTAACTCAAACACCATGGCCGTTGCGCCAACAGCCTCAACAGCGAATCTTGTGGGCTGCATCCCTTGTGTAGAACCGATCTACAAGAACATCTACGTAAAGAGCAATAAGGAGGGTGAGTTTGTGGTGGTCAACAAGTATCTTGTTGAAGATCTAAAGAAGCTCCATCTCTGGGATACGGGCATGCTGAACCGTATTAAGTACGCTGACGGCTCCATCCAGCAGATCGATGAGATTCCGGCGAACCTCAAGGAGAAATACAAAGAAGTGTTCGAGATCGACGGTAAGTGGCTCGTTGAAGCGGCAGCTCGTCGCGGTAAGTGGATCGATCAATCACAGTCCCTCAACATCTTCTTCTCAGGCACTAGCGGTCGTGAACTCTCTGACATCTACTTCATGGCGTGGGAGATGGGTCTTAAGACCACCTACTACCTCCGTACGCTCGGCGCGTCCCAGGTTGAGAAGGCAACGGTCTCAACCGCAGAGTACGGCTCGACGCACCTGCGAACTGCAGGCGGCGTATTCGAGACCGTAACCGAGAGCATCGTTATCGAAGAGGTAGCGGTTGCTGAAGTGGCTAGACAGGGTAAGTTATACGACGCCCTA
>ERZ1292623.2445-Hain-H51-01um-R1-2445-length-16629-cov-4_pt1 | contig 16629 bp, 20 predicted proteins | sample MGYA00564398_ERZ1292623 | MGnify/ENA primary metagenome ERZ1292623 (study PRJEB36523, sample SAMEA6512633) | groundwater metagenome | collected 2019-01-07 | study: AquaDiva: Metagenomics assemblies of 32 groundwater samples | reverse complement strand
TATTTTAAAAACCCGTTGTCTTAATAATTTGTTAAGGCGGGCGGTTTTTCGTATAATTTTAAGAATGAATAAGACAATTTTATATATTTTAATTTCTGTCTTTGCGATAGCGGTTATTGCCGGAATTTATTTAATCGCGAAGAAGCCCTATCAAGATGTCGGAAGCGGGATTTCAAATTATAGGCCCACTAATTCTGACCATATTAAGGGCAATAAAGAAGCGGAATTGGTTTTGATTGAATACAGCGATTTTCAATGTCCGGCTTGCGGCGCTTATTATCCGATTTTGAAGGAATTATCTCGGGAATTCGGCGATAAAATAGTTTTCGTTTATCGTCATTTTCCGCTGACCCAAATTCATAAAAACGCAAAGCTTGCAGCTATTGTTTCCGAGGCGGCCGGAAAACAGGATAAATTTTGGGAAATGCATGATGTTATTTTCGAGAATCAGAAAGAATGGTCGGATTCCGAATCGGCGATAGATTATTTCACAGAATACGCGCAAAGGCTTAATCTTGATGTTGAGGAATTTAAATCAGCCGTTGATTTAAAAGAATTAAAGCAAAAAGTGGAATCTGATTATTTAAGCGGGCTTGAATTGAAAGTTAATGCCACGCCCACGTTTATTCTAAATGGAAAGAAAATCCAAAACCCGAGGAGTTATGAAGAATTTAAAAAAGTAGCGGAAAGTTATTTAAATTCCGCCAATGAATCAAAATATTAAAATAATCGCAATCTCGTCAATTACCGGAGCCGTTGTCGGGTCGTTGATTTTCGCGTCTTTTAATTTATTCGGCGAAAAATCGGAAAATGAACTTATAAAAGAATTTTATGATATTGAAAACGCCGTTCATATCAGCCCGCATGGTTTAAGGGGAAAAATGGATAAAGGCGACCAATCATATATTCTGGTTGATTTAAGAAGCCAAGAAGAATACGAAAAAGAGCATATAATCGGAGCGGTTAATATCCCGGCCTATAAAGACAAGAACACGCCGGCTTACGAGGAAAAAGAAAGAATAATAAATTCTTTTAAATTATTATCGGGCGACAAAGACGTTATCGTTTATTGTTATAGTATGCCGTGTATGACCGGAAGAAAAATAGGAAAATTATTGGCCGATAACGGGATTTACGTTAAACATTTAGGGATAGGTTGGAATGAATGGCGTTATTTCTGGAATCTTTGGAATCATGAGCATGAATTAAAATTAACTAAACCGGAAGAATATATATTTAGCGGCAAAGAGCCCGGTATTCCTAAGATTCGCGAATTGCCGTCTCCTTGCGGAAAAGGAGAATTAAGTTGTTGAAGTATTTTGAATTACGAAATCAACAAACCCAAAAGCTCTTTCTGAAATCTTAATCCGTCAGCTGACGGACGGGATTTGCTTCAGAAAATCATTTTTCAGAACCAGTCCGTCAGCTGACGGATTATTCCAGCGATAAGATTTTCTTCCCCCTCGGCGCGCCATCTCGCCTTCGGCGGGAACCAAGCTGGCGCGCCTACGGGATGTTCTTCAAAACAACTTTCCGAAGCAAATCCGTGAGCGGATTGAAGAAAGAATTTTTGGTTTATTTGATAACCGATAACAAGTGTGGCGAGCACCACAAGGCTGATTATTTTTTCGTGGGACATATTTATGAAATTGTTTCTTTTTTAATACTTCGGTTCTGCTCGGTATCTTTGACTGCGGTGGAAGCAAGATAGGAAAGAAATCCAGGGATAAGCGGCAGGATGCAAGGGCTTAAGAACGAACCAACGCCCGCAAGGAACGAAACGCCGAAGTTAAAAACGGTAAGTGAGTTAATACCGCCCCCTTGATTGTTTCCCAAATGTTTGCCATAACGAATTATATGAATAAATCCTTGAAACGACTTTTGATTATATTTGGTTTAATAATTGCTCTTTTGTTGGGATATTTGGGTGGTCATTATTCAAGTCCCGATTCCAAAACCCAAGAAAAATTAAAATTTTATTCTGAATCTACCCAAACCCTCTTGAATGAAAGAAAAAATTGGATAGAAACAGTTTTAAAAATTTGTCCCGAAACCGACAGATTAGCAAATGAACTTTCAATAACGACCGGTAAAAAGCAATTCTATCAAGGTTGTGAAAATGACTGGCTTGAAAAAGCGAAAAATCTTCCCACCACAATTTTAGAATTAACCTCTCCCTAATTTTTAACATATCTCTGTTTAAAATAATTCATCCAGTATTCTCTGTTTGGCATCCCCTAATTATCCCATATCTTTATTTTTCTCGTTCATAATAGCCGACATATTATAACTGTGTTGTTGATATGTTAAATATATTCCCAGCTAAACCATCGGAGCCGTCGCTTCCGTTATTAGACCCAGTTCCTGTTCCAAGCCCTTTAAGTCCTTTTGCTCCGCCGGTCGCTACGACAGTTCCGTTTCCTGTTTTCTCTCCATAAATCAAAAGTATTACGCCTCCGGGCGCTCCAGCCCCTCCGCCTCCGCCTCCGCCACTTGTGGCACTGCCATTCATACCATTTCCTCCGTCTCCTCCTTTGGCTTGTATGCCTTCTTCTTGTTCGTTGATTATTCTTTTGGCGAAAATTATTATTTGTGTCAAATACTATTTACATTAGTTATTAACCTTTTCTTATTGCCTCCCGCTTATTTAGGATTTATAATTATAAAAATGAATAAAAAAGTCCTATTAGCCGCCGTAATAATAGTTTTAATATTAGCCGTTGCCGCCGTTTTTTGGTTTTTTATCTATAATGACGAGAAACTTGGACAAACGGAACAAGCGAAAGAACAGATAACCGACACTTCTGAAAGCGCCTCAACCTTGGGCGGGTCAATTTTTGAAACAGTAGAATCCCAAAACAATCCAATTCAGAAACTTCCGGAGACTAATCCTTTTAATAAAGTTGAAACCAACCCGTTCAAGCAGGGCTATAAAAATCCTTTTGAGAGATAATTTATGACAAAAACAAAAGAATTTTCTTTATTAATTTTTTTCCTGATATTTTCCTTGGGAATGATTTATTATTTTGCCGTTGCCGCGGAAATAAAATATCCGGTACCGGAATTGGGTAATTGCGGAAGCGAATCGGAGTGCCGAATTTATTGCGATAAAAGCGATAATATATTATCTTGCGTTGATTTTGGGGAGAAAAACGGCCTTATTTCCGAAAAAGAGGCGGAGCGGGCCAGAGAATTCGCCGATGTTTTAAAGGGCGAAGGGCCGGGAGGATGCGATTCCAGGGAATCTTGCGAGAACTATTGCGAGAATATAGATAATATTAATGAATGTCTGGCTTTTGCCGAAGAACATAATTTTATAGAACCCGATGAATTAAACGAGGCAAAAAAAGTCGCTGAAATTTTAAAAAAAGGAGATAGGCTTCCGGGCGAGTGTCGTGATAAAAATTCTTGCAAATCTTATTGCGCCAAGCCGGAAAATGCCGATGAATGTCTGGCTTTTGCCGAGAAAGCGGGATTTGTGAGCAAGGAGGACGCCGAAAAAGCGAAAAAAGCCCTTCCTTTTATTGCTAGAGGAGAATCTCCGGGCGGATGTAAAACCAAAGAACAATGCGAGGCTTATTGTTCCGCGGATTCTCATTTTGAAGAATGTATTAGTTTTGCCGAAAAGGCGGGATTTATGAGCGAAGAAGAAGTTAAAATGATTAGAAAGACCGGCGGAAAAGGGCCGGGCGGGTGTAATTCAAGAAATTCGTGCGAATCATATTGTAATAAACCGGAAAATCAAGAAATGTGTTTTAAATTCGCCGAAGAACACGGACTTATACCGGAAGACAAAATTAAAGAAATGAAAGAGGGAATGGGAAGATTAAGGGCGGGACTGGGACAGGCGCCGCCGGAAGTTTTAGAATGCCTTAAAGAGAACTTAGGAACGAACATAATAGAAGATATAGAAAGCGGTAAATTAGTTCCCGGCCCGGCAATAGGCGAAAGAATGAAAGGTTGTTTTGAAAAATTTATGCCAAAGATGGTTGAAAAAATGAAATCGGCAATGGAAAACGCCCCGCCGGAAATTTTAAAATGTCTTAAAGAAAGAATAGGAAGCGAAGAATTGGAAAATATTAAATCAGGAGAGGCGCCGGATATTAAAGGCGGCGACGCCATGAGAAAATGTTTTGAATCAATGCGTGTTGAAGGGATGGAGAAATTTAAAGAGGATTTTAAAACGGAAGGATTAAATCGGGTTCCTCCGGAAATAAGAAACTGCATTAAGTCTAAAATCGGAGTCGGTGTTGATGGAATAGAAAAAGAAAATATGGAAAATTTAATAAAAGAATGCGTGAAAGATTTTAAACCGGAAAATTTTAAACCAGAAGAAATTCCTCAAGAATTTAAAATTCCGCCGATAGACCAAAATAATTTCGCGCCAAAAGAAGAACATGGCGGCATGATGCCTCCGCAAGGATTCGCTCCGCCGATTGATGTTTGCGCGGGATTTAAATTAGCGCCGTCTTGCGATTTTATGCCGGAAGAAGCAAAAGAAATGTGTAGAAAATGCAAGGGAGAATAATTTAGAAAGAAATAAGTCTTTTTCTGCAACCACATTCAAGCAAACCAAACTTACCTTCGAAAGCCAGTCCGTCAGCTGACGGATTATTCCAGCGGGATATTTTCTCAAGCAAGTTTGGTTTGCCTTTGAATTTTAAGAATGACTCGTTCAAAGCGGGTCATTTTATTTAAAAACAAATGATATAATAATTAAAATGAATGTTTTTAAATTAGACAAGAATAATCCGGACGATAAAATCATTAAAAAAGCGGCCAAAATAATTAGAGATGGCGGATTGGTTGTTTTCCCAACGGAAACGGTTTATGGTCTTGGCGCGAACGCATTGAATAAAAAAGCCGTTAAAAAAATATTTAAAGCAAAGGACAGGCCGTTAGATAATCCGCTGATAGTTCATATATCCGACGTTTCCGATATTGAAAAGCTGGCTAAAAATATTCCCGTTTTCGCTTATGAGCTGGCGAGAAAATTCTGGCCCGGGCCGTTGACAATTGTTTTAGAAGCGCGTGGCGGGAAAAATACGATTGCCTTAAGAATACCCGATAATAAAATCGCTTTGCTGTTGATAAAAAGCGCCGGCGTTCCAATAGCCGCTCCTTCGGCAAACATATCAAGTAGGCCGAGTCCGACAAATATTAGAGACGCCGTTTTTGATTTAAAGGGGAAAGCGGACATTTTTTTGGATTCCGGCAGGACAAAAATAGGCCTTGAATCGACGGTTATTGATTTAACGGTAAAAAATCCGAAAATTCTTAGGCCCGGAGCAATATCAAAAGAGGATATTCAAAAAGCGCTAAAAATAACAATTAAAGCCGGAAAATCAGGGAGTTCTAAATCTCCGGGAACAAAACATAGGCATTATTCTCCGGAAGCGAAATTTATTTTAGCGAAAGGAAAAGATTTTAAAAACAAAATTTCAAAGCTTATAGATTATTATAAAACAAAAGGATTCAGGGTGGGGATAATGGCTTCAAAAGAAACGAAAAATATTTATAAAAAAGCCGACGGAGTTATTTCTCTGGGTTCTTCTAAAAACCTTGAAATTATCGCCAGAAACATTTTTTCCGCTATGAGAAAATTAGATAAAGCGGGGATAGATGTTATAATCTCCGAAAGTTTTCCTAAAAAAGGAATAGGATTGGCCATTATGGACAGATTGGAAAGGGCGAGTTCGGGAAAGGAAAATAAAAGATAGAAAATATAATGAAGGCATATAAAAAGAATTTAATTTTATTTTTCGCAATTATTGTTATAGCTCTTTTATTCTGGAGTTCTGTTTCTCTGCAGAATTATTTTTATGATGTTGTATTAATTATGGAGAATTACGCGGAGAATCACGAATTAATGGCGTTTTTCGTATTTATCTTTTTTTCCGTTTTTTCAGCGATGTTTTTTATGTTCAGCAGTATTTGGCTGGTGCCGGCCGCCATATTTATTTGGGGGGAATTTTTAACGGCGAATTTTTTATTTGTAAGTTGGATTATCGGCGCGGCCCTGTCTTATTCAATAGCTAGATACGCCGGTTATTTGGTTTTTGACAAAATAATTTCTTCCGGAAAAATATCGCGCTATCGGGATTTTTTCCGCGACGAAGAAGGTTTTTGGATGATTTTTCTTTTAAGACTTGTTTTGCCTTCGGAAATTCCCGGATACGCCATGGGGGTAATCGGGTATAATTTCGGCAAGTATTTGCTGGCAACGGCATTAGCGGAGCTTCCTTACGCCTTTTTAACCGTGTTTCTTATAGATTCAATAATAAATCAGGAACCGACAACTCTTATTATTCTTGCGGGTATTTGGCTTATAGCGACGAGTATTCTTACAAAAATTCTTTATTCTAAATTTAAAAAAGAAATCTAAAATGTCCTTTATTTTAAATTATAAAACTTTTTTTATTTTCGGGACTGTAATTCTTATTTTAGTCTTATTTTTTTTGGCAGGATGGTTTTTAAATAGTTATAGAAAAATTGATTTGTCCGTGAATAACATAAAAATAGAGGCGGAAATAGCCGATACTTTTCAAAAAAAAGCCAGGGGGCTTTCCGGCAGAAAGAGCATTGCCGAAGGCGAAGGAATGCTCTTTATTTATGAAAATTCCGGGTTTTATTCTTTCTGGATGCTCGGAATGAATTTCGCGCTCGACATAATATGGATAGACGAAAATTATAAGATTATAGATATTGATAAAAATGTTTCTCCGGATTCTTTTCCTAAAACCTTCAGGTCGGAAAATCCGGCGAAATATATTTTGGAAGTTCCCGCCGGATTTTCCGATAAAAACAACGTTAAATTAGGAGATTATATTAATGGGTTCTGATAAAAAAAACCGCCCCGATTAAATCGCGGCGGTTTTTCTCTTAAAAGCTCCTAAAAGATTTTTGCTTTTCTCTGTGGCAATCGCGACAAAGAAGTTGGCTTAATCTGCTAGGATCCGGTTCAAAAGGAAGTTCGGTAATCGGATTTCCGCACTTTGAACACTTCCAATCGCCTTTATACATTTTCCTTTCAAAACCATCGTTTCCACTATACGCCATTTTGTCTTATAACTTTTTTTCGTCCCTTTTAGACCAGAGACAAAACGGCTAATTTCGCCTATTTAATCCCTTAATCCTTATCTAATATAATAATCCGCAAATTCTTATTGTCAAGAACTAATTAGAAATAAGTTCTGAACGAAGAGAGCGGATTTCATTGAGAATCGCGAGAAGAAGCTTAACGATGAGAGAGAAAATTTTTGAAAATCCGCCTCCTTCGTTTTTAATAGTGGCCGCGATTTCGGTTTCTAAAACAGGGTCGGCGAAAGATGATTTTTTAGATAAAAGAAGCGGTCCAAAAACTTGTTCTTCGCCCGCTCCCAAGAAAAACGACGGAGTACTTTGTGGCGGGCCGTATTTCGTATCAATAACAAGAATTTCCGTGTAATATCGGCCCTGCGGCATGGTTATAGTGAGATTTCCTTCACGGTTAATCGTTCCGCCAAATGTTTTTCCGGCAACGCCTACAAATGAAACAAAAACAGGAATTGTGGGCGCCGCGCCGTCGGGAGTAAAAATCGTAATGCTTACCGTGGATGGAGCAATGGCCGGGTCGGGCGTTTTACTTTGTTGCGGTTCAGGTTCAGGAGCCGGAGAAGGAGTAGGCGCGGGCGTCTCTGGAAGCGGCGGTAATGGAAGGGATTCCGGTATTGGCGGAAGCGGAATAACAAATATAGTCTCTGGGGAAGACGTGGCTATTACAGAAATAGTGGATGTGGAATTTTCGGGCGTGCTTGTCGCCGTAGATAATATAGGGCTTTCGGGAGTGGTTGTTGCCGTAGTTATGGCTGTTTCCGGAGTGCTTGTTGCCGTTTCTTCGGCGTACGCCGTCCACCAAACGGAAAAAAGCAAAGAAATAACGATTCCGTAAATAAAAGTTATTAAGAAAATCGTTTTCGGAAAAGATAAGTTATTAAATATTTTCATTGTTTATTAATATGATTATAATATGAAATGCTACTTATCAAAAGGGGGTATTGTTAATAAGTAGAGAATAGAATATAAGACGTGAAATGTGTAATATAAAAGGATAATAGCCAGAGTAGCTCAGCGGTAGAGCAGTCCCTTCGTAAGGGAAAGGTCGGGGGTTCAAATCCTCTCTCTGGCTCAAAACAATAATTATGATTACAAAAGCGATTATTCCGGTTGCGGGGTTGGGGACGAGATTCCTTCCGGCAACTAAGGCCCAGCCAAAAGAAATGCTTCCGATAATAGATAAGCCGGTTATTCAGTATTTGGTTGAAGAGGCGGTGGCTTCCGGAATTACCGATATAATTTTTATAACCGGAAGAGGGAAAAGGGCCATTGAAGACCATTTTGATTATTCTCCGGAACTTGAATCTTCTTTGTTTAAGAAAAACAAGAAAATTTCTAAGATAAAAATAAGAGAAATATCGGAGATGGCTAATTTCGTTTATGTCCGTCAAAAACTTCCCAGAGGGAACGGAGACGCTCTTCTTCACGCCAGTCATTTGGTGGGCGATGAGCCGTTTGCCGTTCTTTTCGGCGACGACCTGGTTTTCGGCAAAATTCCGTGTTTGCGCCAAATGATGGATGTTTTTGAAAAATATCAAGATACGGTGATAGCGATAGAGGAAGTGGACAAAAAAGAAGTGAAGAATTACGGCGTTGTAAAAGCAACAAAAATTTCCGATAAGATTTTTGAAATTAAAGATATCGTGGAAAAGCCCGACCCGTCGAAAGCTCCGTCAAATCTGATAATAGTCGGGAAATATATTTTTACCCCGGAAATATTTAAAGAAATCAGAAAAACAAAGCTTTCGAAAAGAGGGGAAATAGAATTAACGGACGCGCTGAAAAGTTTAATTAAAAAGCGTCCGGTTTACGGATTGAAATTTGACGGCAAACGGTACGACTGCGGAAGCAAAATGGGTTTTCTTAAGGCAACGGTTGATTCCGCTTTAGGGCATCCGGAAGTAAAAAAAGAATTTAGGAAATACATTAAAAATTTAATTTTATGAAAAAAATAGTGACAATCGGCGGCGGCACCGGAAGTTTTGTTTTATTGTCCGGCCTTAAAAAATATCCGGTCAGATTATCCGCGATAGTTTCAATGGCCGATGACGGCGGGTCAACGGGGATATTAAGAGACGAACTCGGCGTTTTGCCTCCGGGGGATATCAGGCAATGTCTCGTTGCTTTATCCGATTCTTCGGACAAAATGCGGGAATTGATGAATTATCGGTTTGAAAACGGCGGCTTGAAAGGCCATAGTTTTGGGAATCTTTTATTAAGCGCTTTGGAGAAAATAAACGGGAATTTTTTAAAAGGAGTGGAAGACGTCAGCGGACTTTTAAACGTTAAAGGAGAAGTTATCCCGGTAACCGATTCGGACGTCAATCTTTATATGGAATTGAATAACGAAAAAGTTTTAAAAGGCGAACACCAGATAAATCTTGATTCGGAAATTGAAAAAAGGGGGATAAAAAAAATCTATTTAAAACCGAAGGCCAGGGCCAATAAAAAAGCGCTTCAAAGAATCAAAGAAGCGAATATGATTATTATCGGGCCGGGAAACTTTTATTGCAGTATCATTCCCAATTTTCTTGTAAATGGAATAGCCAAGGCCGTAAGAGATTCAAAAGCAATCATTGTTTTCAACTGCAATCTTGTTAATAAAAAAGGGCACACCGAAAAATTCACCCTTGATGATTACGCCGGCATAATAAATAAATATCTTGGCAAAGAAAGAATAGATTTTATAACTTTTAATTCTTCGCGTCCGGCTGAAAAATTAGTCGATAAATACCAAAAACACAAAGAATTCCTTGTGCCTTTCAAAAAGGAATTAAAAAGAGAAAGAAATTATAAAATCATACTGACCCCTTTATTGCGCAAAGAAGCGTCTAAACCCAACAAGGTTGACGTTCTGGCTAATCAAAGAGTTTTTATCAGGCATGACCCCGATAAGCTTGCCAAAACCTTGATGCTGCTTCTTGAACTGGAAGACAATAAGAATTTAATTAAAGCCATAATTTAATGAAGATTTTTATTGATTTCGACGGCGTAATTTTTAATGCCGAAAGATTTAGAAACGATATTAAAAGAATATTTATAAAATCGGGTTTTTCGGAAAGAGATTTTGATAGAACTTATTCTTATTTAAAACAAAAAGGCATTTATTATTCTCCGGAAAGGCAGGCGCGAATACTGAACGCGGACAACAATAAAAAGAAAGAAATCAGCGCGTCTATTGAAAAATTATTGGCGGACTCTCCGAAAAAATACATATTTAAAGACGTTCGTAATTTTCTTGGATTTTTCAAAAAGAAAGATATTTACATTCTTTCTTTGGGGAATATTAATTTCCAAAATAAAAAAATAAAATCGATCAAGCTGGGGAAGTACTTCAAAAAAATTATCGTAACCGACAAAAACAAAGACAATGAAATAAAGAAGACAATTAGAAAAGAAAAAATAAAGAGCGACGAGAAAATATTTTTTATAGACGATTCGGCGAATAATATTGAAATTGTGAAAACCAAAAATCCCAAAATAACAACGATTCATTTATTGAGAAAAAATGCCGCCCAATTTTCCAAATGCGCGGATTTTGAGGCAAGAAACTTGGGACAGGTTCTGGGCATTTACAAGTTATTAATAAAATAGTATAGTATTTTTGAAAGCTTGAAAACCGAATATAGCGATTAGCCACAGGAGGCGTTATGACAACAGTTCCCGGTAGCGCTGAAAAGCAAGCATTGATTGCCGATTATAGAGAGGGAAATATATCATTGGATGAGGCCGGCAAGAGAATTTACGAGATTGATAATCCGCCACAAAGCATTTTTACAATAATTATGAAAATTATCGTGTCGGGGTTCTTTCCGTCATTAGTGAGGTAATGAAATGAAAAGTCGTTTGAAGACAGAAGTAGTGAGTATAGGTAACGAAACGAGGAGACGGTAATATGACAAATCCAACACTCTGTCCGCCAGAAGTGGCGGAGGGCGTTGAAGAGATTATCGGCTTAGCGGAAGCGGCCGAAGAAAGGATTAAACGGGAAAATAAAAAGAAAAACAATCCCGTGAAAGTTTTGGTGGATATACTTAATAATAAAAATAATAGGAAAGATAATTCTAAAAATGCCGCGCCGATTTAACGCGGCGACAAAAAAAAGAGCAAGGACCACCTTGCCTTTTTAATTTATAAGTAAAATGATAATATTTATTCATGACCAACAAAGAATCAGAATTAAAAATAGAAGAATTAAAAAACGAAGCCCGAGATTTATCGGGCCGGCTTTGACGTAGAATCAAAGAAAAACAGATTAAAAGAGCTTGAATTTGAATCAAGCGACCCTGATTTTTGGAAGTCCGCCAAAAGAGACGGAGGGGCGATTGCCAACGCCAAAATAAAAGAAATAGGGCAATTAAATAATTTAATAAAGAAATTTGACGAGATTGAAAAAGATTTAGAAGCGATTAATTTGATAATTCATTCGGGTCATTCGGACGTATTGGTAATTTTGAATCGCGTTAAGAAAAATCTTCATCAACTGGAAATAGAAAATCTTTTTACCGGAAAATACGACAAAGACCCTGCGTTGATTTCCATCCATGCCGGAGCCGGCGGACAAGACGCCGAAGATTGGGCGGGAATGCTGGCGGAAATGTATTCCAAATTTTCTGAATTAAGAGGATGGAGAACAAAAATAATAAACGAAAATTTGGGAGATTTTCAATCAAAAACCGGCAAGCGGCTTATAAAAGACATCACCATGGAAATTAAAGGCGATTATGTTTACGGTTATCTTAAAAACGAATCCGGCGTTCACCGCTTGGTAAGAATTTCTCCGTTTTCTTCTGACAAAAAAAGGCACACGTCTTTCGCTTTGGTTGAAGCGCTTCCCGACTTCGCTGAAATAAAAGAAAATGATTTTCAAATACCGGAAGACGAACTAAGAGTGGAATTTTTCAGGTCAAGCGGGCCCGGCGGCCAAAATGTCAATAAAGTTGAAACGGCCGTAAGAATAATTCATTTGCCGACGGGATTATCGGCTTCTTCGCAAGCGGAAAGAGCCCAACATCAAAACAGGGAAAGAGCGCTCAAGGTTCTCAAATCAAAACTTGTAAAACTTATGGAAGAGACGCAAGCAAAAGAAATAAGCCAGCTTAAGACAAAAGTTAAGCCGGAATGGGGGAGCCAGATACGGTCTTATATTCTTCAGCCCTATAAACTGGCGAAAGACCACAGAACCGGCGTTGAAACCTCCAGAGTAGATGAAGTTTTAGAAGGAAAGCTGGATTTATTCATCGACGGTGATATAATGAAAATTAACAAATAAAGAAATGATTATCTTCCAAAATATTTCAAAGATTTACAAAAACAACGGCCATGAATCCGTAGCGTTAGACGAAGTAGCTTTCACGATTAATCCCAAGGAATTTATTTCATTGGTGGGGAAATCGGGAGCGGGAAAATCCACAGTAATAAAATTGCTTATCGGAGAGGAAAAACCGACAAAAGGAAGAATAATATTCGGTTCTTACGATGTTAATAAAATAAAAAGAAAAGAAATGCCATTCTTCAGGCGTCATATCGGAATAATTTTTCAGGACTTCAGGCTTTTATCGGCAAAGACCGCCTATGAAAATGTCGCTTTTGCTTTAGAAGTCGCCGGCCGGCCGCAATCGGATATTAATGAATTCGTTTCTCAAGCGCTCGAGCTGGTCGGATTAAAAGACAAAATGAATAATTTCCCCAAAGAGCTTTCCGGCGGAGAGAAACAAAGAGTGGCGATAGCCCGGGCAATGATAAATCACCCAGATGTTATAATCGCCGACGAGCCGACCGGAAATCTTGACCCCTTGAACGCGCTTGAAATTATTAAACTTCTTTTGAAAATAAATGAACTGGGGACAACGGTTATTTTGGCGACTCACAATAAAGAAATCGTCAATTATCTGGACAAACGAGTTATCAGTCTTGATAATGGGAAAATACTAAGAGACGAAGAAAAAGGAAAATACATGCTCGCTTAAAAATGTTTATTAATCTTTCAAGAATAATTAAATACGGAATTTTGGGATTTTTAAGAAACGGCTGGCTTTCGATGGCAACAATTTCGGTAATGTTTTTGGCGCTTTTGGTTCTTGAGGGATTGATTGTCTTTAATATTTTTACGAATACCGCGCTTGACGTTCTTCAGGATAAAATAGACATAAGCGTTTATTTCAAGATTAAAACTCCGGAAGATGAAATTCTCAAAATAAAAAAATCTTTGGAAACATTGGCGGAAGTAAAAAAAATCGATTATCTTTCAAGAGATAAAGCCCTTGAATTATTTAAAGAAAAGCACGCCCAGAACCCGGTAGTGTCTCAATCTCTTGAAGAACTTGAAGATAATCCGCTTTTGGCGTCTTTAAACATAAAAGCCCATAATCCGGGGCAATACGAAATAATCGCCTCTTATTTAGACGAGTCTTCTTCCAAAGAATCGTTTGAAAAAGTTACTTACGCCCAGAATGCCCTAGTTATAGAAAGGCTTAACAGAATAATAAATACCACGAAAAAAGGGGGGCTGATTTTTATGATATTCTTGGCCTTGATAGCGGTGCTGGTTACTTTTAACACTATCAGGCTGGCGATTTATTCCAACAGGGAAGAAATAGGAATAATGCGCCTTGTGGGAGCTTCTAATTGGTTCACTAGAGGACCGTATATGGTTGAAGGAGTAATTTACGGATTTGTTTCGGCGATTTTGAGTTTAATAATAATTCTTCCGGCGATTTATTTTATCTCTCCTTATTTTAAAATTTTCATTCCGGAACTTGATATTTGGAATTACTTTATTTCCAATGGATTCGTTTTTATGGGATATCAGTTTCTTTTTGGAATTGTTCTCGGAGTGGTATCAAGCGGAATTGCCGTAAGAAAACACTTAAGAGTCTAATATTTTTTAATCTCTGATTTGTAAAGCTCAACCGCCGGTTGGTCAAAAGCGTTAACTTTCATCAATTTTGCCAGAAGCGTTGTTTCCATTATTTTAAATTGCATAAATTCTCCTAATGATTTCGGCGAAATATCGTCAAGCATTATTTCCATAAAAGGAATTTTTTTCTTTGAGTAGGATTTTTTCGTCGCCTCGAAAATCGCGTTCATCATTTTCGCTCGCGGGTTTTTATTTTTTTTCGTATATATGAAAGTCGTAAATTTGTCTTTCGGCCCGTCTAAATAAAGCTGGATAACGGAATGAAGGTCGGTTGAGCCTATTGAAACGAGCGGCGTAATGCCCTCCCCGTTTTTACCAAGACTTTCGGCGAGCAGTTGTCTTTGCCATTTTCCCAAAGATTCCAGTTCCGGATGAAAAATAAAAATATCATTTATTTTTCTGCCGCTTTTATAATTTGAAAACATAAAAAGCGAAGATGACAAAGCAGAGTTTAATTTTGCCGAGCGCGCTCCTTTAATGAAATCGTCTATATTTATTTTGGCGGCGGCTAAGGGGAACAAGCCGGCGGCGGAAAATATCGAATATCGGCCGCCAACGCTTTCCGGAATTTCTAACACTGATATTCCTTTATTTTTTGATTCCGCGTAAAGTTTTGAAGATTTGTCGGCGGTAATTACTATTCTGTTTTTTATTTTTTCGCCGAATATTTTTACCAGATTTTTTAATAAAAATTCATAATTAAAGACGGTTTCAAGCGTGGTCCCGGATTTACTCACGACATTAATGATAATCTCTTCTGGTTTTTTAATATTCGGCTTTATGAATTTCAGCAGTTTTTCCGAAAATTCCGGGTCAACCGTGTCAAAAAATATGATTTTAGGAAATCTATCCGGCTCTATATTGTCAAAATATCCGTAGAAAGCGTCGTAAACCGCTTTTGCTCCCAAATTAGACCCGCCGATACCGATAAGAATTATGTATTTTAATTGTTTTGACGATACTTTATCGTTTATTTTTTTGACATCGTTAATATTAGCGAGCGATTTAGATAGGAATTTTTCGTAAGATAATAACAATTTCTTAGAGACTTTTTTTATTTTTATGTTTGGGATATTAATAATCATTTATCTATTATATCCTTGTTTGTAAGAATTAACAGCGTTGGTTTACGCTAAGCGTAAACAACGAAATCATATCTTTGACGTACTTATATAATCCCTTTATACTTAAAACAATATGAAAAAATATTTTATTGCAATGGGAATTGCTGGGATTTTACTGGTCGCCGGAGGAGTTTTCGTTTGGCAATGGCAGAAAACGCCGACAGGCGCTTCAAATATAAATCTAAAAACTACTAAACTGGCGACTATTCCTGAAAATATTCGTCTTGAAGATGTTCGTTTTAGTCCTAATGGACGGAGTGTTTTTTATTATTATGAAATTGAAAAAAGCAATAAGATGCTTACTTTCCTTAATGGACAGGAGGGCAAGAAATATGATCAAGTTAATTTCCTCTCTTTCAGTCTGGACGGCAAGCAATATGCTTATGCAGCCAAAGAAGGCGATAAAATGTTTGTCGTTCTTAACGGAAAAGAAGGGAAAAAGTATGACGCCATTGGTAGTTTTATGTCTTTTGGCAATGATTTTACCTTTAGTCCCGACGGCAAGCAATTTGCTTATACTGCGGTTATCGATACTACGGTTATCGAGAAAGGTAGACCAATCATTGTTCTTAATGGAGAGGAAGACAAGAGATACAAGTATTCCAGATATCCAACTTTTAGTCCCGATAGCAAACAATTTATTTATCTTGCCAGCGAAGACGGTAAAAGCCCGGCTGAAGGCGGAGAAGTATTTTTGGTGAATAATGGTCAAGAGGGTGGAAAATATAATTTTATTAACAACCTCGTCTTCAGTCCCGACAGCAAACAATTTGCTCATGTGGGCACAAAACTTGAGGATGGAACATTCAAGAATTCTATCGTTCTTAACGGGCACGAAGGTAAAACGTATGAGAATATTGGTAATCTTACCTTTAGTCCCGACAGCAAACAATTTGCTTATGTGGGCACAAAACTTGAGGATAGAACATTCAAGTATTTTATCGTTCTTAACGGGCACGAAGGTAAAACGTATTAGATTATTAGTAATCTTATCTTCAGTCCCGACAGCAAACAATTTGCTCATGTGGGCACAAAACTTGAGGATGGAACATTCAAGAATTCTATCGTTCTTAACGGGCACGAAGGTAAAACGTATGAGAATATTGGTAATCTTACCTTTAGTCCCGACAGCAAACAATTTGCTTATGTGGGCACAAAACTTGAGGATAGAACATTCAAGCAGTATATCGTTCTTAACGGGCAAGAGGACAAGAAATATGATCAAGCTGATTTTCTCTCTTTCAGTCCGGACGGCAAGCAATATGCTTATATAGTAGACGGAGGGGTTAATACGTTTGTCGTCCTTAACGGACGGGAAAGCAAGAAATATGATTACATTCAAAAACATTTCTCTTCCTTCAGTCCCGACGGCAAAAAATTTCTCTACGGCGCTGTCATCGGCCGCGAACTTTGGTGGATAGCGGAGGATATTTAACCAAAGAATTACCCTTCGGCGAATTCGGGGTAATTATTTAAGTAAACGATTGCTTG
>ERZ1292623.2444-Hain-H51-01um-R1-2444-length-16633-cov-5_pt1 | contig 16633 bp, 21 predicted proteins | sample MGYA00564398_ERZ1292623 | MGnify/ENA primary metagenome ERZ1292623 (study PRJEB36523, sample SAMEA6512633) | groundwater metagenome | collected 2019-01-07 | study: AquaDiva: Metagenomics assemblies of 32 groundwater samples | reverse complement strand
AAATTAAGGATGATAAAGCAACTACAGAAATAGTAGGGTATGAAGTAATGCCCTCACACATAAGAAGAATGGTTAAAAAAGAAAAAAGTAGAATTGATGATTCTTTTAAGACAGAAACTAAAGACAATGTAAAAGTTGTACTAAAACCATTTATTCTTACAAAGACCGTTACTAAAGGTTCAGTATTAAATAACATTAGAAAAAGAGCTAGAGAATTTTTAACAAATGAAGTAAAGAAAAATAATTTTAATGAAGTTGCCAATTCAATAATATTTTCTGGAATACAAAGAGATTTAAGAGATAACCTAAAAAAAATATACCCTTGTAATATAGTTGAGATTAGAAAATTTTATAGATTATAGAAAACTATTTAAGCTATATTCTTATAAAAATATTTGAAAAGAGGATAAAATGAGCATACTTTATTATTTAATCCCCATAGGAAGAAAACAAAGATTATTTCTAGAATCTTTAAAAGGATTTGAAGATTATAAAAAAATCAAGTCATTATTACAAAAAAGAAAAATAAGATTAAATCAAGAAACTATAAACTTAACTATTTTCAGAAATTTGAATTTAATCAGCATAGAAACAAACAATAATTACTTGAAATCTTATACAGAAAAAACTAATCCAAAAATAAAAGAATTCATTCTTAATAAATACTTCATAGAATTTTCGCAAAATGCATTTAATATTATTTCACAAAATTTAGCCTCAGAAATTTTAGATTTAGAATTCATAAAAAAATCTTTAACATTACAACTATTTTCCAAAGAAAGAATTCATATTTTATTGTTAGGGGATCCAGGAACAGGAAAAACTCAATTATTACATTCAATTTCAGAGTTAGCGCCTATTTCAAGTTTTGGCCTTGGTTCAGGTATTTCAGGAGTAGGACTAACAGCTACTATAAAGGGTAAAGAAGTTTACCCGGGATTATTGCCTAGAGCCAATAATGGAATTGCTGCTATAGATGAATTAAACTTATTAAAAGAAGAAGATAGAGGTAGTTTACTTAATGCAATGGAAAAAGGTTTTGTAACATATGACAAAGGAGCTTATCATAAAAAGTTTGATGCAAATGTAAGATTAGTGGCAGCAGCTAATCCAAAAAAATCTCAATTTAAGGGAAATAGTTTAAGACAATTAAAAGATGAAATTCCATTTGATCCAGCTTTACTTACAAGATTTCATTTAGTATTTTTAATAAGAAAACCTAATTTAAAACAATTTATAGAAATAACTAAGAAAATAGTAAGCAGTGAAAATAAAAATCTAAGTAAGGAAGATATTGATTTTATTAAAGGTTATATTAATTTTACTTATTCCATAAATAATATTGAATTTCCTAAAGATTTCGAACAAAGAATCATTAACTTTATTACAGAAGTAAAGAAAAATGAAAATAGTTTCTTAATTGATATTTCCCCAAGAATTGTTATAGGACTAATAAGATTATGTCAAGCTTCTGCAAGATCCGAGTATAGAAATAGAGTACAAGAAAAGGATTTGCAAAGAGCTTTTAATATACTGACTGAAAGTTTAAAGATAATTTAGAAAACTATTTAAATCATTTTTAGAGATAATTTCTTATGCCTCAGTAGCTCAGCGGTTAGAGCAGCTGTTTTATAGTTGAAACTTGTAACCGTGCTCGAAATCAGCAGGTCGGGGGTTCAAATCCCCTCTGAGGCTCTATACCATGGAAAACTTAGAAGAACTTGTTAAACTTAGGAAAGAAGCAGAAGAAATTATTAAAGATGAGTTAAAAAAGGAAAATATTGCTTACGACTTTTTAGAAGTAAGAATCCATAATTTTAAAACAGTAGGAGTAATGGGAGACCGTAGAACATATGAATATCCAATAGAAATAACATTATCTTATAAAAATAATTTTATTTGGAACCCAGATTTACTTAAAAAATTAAGTAATAGAATAATAAATGATGTTTGGGGGGTAAACAGGGTTTTATATACAATACAAAAAAGAACAAATGATCCATAATGAACGAAAAGTTAAAAAATAATTATCCAAAGATATGCCTCGTAATTTTTTTAATTGTATGGCTAATATTAGCAATAGATCCAAAATATAGATCAACATGGTTATTAGAAAATGCCCTTTCTATATTCTTCGTTATAATATTAATATTTACTTATAAAAAGTTTAAATTATCAAATACCTCATATACTTTAATAACACTATACTTGATTATGCATACAATAGGAGCTTATACAAGTTATACAGAAGCTCCAATAGGAGAATATCTAAAACAAATATTTGGCTGGGAAAGAAACAATTATGATAGGATAGTACATTTTTCATTTGGATTATTACTGGCTTTTCCTATTAGAGAAGTTTTTTTAAGAGTAGCAAAAGTAAAAGGATTTTGGGGTTATTACTTACCATTTGATGTTACAGCATCATTTTCAGCTTTATACGAGGTTATAGAATGGATAACAGTTGCAGTTAGACCTACAACAAGTATAAGTTTTTTAGGCATGCAAGGTGACATTTGGGACGCTCAAAAAGATATTGGATTGGCAGTATTAGGAGCATTAATTACTATGATAATTACTGCTTTAGTTAATATTAAAACTAGAAAATCAGAATTAAAATGAGTTCAGAATATAAAAAACCAAGAGATCGTACCCCTATGAGAACTGTTAGTGTTTTGGATATAACAAAACACATAGAAGAAACAGTCAATAGTACAAAGTGTTTTACTGATAATAAAATTGATGAAAAAAAGACTTTAGATGAAAGATTAAGATTGTTTAAAGAAGCTGAAAAAGAGTTTATTGATGGAGATATAGTTTATAAAAAACGATTTGATGAAAAAAAGATGATTATGAAATATGTAAAATATGAGAATGGAGAGAAATATTAATAAATATTATAAAATAATATCTTCTAAGGGCCTGTGGTCTAGCGGTTATGACATCTGCTTGACGTGCAGAAGGCCGGGGGTTCGAATCCCTCCGGGCCCATTCGTAAAATATGAAATTATTTAGGAATTATAAATAAATATACATAACTTTTAAATACCTTTATCTTATAAAAACTTTTATGCGCTAGTAGTCTAGTGGTTAGGATTCGAGCTTGCCAATAAAAGTAAAAAGCTCGCGACCCGGGTTCAAATCCCGGCTGGCGCATACAAATAAAATGAAAAGTTCTAAAAATACAAAATATACATGGAATTTAACTTTACTTTTTAAAACCGATAATGATCCTAAAATAGAAAAGGAACTTAAATTAGTTGAAGAAAAAGGTTACAATTTTATAAATAAATGGAAAAATAGAAAGGATTATCTTACTAACGCAGAAACTCTAAAACAAGCATTAGATGAATATGAAAAATGGGTAAGATACTATGGTACTAGTGGTAAACCAGGATATTATTTCTCTTTAAGAACTGCACAAGAACAAAATAATCCAGAACTAAAAGCTAGAGATAACAAAGTAGATAATTTTAGTAAAAAAATAGAGAATGATATCCTATTTTTTAAATTAAATATAATAAAAATAGATCCAAAATTACAAAATAATTTTTTAAATTATGAAGGGTTAAAAGATTACAGACATTTTTTAGAGAGAGCATTTGCAAAATCAAAATATATGTTAAGTGAACCAGAAGAAAAAATACTTAATCTTAAAGATAATGTATCATATGGAAATTGGGTTGACATGGTTTCTAGCCTTTTATCTAAAGAAGAAAGAGAAGTTTTATTAGAAGATAGAACTAAAAAAACAGAAAATTTTTCAGAGATATTAGAATTATTTGACAGTAAAAATAAAAAAGTTAGAGATTCAGCAGCAAAAGCTTTTAATGATATTATTAATAAATACGTGGAAATTGCAGAATATGAATTAAACTCTGTATTAGAAAATAAAAAAATAAATGATGAGTTAAGAAAAATTAATAGACCAGATTTTGCCAGGCATTTAAATGATGACATAGAAACAGAAATCGTTGATACTTTAGTAAATACAATTTCTAAAAGATTTAATGTCTCTAAAAAATATTATAAATTAAAATCCAAATTAATGGGAATTAAAAAATTAAAATATCATGAAAGAAATGTAACTTATGGAAATTTAAATAAGAAATATTCATATGAAAAAGGTATTAAGTTAATTTATAATGCATTTGAAAAATTAGATAAAAAATTTGCAGATATATTACTAAACTTTGAGAAAAATGGACAAATAGATGTTTACCCAAAAAAAGGCAAGATTAGTGGTGCGATGTGTTTTCACTATCTTATTTCTCATCCTACTTACGTCATTCTTAACTACACAAATAAAATAGATGATATTCTAACCATATCTCATGAATTTGGTCATGCGATTAATAATGAACTTATAAAAGAAAAACAAAATGCTTTAAATTTCTATACACCATTATCAACAGCAGAAGTAGCCAGCACTTTCATGGAAGATTTTGTGTTTGAAGAAATCCTTAAAGAAGCAGATGATGAAACAAAACTCGCTATCATGATGTCAAAACTTAATAGAGACATATCAACGATTTTTAGACAAATAGCATGCTACAAATTTGAACAAGAATTACATCAAGAATATAGAAATAAAGGTTATTTGTCTAAAGAGAATATAGGAAAATTATTTAGAAAAAATATGGAATCTTATATGGGCCCTTATGTAGAACAATCTCCTGGATCAGAGAATTGGTGGGTTCATTGGGGCCATATTAGAAGATTTTTTTACAATTATTCATATGCAAGTGGACTTTTAATATCAAAATCACTTCAAAATTCAGTAAAGAAAGATCCTAAATTTATTAAAAAAGTAGAAGAATTTTTATCTTCAGGGTCTTCAGATTCACCAAAAAATATTTTTAAAAAATTGGGAATAGACATAACAAAAAAAGAATTTTGGGAAAAAGGTATCAAGAAAATTGAGATTTTATTAAAAGAAACAGAAGAATTAGCCAAGAAATTAAAAAAGATATGACAAAACAAAAGTTAATAATAAAAAATAGTTTTCTTGAACGTTATAAAAAATTAACAAATTATGATAAATTTATGGAATATTCTTTAAAATTTCCTAAACGTTCAATAAGAGTAAATACAATAAAAATTTCTGTAAATGAACTTAAAAAAAGACTTGAAAAAGAATGGAAACTAACTCAAATTCCTTGGTGCAATGAAGGTTTTTGGATTGAAGGAATAAGAAGAGATATTGGAAATTTAATAGAACATAGGCTTGGTTATATTTACATCCAAGAACCAGCAAGTATGATACCTCCAATAGTTTTAGAACCAACATCAAATGATTTAATTTTAGATATAGCAGCTTCTCCAGGAAGTAAAACTACACAAATAGCATCAATGATGAAAAATAAAGGTTTAATTGTAGCAAATGATGTGGATTATACAAGAATAAAAGCACTTTCAATAAACTTACAAAGATGTGGAGTTGCTAATACTATTATTACACTAATGCATGGTGCTTCTTTTAGAAATTTTAAATTTGATAAAATTCTTCTTGATGCACCTTGTTCAGGAACAGGAACAATAAGAAAATCACTTAAAACTTTACAAATGTATAATCCTAAGATGGTTATTAGATTAAGTAATCTACAAAAAAAATTAATTTCAGCTACATTTGAAAATCTGAAAGAAAAAGGAACTTTAGTTTATTCAACATGTTCCCTAGAACCAGAAGAAAATGAATCTGTAATAGACTTTTTGCTAAATAAATATAAAAATGCTAAGCTAGAAAAAATTAAATTAAAATTAAAATCAAGTGAACCTATTATTAAATTTGAAAATAGTGAATATAGTAAAGAAATTTTAAAATGTCTAAGGCTATGGCCTCAAGACAATGATACTGATGGTTTTTTTGTAGCTAAGATTAAAAAATTATAATTTTTGGATTTTTCTTTTAACATAAATTGAACCCTTATATATTAATATAGACATTATAATGTAAAAACATCCAAGAATATAATGAGCATCTGATATATTTTTGTAATAATCTACATTAAGTGTAGGGTTAACTAACTGCTTAGCTTCTAAAACTTCCTTCTTTTTACTTAATTGATAACCTCTAATATAACTAAGAAAAGAAGCAGCACCTAAAAAACCAGAGGTTCTACCTAACCATTTTAAATTATTTAATTTTTCTTCTAATGAACTTTTATCTAAGGTATATCTTTCCATCCTAAAACTCATCTAATTTCTTTGTTTGTTCGATTAAATTTATCCTATTATACCCATCAGACTGTTCTATATCTATTAAATATTTATCTTTTAGTTTATTTATTTTTCTATAAAATGTTCTTGAACTTATGTCTTCTACATTTTCCTTATACAACTTAAATAAATCCATAACCGATTTCATAGGATTTTCTTTTATTAGTCTTAAAATATCTTTTTCTTCTTTACTTAAATCATCATCATTTAAATTATTTACCTTATTTAATGCTCTTTCTAAATGTTCTAATAATACTTTTCTTGATCCTAAATCTTCTGAGATTTCTGCAGAATCCTTCATTATTGCAAGTCCATATCTAATATCTTTTTTATTAAAAGTTTCTTTAACAACAGCTTGAAATGCTTGCTTATCAAAAGAATCTTTAACAAAAGCAAATTCCATTCTTTGTTTTAGGATTCCTTCAACTTCATTTAGTTTATATGGTTCAAATTCTAAATTTTCAGCTATTAACCTAGACCTTATTCTAGGATCTAAACTATTAAGCCAATTTCTATCATTTGTTATAAATATTAAAGTTTTTTTATAAATATCCTCCATTATAGAGTAAATTAAGTCAAATTCTTTAAGTTTATCTGCTTCATCAAAACAAAAAACAACTGATTTTTTATTTAGTATTTTAGAAACATCAGCAAATAACTCATCTGTTTTTTTATTATGTACCCATTTATAATTTACTAATTCACACATTTCATTTATAATCTTAAAACTAGTATCTTTTTTCCAGCAATTAATATATATAGGAATAACATCATTATATTCTTCAAGTTCACTTAAAACATGCTTTGTAGAAACAGTTTTTCCTACTCCACTTGGTCCAAATATAAAAATATTTTTACCGTTTCTTCCTTGGAAAAGTGGTTTAATGCAACTAACAATAAACCTTTGATGATTTTCTCTGTAAGGAACTAATTTAGGTTGATAATCAAAGTCTAGTGCTACTGAATTTAAGAATAAAGATTCTCCTTCTTTTAAAACATCCTTAAACAGCGTTCCCATGGGGTTAATATAAACTTAAACATTTTTAATGTTTTCGCTTTTCTTAATATCAGATCTATTTAGCAAGCTTTTTATAGGTTATTTCATTATATATAATATGGAAAAAATGCAATTATTACAGAATTTATATAAATTAAATAAAGAAATAAATAGTTTAAGAAATGAATTAAATAAAATTGATTCAGAAAAAGAAAAAACTTATTATAAAAAAGAAGAATTAAATAAAAACATCAAAAAATTAATATATAATATAAAAAATATAAAAAAAGAAAAAGATAGATCAAATAATACTTTAGAAATTCTTAAAAAACAAAGAACAGATCATAAAGAAGAACTTAGAAATTTAATATCACAAATAAAAGATATAAGAAATCAAAAAAAGGAATTTCTAAAAAAATATAGTTATAATATAGATCCTAGTTCTGTAAAATCAAGAATTAATAATTTACAATTAAAAATTGAAACAGAAATAAAATCTTTTGAACAAGAACAAAAAATAATGAAGGAAATAAAACAACTTGAAAAAATATATGAAGAGACTAAAGATATAAGAGAACTTAATGATAAAATAAATCAAATTTCTGACCATATAAACTATTCAAAATCAAAATTAGATGAAATTAACAAGAAAATTAAAGAAGATTTAAGGACTAATAAGGATTATAAGGATTTTATTGAATCAATTAAAAAAATAAATGAAATAAAAATAGAAAAAGAGCAATTATTTAACAAGTTCCTTGAACATAAAAAATTATTTAAAGATAAAAATTCTTTACTTAAAAATAAACTAGTAGAGCTCCAAAATATGAAAATCAAGATTGATGAGGTAAATAAGAATAAAATCGAAGAAAAAACAAGACTAGTTGAAGAAAAATTAAAAAACAAACAAAAAATTACTAATAGGGATTTATTAGCCTTTCAAGAGTCCATAAAATCCTAAAGCATCATTTATTTCTGTTTCAGATATAGCACAACCCCTAAACTTTAAACCCCATAAAACTCCTTCTAATAAAGTTTTTCTTAATTCTAAATGAATTTTTCTATCTGTTATGTATCTATCTAAGATTCCAAATTCATAAGCTGCAATGCACAATTCAGTTGACCTTATTACTTTTACATCTTTACTATAATTTAAAAAAATATTCAAGTTTTCTTGATTTATCTCAATATTTGTGTGTAATCTATTTTTTAATATATCTGCTAATTTATTGTAATCTTCTACTAAAAATCTTAAAGTTCTCTCATCTACAACACACGCATCTGCATTAAAATGTTTTGCAATAACAATGCATTCAACTTCAGCATGTTGTAATATTGTTATATAACTATTATTAGCTTTGAAAATATTATTTGCTACGTTTACCAAGTATTTAGTTTTATCCTCTATTTCTTTATCCTCTATTAAACTTAAATATCCTTCATTTAATATATCTTTTATTGTTAAAGCCTCAAACATAAATCTCCTATTTTTAATAGGTTTATCAATTACTTCTTGTCTTACTGCTTCTGAAATAATAAAACTACCTTTAAATTGTTTTTTTAATGGCCTAATTATCCATAATAAATTATTCAAAGCAAGACTTATTATGCTACTAGTATCAAAAACTAAGGCTTTCATTTTATTTTAAAAATCTCCTTAACCATTTTAATTCTATCACTCATGCTCATAGTAATATTATAATCACTTATAGTTGTATTTCCTATATAATTCATTAATTCCCAATGTGTTAATCCAAATAAATCAGCTGCACATCCTATAGAAATACCATGCTCATAAACTCTACAACCTTTTTTTATTTTAGCATTGTCTAGAACATTATCTATGAATAAATTCATTTTTCTATCAAATATTGAAATAAACTTAAAAAATTCACTCATAGTATTAGAATAATTTTCAAAATTATCTTTATCAAGAGAAGATCTAGCAGTATCCAAAAAACTTAAACATCCTTTATAGAAACCTTTCCATTCATTGCCTTGCCTATACTGATTTTTCTCCAAAATTTTAGATAAAGAAAAAATTATTATTGCTATACTTACTGAATCTTTATCACGAAAAATACTAGCATTATGTATAGTATGATTACTTAAGTCCCTTAACTCGGCAACTTCTTTATTTTTTAAAGCCCTATAGCCTCCTTTTAATACGTTTATAATATCTCTTTTTACAGAATCTATCATAATTCTTTAGCTTTAAAAGTACTTACTAAATCAATTATATATTTACCATCTTCTAATTTATATATTAATGGTTTACCTTTAAATAATTGAACTAAATCAAGCTCATATTGTCCAGGTTTTAATATCCTTATTGATTCTATATCTAAGAATACAGGTAAGCTAGGATCCATTTTACCTTCAATTATTTCTGAAATATCTTCTTCTATTTGTTTTCTTTCTGGGGCCGATAAATTTACAGTTAATGCTTTAGCTTTAGCTATCTCTTCATTTTTTATATAAAAGAATAATCTAGCACCACATTTACATCCTTTTAATATTTCACTAGATGCATCCTCATACAGAGTACCGCACCTTACGCATTGATGAGGCATTTTATTTCCTTAAAGGTTTTGTTAATAATTCTATTTTGTTAGGATCACGCTTGATTTCCTTTACTATTGTTGCTGGTCCTATTATAGTTAAACCTTGTCTATGACCCAATAATCTTAAAATTTCATTTCTTAATTTACCAAACATTTCTATATTTTTGTTTTCAGGATACACTGTACATATTTCTATTCCTTTAAATCTTTTTGAAATTTGCTCCATGGTCTTTTCTATTAATTTAGCTTCTTCAAATGGGTTAAGTTTACCTTCTAATAATAATATTTTATTTTCTTTTACAAGATTAATTAATTTTTTAATTCTAGTTTCTGAACTTAAGTTTCTTATTTGATCATACGGTAAGTATTGTAGAGTTAACATTTTATACCAATTTAACCAAAGATTTATAAAAATCCTCCATATTATTTCCAAATTCAGCTGAAATTCCTACAACCCCATATTGTGGAAATGCTGACCTTACTTTTTCTATATTCGCTTTCTTTAAATCAACTTTATTAGCAGCTATTATTACAGGAATATTTCTTGCTGCTAAATTACCTATTATGGTAATATTTACTTGAGAATATGGGTTTTTAGTTGCATCTAAAACCACTATAACAGAATCAACATTTTCTAACCATCTTATAGATTCAATTACTCCCTTAGTTGCTTCTCTTGCTCTTTCTTTTGCTTCTTTAGGGCTTAATTTAAACTTTAAGAAATCCTCGTAATCTATCTTAGTTGCTATTCCTGGAGTATCTATAATATTAAAAGTTAATTTTTTACCATCACTCTTTACAGTTACCCTTTCTTTTACATTTATTTCCCTAGTTTCATGAGGAATATTACTTACTGTGCTTAATTCTTCACCAATCCAATCACGGCAAATTCTATTAGCTAAAGTAGATTTTCCACTATTTGTAGGTCCATATATACCAAGTCTTACATGCTTCTTTTTTTGGAAAAATCCATTAAAAAAGTTGTTTATGAAATCTAAAAATCCCATTCTCTTAATTTTCTGAGTAAATCTATTTAAATGTTTCGGTTAAAATCTGTTCCATAAATAAACTCTTATAATTCTAGACTCTTTTGTGGTTAAATTAGAAGAAACAACTATGCTTTTAACATAAACATCAGTTTTAGGTAAACTAGGCACTAAACAACTCCCGCCCAAATCACATATACTAAAATTATAATAATATCTGTTAGTTATGCTTTCATTCAAGTAATTATCTATACAATTTTTATCCTTAATTAGAACACATCCTCTTAATATATCATTATCTTGTATTTCACTAAGTAAAGAACTTGCAACTATACTTTTCTCATCATCTTTTTTTATTATTTCATCTCTTCTTATGAATACACTTATAAATACTATAAGGATAATTATGGCAACTATTGCTTCAAGTGTTTTTATGAAACCTTTTTTATTTACCATACTCTTATTTCTAAAATAACATTCTCCTTAGTTCCATTATCAAATAAAATAAATTCATTAGTCCTTATTATATTTACATCTTTATCTTTACTAGGACTAGATTTTTCATAACTTAATATTTCACCATTATAGATCTTTATTATAAAATCTCTATTAATTGGATATCCCCATTTATTTTTTAATGTATTATATGTTTCAAGATTATTGAACTTTATTTTATTTATTCCTTCTAGATTTTCTGCTACTCCAAAAATATATGTAAAATCATTAGGACTAGTTAAAAAGGTAGATGATATAGGAGCACTATTAGCTAAATTTAAATCAGTACTTCCATAAATAAAAAATATATTAATCTTATTTTCTAAAAATGCATCAAACTTTAAATACTTTCCATTTAACCCTCGGTCTTCAATTTCGTGATTTAATTTATTCCCAAATTCATTAACAATAAATATATTACTCGTATTCCAATTATATAAAAAACCTGTAAAATTTATTTCAATGCCCCGATTACCTATCAAAGCAGTAGCATTTAGAAATAAAGGAATTTTTTTGATTTCCCATTGAGTATCTTTAATTAAATTATTCTTAACTATTACGTTCAAATCACTCAAATCTTCTTTTTGACCAACTGGCTTGAGAAATACAAATAAAGTAACTAAATAAACTAAAAAAATAGCTACGCTTATAGCCCAATCAATATGAGAGGCTCCTTTTTTCATTAAGCACCACCAACAAAAGTAAATACAATATAACCAACAATCATTAAAATTAAAGAATGTTTTAATCCTGCCTTTAACTCTCCTTCAGAAAATTTACCAATCATTACACCAGCAAAAAATCCTTGTATTAAAATTAACCAAATAAACAAAGTACTCATGTTTATTGTAGAACCCTTTTCCTCAGTTCCACTTAATAAACTTTCAAAGCTTCCTCCTTTAAAACCAACTAAAACATCTGCTATATCAGTAAGTTGAGGCAATAAATAAATTTGTAATACCAACATAGTACCTATAAAAATAAAAAATACAAAATAACCTTGGACTAATTGTGAATAAACCTCACTTTTTCTATCATCTTTTAATCTTCGAATTTGTACAACAGAATTAGAAACTGATTGTAAAACTTGGTCAATATTACCACCACTCTCTTCAGCTTCTATAACTATAGCTATAGACCTTTTAATTACTTTATTACCTGAATCAAAACTAAAATTCTTTAAAGCATCATGTAAAGGTATTCCCCATTCTATTTGATTAGCTAATTTTTTTATATAGGGAGAGAGAGCACCATAATCAGCTTTAGAAACACTTAGTATTGCTTTTGGTATGGGTATTCCTGACCTTACTGTTTCAACTAAAGCTCTTACAAATTCTATGAACTTCAATTCTATTTCTCTTTGTCTTTTATTTTCTCTAAGTATATCTAACCAAAACTGTAAAGAAGCTATAAACAAACCCAAAGCAATTAATGGCCTAAACAATCTTGAATTAGTCCCAAAAAACAAAATAAAATCTAGTAAAACTATACTTAAACCAACAATCATTGTTATTATGTGTTTTGACCTTATTCTTATTTCCATTTTAAATTTCCGGTTGAGTTATATTTAAAAACAAAATAAATACAATATTAACAAAAGGTATGAGAAAATAAACTCCTACTGCAGATATTGTTGCTATACTTACATTTCCGATAGTACTTGCGATTTTGTCTAAGATAGCCAAAGTTATTATTATAAGCAAAGGAGCAGCTATCATTATTCCTACGTAAACATCAGAATAAGTAGCAATTAAAATAGTATGTTTTTTCTGCTCTATTTTATAATTATTTAACATATCCTCTGTTTTTTCCTTCAAATAATCTTTAATGTCCCCTCCAGTCTCTATAGTTGAAACCATTCCGCTCAATAGTTCTTTTAGTTCTGGAGAAGGAGTAGTAGAAGCAACTTCCCTTAATGCTGTGCTTAGATTATAACCAAATAAATTTATATAATTTAAAACTTTTTTAATTTCACTTTCTAGATTTTTATATTCTCCTGAATCAACTAATAATTTAAAAATTTTTATTGGCTGTGTTCCAGATCCTGCAATAGCGCTCATATGTATTACAGCAAATACTAAATCGTTTTTTATTCCACGCTTTTTACTATTAATTAAAGTATATGGGTATATGTAAATGAAAAAGAAAGTGGCAAAAAATCCTAATATACCTAACAATACAGATTTTATTATATCATTTAAAAATAAATATGAAAATAGAGCTACTAAAGGTAAAGCTAAAAAACTAGAAAATAGCATAATACTAACATAAGTCCTTGAAAGTAACTTTATATTGGCTATCCTTAAAGAATTAAATAAAGATTTGAACATATTTGGATATTTTTTAATTAGGAAAACACTTAGTCTATCAAATAAAACATTAGAAATCTTAGCAAAAAAATTAGATTTGTAAACAGTGTATTTAATTTTAGGAGAGATTTTTGTACCTTTAATTTTTTGTGATCTTAAAAAATTTTGTATATCGGCCTTATTTATATTTAGCTCATTTAAATATTTTAATTTAGTTTTTTTGTTTATACTTACTATTTCTGGTAAAGGAATTTGTTTTATTTCTTCTTTACTCTCTTTTACCTCTTGTTTTAATAATTTATAAGACCTAGGACTTTTTGTAGAAACTCTTAATGGCAAAGGAATCTTTAATTCCTGTTCACTAAATTCCTCATAAATTTTAGAGTTTAAAGAACTTATTTGGTCAAGTAATTGTTTTATATAAGAATTAAAATAGGTATTCCATTCATCTTTAGTTTTATCTTTTAATAATCTTTTTAGATTTTCCTTATATGCTTTTTCACTAATTTTTCTTTCTCTAAATTGATTATTTAAGGATATTATGGAGGCATCTAATCTATTTTTATATGTCTGATATAACTTAATTTCATCGATTAATTCTATTATTTTTTTAGAATATTCTTGTATACTCATCTTAAATTATTCTTTTCTTCTTCAACTATTTTCTGATTATTAATTATTACCTTAATCATATAATTTTTAATTTTATCAAACTCTAAATTTATATTCTCTAATTTCTTTATACTTGAATCAAGACTTATCTTATCATTTAATTTCCTATATCTTTCTATATCATTTAACACAGAATTTTTTTCCCTAATTAAATAATTTCTATTATTATCCAATTCAATTATACTTAATGCATTTTGCCTAAGAGCATCAATAGTCATTAAATCACCTCAAACTTTCTAAGGACACTTTTAGGATCCTTATAATATTCACTTATAACTTCTTGAACTTTTTTAAAATCAAATATCTTACGATTATACATACTTATAAGTAACCTAGATCTTAAATTAAATTCATTCATAATAAATTCCTTAGAAATTCCGTGATAAGTCATTAATTTCTTAAATACATGACTATCTTCTAAACTAAATAAAAAACTATCATTTGCAGGATCCCATTTAAAAGGAGTTTTTGTTATGCCTCTACTGTGTTCTATTCCTACGATTTCTACTATTTCACGAACTCTTCTTACATCTTTTCCTTTTGCTTTAGTTTGTGACATTATACAAACAACATCTAAAGCTTCAATTAATGAAGAACTTAAATTAATAGGAGGGGTTTCTAATCTTTTAATCATAGTATCTACAGAATTAGCATGCATAGTTCCCAAACTAGGATGCCCACTTGAAATTCCTTGAAACAAAACATATGCTTCCTTCCCCCTAACTTCACCAACAATAACATAATCAGGATTTTGTCTAAAACTCTCTTTAAGTAAATCAAATAATGTAACTTCTCCATATTTTTCCCCAATTAAATTAGTTAATCCCACTCCTTCTCTTGCTACAGAAGGTAACCAATTATCATGCTGTAAATTTAATTCTCTAGTGTCTTCTATACTCACAATTCTAGCTTGAGGAGGTATAAAAAAGGCAACTGCATTCAATAAGGTAGTTTTACCAGTAGCAGTCCCCCCAATAATCATTATATTAGCTTCATATTCAACTAAAATCCACAAAAATGCTAACATTTGAGCAGATACAGTTCCAAGTTGCATCAATTTTATAGGTGTCCATGGTTCAGATGTAAATTTTCTTATTGTAAAAGATGGGCCTCTACTGGAAACATCTTCACTAAAACTTGCATTTACACGGCTTCCATCCGGTAAACTACCATCTAATAAAGGAGTAGCATATGAAATATATCTTCCACATTTTTGAGCTAATTTTTCTACAAAACTAGTTAATTTTTCTCCACTTCTGTATGTAATATTTGTTCTTAAATTTCTATATTTTCTATGGACTATATAAATAGGATAATTAATACCATTACATTCTATGTCTTCTATGAAATAATCCCAAAGTAACGGTTCTATTTCATTAAGGCCAACAAAATCACGATAAATATAATACATTATTTTTAAATAAGAATTTCTGGTTAATTGAATGCCTAATTCATCTAATAAAACTCTTAGATTTTTTTCTAAATAATTTATTACAGTTTCGCCTTCTTTAACACTTATAAAACTAATATTAATTAATTCCCTTACACCTTCTTCAAGTACATTTAGAATTTTAACTTCATTATCATTCAAAAAAGGCTCTTCTATGTAATAAACTAATTCTTTATTTTGCCTATCCCAAAAAATATGAGCATACGCATAAGGAGCTATTAAAGGATATCTTATATCTATTTCTTCATTGTTTTGTATATCTGGAAAATTAGGTATTTTAGGAGTTACCTCAACATAAAACAAAGTTTCTGTCTCACCTTTTTTTTCTCTAACACTCTCTTTATCCATGAGTAACAAAAATAATACTTATTTTATATAACTTTCTATGCTTATTTTAACAACTTTAAAGTTATTATATTTCAGTTATTTCTACTGTAGGTAAATTAGTCCCCCCTATATTAAGAATAAGTAAGTTATAGTTTCCTGAAAAAACATTACTTAACCCTACTAAATTTATATCTACAGAATTAGTATAATTTAGCATTAATTTTGTATTATATTGGTCTTTAACATTAGTACTTTCAGTCATCATAATTAAATTTCCTTCATTAATTTTAATTCCTGGCTCTGCAATTAAAGCCTTACTTTCAAGTTCCCAGTTTATAGTATTATTTTGTATACTAAATTTACCTCTTCCAATTTCTAATTTAATTGATTTTTGTGCACCTGGACCTTGATTTACCACATCCCTAATTACATTATCTAAATCAAACATTAATTCTTTTGTTTGTAAAATTGTATTTCTATCTTTAATTTTATTTACTACAGGAATTCCAGCAGCTAAAATTAAAGTTAAGATTATAATACCAAGAGCCATGTAAAGAACAGCAGAAATCCAAATATCACCTTTTTTAAAATCTTTAATCAATTTCTCACCTTAA
>ERZ1292623.2443-Hain-H51-01um-R1-2443-length-16641-cov-5_pt1 | contig 16641 bp, 10 predicted proteins | sample MGYA00564398_ERZ1292623 | MGnify/ENA primary metagenome ERZ1292623 (study PRJEB36523, sample SAMEA6512633) | groundwater metagenome | collected 2019-01-07 | study: AquaDiva: Metagenomics assemblies of 32 groundwater samples | reverse complement strand
GTTTTTATAGTGATGTGCCTCGCATCCACGTCTTGAACTTGTCCATCTTCCTGCTCGACGACTGCTAATCCTGAATCTTTCGCCACTCTTACCTCATATCCGGTGCCAACCAATGGCGCCTGGGGTTTTACCAAAGGCACTGCCTGCCGTTGCATATTGGAACCCATTAAAGCCCGGTTTGCGTCATCGTTGCGCAAAAAGGGAATTAACGCAGTAGCAATGGAAATGAACTGCTGGGGCGAAACATCAATAAAATCAACCTTATCTTTGTCTGCCACGCCAGGCTCTCCCTTGATTCTTGCTTCCACCCTTTCAGGAACTATCTTCCCCTCCTTGTCTATCTCAATTCCCGCAGGGGCAATAATATGCTGTTCTTCTTCGTACGCGCCAAGATATTGTAATTCTTTAGTCACCCTTCCCTTCACTACCTTAAAGTAAGGAGTTTCCAGAAATCCGTATTCATTGATTTTGGCATAGCTTGCCAAATGCCCTACGAGCCCAATATTCGGCCCTTCTGGCGTCTGGATTGGACAGATTCTTCCGTAGTGACTTGGCTGCACATCCCGCACTTCAAAGCCCGCGCGTTCTCTGGTCAAACCACCAGGACCAGTTGCAGAAACCCGGCGCTTGTGTTCCAACTCTGCCAAGGGATTCTCGTTATCCATAAATTGCGTAATTTGAGAAGAGGTAAAGAATTCCTTTACTACTGCCATCACGGGCCTGGGATTAATCAATTGTGCGGGCGTAATAGTCGAGGGATCTAAAGTAGACATACGATCCTTCACAATGCGCTCCATGCGCATAAAGCCTACGCGCATGCGATTCTGCAAAAACTCCACGAATGTGCGCACGCGCCGATTCCCCAAATGATCAATCTGATCAGGCTCTGCTCCTGGCGTATTGTTCAAACGGATAATCTCCCGCAAAACCTCCGCTACATCTTCAAGCTTGAGCACCCGATCTTCCACCGCAATGTCTTCTCCTGAATTTGTTTCGGATTTCGGATTTCGGATTTCGGATTTTCGCAATGCTGGCAGGCGCTGCAGTGTTTTCCACCGCCCTACCCTTGAAAGATCATATCGTTCGAAATTAAAAAACATATTCCAAATAAGCTCTTTTGCCGTATCTGCAGTCACGTAGTCTCCAGGACGAAGCCTTCGGTAAATTTCCACCAATGCCTCTCCTTGATTTTTGCTTCCGTCTTTTTTCAATGTCTCCTCGATATATTTGAGCTCGCCTAAGTCCACGTCTCCAAAGAGTTTTTTGATTTCCTCATCTGTTTGGACGCCAAACGCCCGCAGCAACGTTGTTGCCGCGGCCTTTCTCTTCCGGTCGATGCGAACTCCAATGAAACCAGAGTTTTCGGTTTCAAACTCCAGCCATGCTCCCCGATTTGGAATAATCTTTGCTCCGAATTGATTCTTGCCTTGATTCTCTTGAGCGGTGAAAAACGCTCCCGGAGAACGAATAAGCTGGGAAATCGCCACTCGCTCCACGCCGTTCAACACAAAAGTCCCCCGCTCGGTCATCAACGGGAAATCGCAAAGGAATACCTCTTGCTCCTTTACTTCTTTTGTTTTAAGGTTTAGTAAACGAACGCGAACTCTTAAAGGAGCTTCAAAAGAATCGTCATTTTTCTTTGCAGTGAGTTCAGTAGGATAGTTTGGTTCTCCAAGCTTGTAGTCTAAAAACCAGAGCTCGAATTCTTTCTTGGTGTAGTCGCGAATAGGGGAAATTTCAGAGAGCAATTCTTTGAGTTGGCGCTGCCAAAAAACACCCCAGCTTTCCTGCTGAATGCCCAGCAAATACGGCAACTCCAAATGCAGAGAGGATTTCTCAAAATTTTTAATGGGGAGTATGGAGGAAGAGGCCATGCGAACAACAAAAATGACCCTTAGTAATTAAAAGGGTGCCCTCAAGAATACTCTATGTTTATAAAAATTGAGGGGATCAATTGAAAGTATAAAAAACCGCGTCAGGAATAATATACCCTATCTAAATAAAAAGGTCAAGCCTACCCTTCTCGTTGGGCTCTTATACGCCGAAACATCAGAAACCCCGCCAGAAGAATTACAAGAATGGGCAGGAGCACAAAAATAAAAAGCATGGAAGGGCGAATCTCAAATCCTCCAATTGCAATCTCGCCACCAGCAGGTTCCGGAGAGGTGGGCTCGCTTTCCTCTTCCAGCAATTCTGCCAAAACCAAACTTTCTGCTTTGACTTGGTTCCCTCTTGCATCCATGCCAATAATCTCTAAAGAATAATCTTCCAAAAAACTCACATCTGAAAGCACCAAGGAGTGTTCGGTCACGACAGCTCCGTCCAGAACGGAAAACGCATGATCTTGCCGTGAGCTCGGTCCATAATTCACCTGCGCCTTTGTTGCTTCGCTTGTTTTCCATGAAAGGAGTACGCTCTCTTCTGAAAGTTTCTTGGCTCGAATATCAGAAATAGCGAGCTCTGCAGGCGTCAAAGGAGTTGGTGAGGGAGTTGGTTGAGGTGTGGGTGCCGGAGGAGGAGTTGGTACGCCAGGTGGCGGAGCCACAATCTGAAACACCGCGCTGCCAGAACCTGCCAAATTCAAAATATTCTTGCTTTCTCCATGAGTAAGCACAGCAGAATCTGACGTGAAAGCAAGCTGTGCGCTGCCCAGAGAGCTTTTTGCGCGAAAAGTTGCGGAAAAAAGTTTTTGAAATCCTAAAAGAGGAGGGGGTTGTTTCGCGGCCGCAAAAACGACCCTTCCCCCAGCTACTGTTTTTTCCGGAGTAAACGTATCGAGAGCTGATCCTGTTGTATCTAATGCGATCCCTTCTAAGAGATTTGCAGGATACGTAAAGTATACTCCTACTGCATTCACTTGTGCTCCTCCGGTATTAACCATTACGGTTACCGTGACTAACTGGCCTGTTTGTACTGTTCCCGCAGCAGGTACAAGAGACAGCGTTGCGCTCTGCGCTAAGATAACAGAGGGCAGCCCCGCAATTCCCCCCATAATAAAAAGTAAAAAGAAGAATTTCTTCATTGCTTTTAGCATACCACTACTTCGTCCAATTGGAAAGCATAATGCTCAAGTCAACAATGGTAATCGTTCGGTCGCCGTTCAAATCGCACGTACTCGTTGCTTTTTTCCAGTTGGAAATCAGGACGCTTAAATCGAAGATGTTCACCCTTGCGTCGCCATTGCAGTCTCCTTTCAATGCACCTGCTGGTGGAGGCCCCGATGGGCCTCCCCCTCCACCGCCTCCGCCACTAGACGGAGGAGTAGACGCAGGCGGGCTTGCTACACTAAACTCTATGGGAAAGTCAGTGATGTTGGGATTGCTTGCGCCGTCTTGGCAACGAACATAGTAAGAAAAGTTGTTCCCATTGGAGAGCCCAGAAACTGTAGTGGAATGTGATGTACTTCCTGTCGTGGAAAACGTATTGGTCATTGCAGCATACGCAGTATTCTGCGTGGTGGAATAGCGACAGGTGGCAGCTTCGTCAGTTGTAAGTTGCAGGGTTGCCTGTGTGGTGCCAACGCCCAAAGTACCAGAGGGAGAACCACCAGAGCGCGAAGGCGGGGTGGTGTCGGGCGAAGGAGCAGGCGAATCCACACTAAATTCAATAGGAAAATCTCCGGTGTTTGGATTTCCCGGTACATCCTGACACCGCACATAGTAGTTGTACGATTGACCATTCGATAATCCGGTAACGTTTGTTGAGTGTGTTGTACCTCCAGTAGTTGAGAATGTATTGACCATTGCAGCATACGCAGTATTCTGCGTGGTGGAATAGCGGCAGGTGGCGTTTTCATTGGTGTCAAGAGAAAGAGTTGTAGAAGTAGTCCCTGCAGCAAGAGTTCCTGCAGGAGCTCCATTGGAGCGGGAGGGCGGGGTCGTGTCGGGCACAACCAATGTATAGCTTCCAGGAGTGGAGCCTGGGATACTCAATATATTGGTATCGTCTGACTTCAAAGCAAGAGAGCTTGGATCATACGTCAGAGTCGCTGCGCCTGCTCCCATTACTTGAAATGTAATCGTTGCGATGAGACCGTTGTTTCCCGTAAATCCCGGGCACGGAGTAGAGGCTTGAAATTGAAGTTTCCCTTTTACATTATCAAACGTATCTTCCCACCACGTAGAAAACGTGGTCAGAGAAGTTTGCATACTGCTCACCTGAATAAGAGCAGGGTTATAACTGAGATCGGCTTCCATCGAGGTTACTCCAGCTGGATGGGATGTCCCACCACACACAACAGTTCCCCCAGCAGAAACGCCCATACGTAGCTGTACCTGAAACGTGCTATTCACGTTATGAGTTCCACTTGAGGGCGAAACAAAATAAAGGGCCTGGTTTGGCCCGGGCGAAACTTGTGAGAGAAATAGTCGAGTGAAAGAGATGTCTTCTGAAAGAAAGTCGTTCAGCGTCTTCAAAGTAACAACCAGCGACAATACGCACACAAGGCTCAATATAATCAAAAATCGATTTCGCATAAAAAGATAGCCTCGTATCAATCACTTCTTGCGCCCGCGCAAGAATAACACAATTCCAAGCACAACCCCAATAACCAATAAAATTCCAAAAACTGCAACCAATCCTGTAGATTGAGTATTTGCAATCGGAAAGTCTTCCCCCATAGAGCTCTCTTTTCGAAGTTCCAAAATATTTTCGTCTTGCGCGTTCAAAAGCAAAGAAGCATTTTCATCCACTTCAAGGAGTTTGCTGCCTGCTTCTTTTGCCGTGAGCACCACTCCGGCGACAAGGCTTTCTCCTGTAAATCCGGGTTTTGGCAAGGATGCTTCAAGTTCAATAATGCCGTTTGCAGCTTCTTTCTTCCACCAGTAAGGAAACGTCTCTGTGTTTGGTTTAACTTCGCGCACTTCAATGAAGCTAGGATTGTAGCGAAGACGAATACGAAAAGAAGTAATGGATTCTGGGGCATGGATTCGTACCTCCACAGGCACCTCGGTTTCGGCTTCATAATCCATAGTGGAAGGAAAAACAAGAATATGTTCTTCCCCTTGATGTGCCAATAAAACAGAAGGTAAAAGAAGTAACCCAACAAAGAGTGTTATATACTTCATGTGATTTTGTTAATTATTATCCTGTCCAGTTTGCCATCAAACGATTAGCATCAAAAATGTCAATCTTTCCTTGAGAGACGTTGCTGGGTCCAGCGTTGATGTCGAACTCCTTGAAATCTAGGCTGGTACTATCTGTTCTTCCCCATCGGGAAAGAAGAAAAGAAACATCGTCAATATCAATGTCGCCGTCCCGATTCCCCGAACTGTCTGGCAAATCTCCGTGTTTGGTTAAGAGAACTTGTTGTTGCAAAAGAATGGTCGTATCTGACCTTTGAAGTTCCATTGTATAGAATGCAGGAGGCAAAGCAGAAAAAGTCTGGGATTGATCGCTAAAATCAAACTCAATAGTTGAAGAGTCTTTGGGCACCAAAGGAGGAGTGGAGAGCCGCACTAAGGATCCTTCTTTCAACAGGAACTTAAAGGTATCGGAAAGAGGGATGTTTGATCCACGAATAACAAACTTGTCATCTGGTTTATCTAAAAACAGATGCGAACGCTCCGGACTGAAAGAAGATGCTCCAATAATTTCAATCCCATTAATTTCTGGGGCCTCTAATACGGGTGTGAAGGCAATGTTCAATTGGCCATCTACTACATCCACGGTTACCGTTTTCACAAGCGCAATATTTCTCCCTCCAGTTTCGGCAAATGGATCAACTCTGTTAATAGAAATTCCCTCCGCCGTTACATTGAACACACGTTGACCTGCCCCTGTAATAACTGTGTACGTTTCTGCGAAATGAAGCTTAACCGTGTAACGTCCATTAGGAACGGTAAGAGCATACCCACTCATTCCCCATCTCTCTGTCTGATAAATCTTATCGTCAAGGGTATTCGCAATGGCAATCGGGCCTCTATCTACAGTATTTCCTGCCACAAATCCTCTATCTGCCCCCCATACTCTGTTCTGGGAATCAGTATAAGAAGCTATTCCTCCTGCTTCAATCAAAATTGCAGAAGTCGGCGGTGGTGATCCCCCCGCACTCACGACAAGAGCCACACTAACAGTCTTTGGACTTCCTTGTGCGCCATTGGCGGTTACGGTGATGATTCCATTGTAAGAACCTACGGCTAAACCAGCTGTAGAGATTGAAACAGTAACCGTGCCATTGTTTGTTCCTGTGGTTGGATTAATAGTTAGCCAGCTTGCATTACTCGATGCAGTCCAAGCCATACTCCCTGCACCTGTATTCGATACACTAAGAGTTTGACTAGAAGGATTGGAACCTCCCTGGGTGGCAGAGAAGATTAACGACGATGGAGAGACGTTGAGGACGGGGGTCGCTATGATTCCTCCTTCTACCTCAAATGCTCCCATGTCTGGCGCCGAACCTCTGTAGGGCCAGGCTGAATCCTGATCGTTGAATCCAGGAATCAGGACGCCACCATCTATGCCAGGGCTTCCCGGAAGGAGACGGAAGTCACGGTTTGCGGCATCCGCAAACAGCGGCATTGCCGATATTCCGTTCATCTCCAAGCCCGTGGCTGCCCTCAGCGCCGCCAGGCTGTCGTAGGTAGGCCCTTCGTACTTGGCAAAGATGCCTCCATCTTTGTCAAAGTTGAGGTTGTAGTCTGAGAAGATCTTGCCGCCGGGATCGTTGATGGAGATTCCTCGTCCCTCAAAGTAGTAAACGTTGTTCTTGAGGAAGAGGTTGGTTGAAGGCGTGCGATCGCCGGCGTCAGATATGATCACTCCTGATGCCCCGGGGCAAGCCCCTGTATTCCAATAGAAGGTGTTGTGGTAGAAGAATACATGGCCTGTGCCATTCTCTCCTTCTTTGATGCCCACGCATCCTGCCCATTGGTACTGGGGGCCGTAGAGCACGTTCCTGAACACGTAGGCGGGGCCTACGATGGCAGGGGAGATGCTGATACCCAGGTTGGGGCCCACTATGGTATTGCCCCATACTCGGGTATTGACGTCGTTGCCGTCCATCTCAATGCCATCGTCTGTAGCGCCGATGCACATGTTGCCGTATATGTCAGTGTCCTTATATACGTCCCCGTACTCAAAGTTGGGACTGGACACGATACAGTCCTCGCCGTGGGTGCGGTTGTTCTCCAAGCCAGTGTAGAAGTACTCCAGGTGGTTGTAGCGGATAACGTGTCCGCCTTTGTTATAGCAACATGAGTTAATACCTCCAAGGTCATCAGGAGGGTCAGCAATTGACGCAAATATCTTATTCCTTTGAACAGTGACATTAGCCACATTACTTACAGGTGCCCATCCGCCAAGACCAGTCGATTTACCGCCAATTCTAAGGCCAGTTCTATGATAATCTTTCAGGAGGTTGTCTTCTATGATGACATCATGGGCATCATCATTGATTAAAATCGCACCATTAGAATCGAGTATTTCAAAGCCTTTGAATCGGATGTAACTCCCGGTAATAAGTACTCCCATACTAGGTTGAGCAATAACAGTACTATCGCCAGGAGGGTTGATTACGACTCTGTCGTTTCCAAAATTTCTAAATGTAATGTAATTATCAGAAGTTCCTGAAGCTTTTATTTGAACAGCTTCGCCATAGGTTCCGGCCTTGACGTAAACCGTATCGCCGGTCCGAGCGTTGTCGGAGGCCTTTTGGATGGTTCTCCACGGGTTAGCTTCGGACCCGTCTCCAGAGGTGTCATTGCCGGAGGTTGAAACGTACAGGGACCTCGCCGTGGATGGAATCTGAGCAGTCTCTTTTCTCGTCCTTATGGTCTTGACGAGCGGGTTTGTTCCTGAGACACCGTCGGGATCGGCGAAGCTCACCCGCACCTCATAACCGGTGTCTGGCTCTACCAGCAGGATACTGGCGCGCCACTGGTTTTTGAAGGTGTTGGTGAAGATATTTGGGCCACCTGTTACGGTACTCCTTCTGTCCACGGTCATATCCATGCCGCGGCTCCAGGCGGAGTTTCCGGCTTTGCGGTACTCTAATAAGGCTTGGTTATTCCCATTTGTATCATCAGTGAAATCCGTATACACACTGACTGATGCATAGGTAGACGCAAGATTCAATACTCCCGTTGTAGTAGTTGATCCAGATGGGGCAGGCCCAGAAGAAGTAACGGTAAGCGACACTGCAACAGTTTTGGGACTTTGTTGAGCACCAGTCGAGGTTATGGTGATGACTCCATTGTAAGAACCTGTACTCAAACCAGCTGTGGAAACTGATGCAGTGATCGTACCATTGTTTGTTCCTGCGATTGGATTAATAGTTAGCCAGTTTGCATTACTCGATGCAGTCCAGTTCATCGTACCACCTCCTGTATTCGATACGGTAATGCTTTGATTCGCAGGATTGGATCCTCCTTGAACACCAGAGAAGGTTAATGTGGTGGGGGAGACGTTGAGAGTTGGAGTGGACGGAGACGGCAATCCAGTTTTTGTTATCGTGAATCTGTCTAAAATAAATCTACCAGGGGTAGCTGTGGAGTTATAGGGTTGATTCTCGACCAAGCTATCTGGCATGGCAACGAACTCCACGGTCATTTCACCACCATTAACAGTTACTCTAGCATGCCCAAAATGGTGGTTGTTTCTAAAGGCACTCCATTGAGTAGGATTAGCTGCAGTACCCCATGTATCGGGGTCACCCTGCCCTTTCCCCGGATTGTATAAACTTCTACCTGCAGTACCTGGCATAAGATAAATTGGGTATTGTGGATTTGTGCAGGACGCATAGGCCACTCCTGGCGTGCCTCCACAGCTTACAGCATCTATGCTATTCCCATTGTTTGCTACAGGAAACGTGCGCTCATAGGAGTGCTGATGACCGCATACAAATAGATCAACTTTATATTGTTCGAGAAGATCCTCTAGTACAGCTCTGGCCTCGTCGTCTGAAGCGTGACTATCGTCGTATCCCCAGTTGTAAAAACAAAAATGGGTGTAAACAACTGACCAGTCGATATTGTTTGCTAGTTTGTCTTGGTAAGCGTTCGCAAGATCATTTTTAAACCATTCGTATCGTGCTTCTCCCGGCTGCACTTTCCCGGAGCCTCCGAATACTTTTGAATGGTCAAGGTCCAGATCTATTGAGGTAAAGTGAACATTGCCCCAATCAAATGAGTACCACATTTCAGGCATCTTCTGTCTGCAACTACTTGTACATGTATCACCAATCGGTCTACCAGGATAGCTAAACCTGTTTAAATAAGTAACCGCAGCATCAGGCGAATACATCTCGTGGTTTCCCGGGGCAGTCATATAATATGCCCCGCTTGCTATATCATGAATTACATTGTCGAAAAAACGGTCAACCTCTACCATGTTGCCATAGAACAGATCACCTGCAACAATAATAAGTTCCGGATTATCTTGCTTAATACTGCTTGCTACGGGAATAGGTCTAGTAGAGGGTCTATCCTCATCCCAACTCTGATCTGCAATTGCGACAAATGTAAAAGGCCTTTTGTCGCCTTTTGCTGGCGCTGTCTTAAACTTCATTTCTCGGCTCATAACTCCACTGTTTTCAACTTGATAGTAATAGGTGGTTGCTGGTATCAGTCCTGTTACTTGTGCTACGTGCATACAACAAAATCTACCCAATGTATCTACACTAGGATAGTCATAAGAGACGCTCTGAGTAGTTATAGTATAAACTCCTGGGATAGTCCCAAGTCGTAGGGCACTTGGAGTAAGAGAACTAGTTTTCCAAGTAACAGTTACTTCTTCCCAAGGTTTTCCAGTCGTGGTAGAAATATGTGCTTGATAAAAGTTAGAGCCCGGACTTTGGGCAACACCAATTTGATCTGGCGAAAACAAAAAGAAAAATGAAAACAGTAAAAATATAACTAACGCTAAGAGTGAATATTTCATATTCCTCTATTATATGACAAGTCAAAGACCAACGTCAAGACTTTATATTTTCATAGTGAGCAATTCTCTGCAATGCATGGTTTTCCCCCAAGACGATACAGACCGCATCAATCCGGTAGAGCTTGTCCCACCTCACATGTGCAGCATAAGCAGCTGCATTTTGCCGCACTTTTTTGAGTTTATAGAAATTTAACGTCTCCTCGGGGGTTCCAAATTGTTCTCCAACTTTGGTGCGAACTTCCACAAACACCAATACATCTTTTCTCTTTGCCACGAGATCGATCTCCGCATATCGCGTCCGGTAGTTTTGCTCAAGAATCTTATATCCCTTCTTCTGCAAATACTCACGTGCCAGCTTTTCTCCCAATCGCCCGACCGCCAAATTAAGTTGTTTATTCTTCATCGTGTATCTTTGGCCGATATTGCAACGCCTCTGCCATATGTTTTAACTCAATCTCTTTTACGTCTTCGAGATCCGCAATGGTCCTCGCAATTTTTTGCATGCGAAAGTAAGAACGTGCGGACAACTGAAATCTATTCGCAGCCTGTCGCAAAATCTGCTCTACTTCCGGCTCCAACTGCACGTATTTCTTTAAATGTGCATTTTTCATTTCGGCGTTTGTCTGAATACCCTCCTCTCGAAATCTTTGCTGCTGACTATTCCTTGTTCTTTGAATGCGCTCTCGAATTGCAGCTGACAATTCTCCTTGTTTTGCCTGTCGGTTCTGGGCTAAATCATCCACCGCAACTGCCGGTACCTCCACGTGAAGATCAATACGATCTAATATGGGGCCCGAAGCTCGTTTGCGATACTTTTGGACTTCTCTCGGACTGCAAATGCATGGTTTTTTTGGATGATTCAAATATCCGCAAGGGCAGGGATTGCTCGAAGCAACCAGCATAAACTGCGCAGGATATTGCACGCGGCGAAGCGCGCGAGCAATGGTAACGTATCCATCTTCCAAGGGCTGGCGTAAAGCCTCCAAAACAGATCTTGGAAATTCACTGAATTCATCAAGAAACAACACTCCCCTGTGCGCCAAACTAATCTCGCCTGGCTGCGGCTTTGATCCTCCGCCGATCAACCCTACCAAAGAAGTGCTGTGATGAGGCGCGCGGAACGGCCGTGTGGAAAGAAGCCCGCCGCCTGCCTTAACGTTGCCAGACGCTGAATAAATTTTGGTAACCTCGAGCGATTCTGTCTCATTCAGCGAAGGAAGAATGCCGGGCAAAGCGCGGGCAAGCATTGTTTTTCCTGCTCCGGGGGACCCCACCATTAAAATATTATGTCCTCCGGCTGCCGCGATTTCCATGGCTCTTTTTGCCTGTTCCTGGCCCAAAATCTCTGCCATATCGAATTCCGGATGCGTCTCTGCGTCTGGCAAACTCTGCGGTTTTGAAACCGGAATCAGTTGTACGCGTCCAACGAGGTGTTCTACCATTTCTGCAAGGTGTCTCACCGGATACACTTTTATTTCCGGAATCGCAGCAGCTTCGTTTACCGAATCTTTTGGAACGAACAAATGCTTATATCCAAATTCTCTTGCGAACAGCGCCAAAAGCAAAGCGCCTTTGGTGTGGCGCAAAGAACCATCGAGCGACAGTTCTCCAAAAAATAATGTTTTTTCAGGAATGCGAAAATCAAGTACCGCAGAAAGAATGCCTATTGCAATGGGCAGGTCGTAAAAAGAACCTTCTTTGGGAATGTCTGCGGGAGCCAAGTTGACGGTGATTTTCTGCGCGGGAAATTCAATGTGGGAATTTACAATCGCAGTTCGCACCCTTTCACGGCTCTCGTCCACGGCTTTGGAAGGCAACCCAACAATTTCAAATCCAGGCAATCCCCTGGAAGCCATATTAATTTCCACATCCACTCCCACGGTTTCCAATCCTATATGTAATGCCGACGGAACTTTAATTAACATAGTATTTTCCTCCTTCCTGCTTGATTATTCCTTGCAGTTCCAAAAGCGACAAGGTCGTGCCCAATTGTGCGGCCGACACGCCAAGCGTTCTTGCCAAAAGATCTGCCTCGAGCGATTCTCTTTGCAACACCTCAAGCACTTTCTGTTCAATTGGTTCGAAACCCGATTTTGAATGAAAGAAGTTGGGCTTCTTCTCAAAGAGCGCCTTTTTATCGTAGTATTCCAAAATATCATTGGGAGAGGAAGCGAGTAAAGCGCCTTCTTGCAGCAACTTTGCCGTACCCTTGGAAACTTCGCTCGTAATGGGTCCTGGCACTGCAAATACTTTTCTCCCAAATTTCTTTGCCAATTCTGCGGTTATCAAAGAACCTGATTTCAACCCTGCCTCTACTATTAAAGTTGCTTTGCACAATCCTGCAACTATGCGATTTCTTTTTGGGTAAGTCCAAAAAGCTGGCATTGCGCTCCCGTCCCATTCAGAAAGAATCAAGCCGCCGGTTTCCAAGATGCTTTGATACAAATCTTTTTGGTGTTCAGGATGAATTCGTTCGATTCCGCAGGGCATCACTGCGATTGTCTTGCCTCCCGCCTCCAAGGCGGCTTTGTGTGCCGTAGCGTCTACCCCATACATAAACCCGGAAACAATGGTCACACCTGCTCGCGCCACTTCGCCTACGAGTTGTTCGGTTGCACGCTTGCCGTAGCTTGTCATATGCCTGCTTCCCACTACTGCCAAACAATTTTCGAACAATTCGTCTTGCCAAGTTCCTTTATAATACAATTGTTCCGGGGAATCGGAAATTGCGACCAGCAAATTCGGATATTTCGCATCTTCTTTATAGAGAACCTGTGTGTCTTTTGCCATAGATTACTGACTTGTTCCTCGGATTTGGTCGTCCAGCCAGTCAAAATATTCTCCCATAATTCTGCCGACCTCTGCGCTTTGTCTTCCCGCCGCAAAGCCTTTCTCCCAGGCTTCTCCCTGAAGAGACACAGCAGACGAAAGCACAACTGGATTCACATTTTCTCCTGCGCGCAATACCTCTTGTTGGCCCCGAAGAATACCAGCGCCAAGTAACACAACAACGCTTGCAAAAGCTACGGCGAATTGCAATTTTCGCTGAAATGCAGTTTGGCGCGCAACTTCTTCTGGTCTGCCATCCTCCCATATATCAGCATCCGAAGCATATATTGGTAAGTTTGACGGTGGCTCAACCTTCGGGATTTTTCGTTTCCCTTTCAATAAATTTCTATACTCTTTTGTTTTGGCAATGTAATCTTCAAGCCATTCTGACGTTATGCACCAATTGCGTCCAATCTTCACTGCCTTCAACTTGCCTTGTCGGGCGCGCAAACTCAAGTATTCCTGCGAATACGAACAAAGAATTGTCGCTTTCTGAAGAGTTATATATTCCACTCTTTTATTATCCTAAAATTAAATCAAAGGATCAATACCTTCGGCCTGTGGATATCCGATATGTAAGAAGAATTCTAGTGAGTTTTGATACTTAAGAGAACTCCCAATCCGATATATGTTGCAATAAGAGAAGATCCTCCGTAACTTACAAAGGGAAGCGACAAACCAACAATGGGTAAAAGTCCCAGATTCATACCTACGTTAATAAACGTTTGCGCAATGAGCAAAGTGGCCAAACCTGTAGCGTACAGTCTCGAAAAGTTATCCTGCGCGGCAATGCCGATTTTGACAACTCGCCAAACGAGAAGCAACAGAAGCAAAAATATAAGAGAAACACCGAAAAGCCCAAATTCTTCTGCAATAGCGGCAAAAATAAAGTCAGTTTGGGGCTCTGAAAGAAAACCGTATTGAGTTTGAGTCCCTTGTCCAAAACCTTGACCAAACATACCTCCAGAACCAATTGCGATTCTCGACTGCAATTGGCTCCATCCAATACCCAATGGATCCAACTCTGGCTCAAAAAAGCTCACAATTCTGCTTTTCTGATAGTCTAAAAGAAAAACAGACCATACTAAAGTACATACAAGTATCCCAACAAAAATAAGGGTAAACAGATGGCGAAAGCGAATTCCTGTTACAAGCAAAAGAACAATCCATAAAATAGCCAAAATAAAAATTGGACCAAGATTAGGTTGAAAAGCTATAAGAAGTATTGGAATGAAAAAATAAATACCGGTAAGCACAATGTGTCTTATCCGATACACTTCAATATGGCGCAGGGCAAAATACTTTGCCATTATAATGATTAAAACAAACTTTATATACTCTATCGGATCAATGGATATATCTCCTATTCGATACCAGCCCTTAATTCCGCGGATTTCTGGCGCAAACAAATAAAGACCTGCCAATGCCAGAAGACCGATAAAATAGAAAAAAAGTATGAGATAAGGATCGTTGCGAAGCAAACGATAATCAAAAAAAGAAACAAGCAGGATGCCAAAAAAACCAATGCCCAAAAATAGAAGCTGCTTTTCAAAATTAGAAAAATCATTCCTCGCAATCGAAGAACTATAAATAGAGAGGGCGCCTATTCCTACCAATCCCATTGAGCTTCCAACCAAAATCCAATCCAGGTTCCGTATATGTGTTATAAATCTCTGCATAAAAATAAACAAGCTATGTAAAATATATGCGGTCGCTTTTACTTTACACTATTCGCAACCCTTATAAATGGAAAAATGCTTTCACAAGTGCGTCATCTTCAATTTTGCTCACTTCCAAAATCTTCAACTGTCGCAAAGTCAAATTGAAAAATTCTCGTAAAAGTTTCACCTCCTTTTCACAAGGATATGGAAAAACCCAAATACTTTTTTGAAGCTGGTAAAACCCAAGTTCTTTTAGCTTCCCTCGAAATGCATCACGCTTAATACGTGCCTTTTCTGGGATATCAAAAATGATAAGACGCCATTTTTGATCCCATCTATTTGGAGTATCAATCTGCAATTTGTTAATTTGAAATTTTCCAGCTTCTTTTTCTCCTTCCAAGGTTAAGCGAATATAGATCTGCCTACCTTCTTTTTCAACATATAAAAGTTTCTTTCGCCGCAAATATGAGAAAGCATCCCGTACCTTTGATTCTTGAAAACCTAACGAACAAAACTTCCCCGTGTACACCTTTGTCCAAAAGTAAGGAGATTGGGCAACAAAAACAAATGCGCCTACTTTGAGAAGCGAACGCAGAATCTCTTGCGAGGCCGTTCCTTTGATGCGCGCCATAGAATATTCTTACTATACCATACTGAATCGAAAAAACTATCGGAAAACTAATGTAAAATACATGCGGTCGCATGTATTTTACATTAATTAACGCACACTTATACTATACTCTCTCAATCATTACCCTCTCATTATATCATCTTACTTTCCAAGCAACTCAAGAAACTCTTTCTCATTGAGAATGCGAATTCCAAGTTTTTTTGCTTTTTTGAATTTTGAGCCTGGATTTTCACCCGCTACAATGTAATTTGTTGCCCAGGAAACTGACTCTGAAACTTCACCGCCAAGTGCGCGAATGTTTTCTTTTGCTTTTTCGCGACTCATAGATTTTAAACTTCCAGTTAGAACAAAGACTCTCCCTTTTAATTTCGCTTGAGCGCGGAGATTTTCTATCATAATATCTGCGCGAAGCAAGCGCGCAACTAATTGCTTGTTACTTGTGTCTCGAAACCAAGCGTAAATTACTTGTGCAGTTTTTTCTCCTATATCGGATAGCGAATTAAGATTATCGACAGTCGCATGCTTCAAATTTTGAATGTCTTGAAAGTGATTTGCAAGATCTATTGCTGTTTCCTCGCCCACATGGCGAATCCCAAGACTGTAAATAAACCTTGAGAGCGGGATTTTCTTGCTTCGCTGAATAGAAGCCACAATATTTGTAGCAGATTTTTCTCCGAATCGTTCAATGGGAGTTAAATCTCCCTCTTGCAATTTGAATAAATCAGGCGCGTCAGAAATAAGGTGTTCTTCCATAAGCTTATCTATGATTTTGGAGCCCACGCCCACCATATTAAAGGCACCTTTGGAAACGAAATGATAGAGAAGCTCCCTCTTTTGCGCGCGGCATTCTTTATTTGGGCATCTCCAGATCGCCTCTCCCTCGGGCCGCAGGAGCTTGGTGACGCACACAGGGCAGATTTTAGGCATTGAGAATACCTTTTCTTTTCCGTTTCGAAGCTCTTTTACTACCTGTACTACTGCTGGAATTACATCGCCTGCGCGCTCCACCACCACGGTATCACCGATCTTTACTCCCAAGCGGTTGATTTCGTTTTCGTTGTGCAGAGTGACGCGTGAAATGGTAACTCCTGCAATTTGTACAGGCCGCAAAATCGCCACCGGAGTTATAGCACCAGTTCTCCCAACTTGGATTTGAATATCAAGAATTTTCGTGGTTGCTTGTTTGCCTGTAAATTTGAAAGCGCGCATTCCCCGAGGCCCTTTTCCCGCAACTCCAAGTTTTTCAAACAGAGAATTTTCGTTTAGCTGCGCCACAACGCCGTCTATATGAAAGGGCAACGTATCTCTTTTTTTGTTTATTTCCTTCCAGTACGCAACAACTTCACCAAGATTTTTGCATACTCTTGCGGTTTTATCGGTTTTGAAACCAAATGTTCGCAACATCTCATGTTCTTCAGAATGTTTTGTTTGGCCAAGATTTGTTACGAGATCGTATGCGATAAACTTGAGAGGTCGTGAGACGGCTAACCTTGGGTCGAGCTGGCGGATCGAGCCTGCTGCCAAATTCCTGGGATTTGCAAACGGCTCTAAATCTTTTTTTAGGCGCTCTCGGTTAAACCTCTCAAAATCCTTCTTTTCCATATATACCTCTCCCCGTACCTCAACTTCGTTCGGTACGGGAAT